>Ga0316223_1000772_pt1 | contig 35309 bp, 27 predicted proteins | sample TBH18009metaG_FD_206007 | JGI IMG/M metagenome (GOLD analysis project Ga0316223, IMG submission 206007) | Freshwater microbial communities from Trout Bog Lake, Wisconsin, USA - TBH18009 | ecosystem: Environmental > Aquatic > Freshwater > Lake > Hypolimnion/Profundal zone | place: USA: Wisconsin...
TAGACCCGGCATTAAAAACCATCGTCCATATTCCCAATGTGAATGCCCGCGAAAGCCTCAAAGACAAGGAGCGCGAGGTGAATGAAATCATGCAGGGGTTGGGCGAATGGACGGGCGTTGACCCAATCACCGGTTTCCATCTGGTGCTGGGCAGCGATGGCCGTACCCTGAAAGTAGCGGATTTGGTGGATGACAGCGATGCGGCCCGCCGTTCCCGTGTGCTCACTGCGTTGAAAGATCCTGCGCAGAAAAACAACCGTGACCACGTGGATGTCATCATTGCGCTGGGTATGGCGAAAGAAGGATTCGACTGGATCTGGTGCGAACATGCACTGACCATTGGTTACCGCAGCAGCTTGACCGAAATCGTACAGATCATTGGCCGCGCCACACGGGACGCCCGTGGCAAGGAACGCTCGCGCTTTACCAACCTGATCGCCGAGCCGGCAGCGGAACAAGCCGCTGTGGCCGAAGCGGTGAACGACATGCTCAAGGCTATTTCCGCCAGTCTGTTGATGGAGCAGGTGCTAGCCCCGCGCTATGAATTCACCCCCAAGCACAACGGCCCAAAAGATGGCTTCAATTACGGCGAGGAAGGCTACAAGATTGGTGCCCACAACATCGGGGTCAATACGGACACCGGCCAGATCCACGTCGAGATTAACGGACTGACAACACCGCAAAGCCCGGAAGCGACGCGCATCTGCAAGGAGGACTTGAACGAAGTCGTCACCAGCTTTTTACAGGACAAAACCGTGCTGGAGCGCGGCCTATTCGACAAAGAAAACACCCTGCCGGAAGAATTGACCCAGTTGCACATGGGCAAGATCGTGCGCGAGCGTTACCCGGATTTGAGCGATACTGACCAGGAGGCCATCAGGCAGCATGCCATCGCTGCGATAAGCATCACCCAACAGGCCAAGTTGGCCTTGGCTCAGGCCGATGCGAATGGTGGTACGGGCGACGACACGATACAAGGCAGCACGGCCTTGCTGGATGGCGTGCGCAAGTTTATCAATGTGCGCGACTTGGACATTGACCTGATCGACCGCATTAACCCCTTCGATGCGGCCTATGCGGTGTTGGCTAAAGCGATGGATGAGAAATCACTGCGCCAGGTGCAGGCCAGCATTGCCGCCAAGAAGGTGAGTATCCCCGAAGATGATGCCCGTGAGCTGGCAAAACGCGCATTGCAGTTCAAGAACGAGCGTGGTCGCCTGCCGGACATCAATTCAGCCGATGCTTGGGAAAAGCGTATGGCCGAAGGCGTGGCGGCTTTTTCGCGCTACCGTGCGCAAGCAAAAGCGGCCCAGATGAAAGGAGAAGAAGGTAATGGCTGAGATGAACGATGATGACCTGCTGGATGCGCTAGGAGTTGAAGTCACTCCAATTAAGGTATCTAGCCGAACCCCGCGCGAGGAACGCATCATCGCAGGCTTTGAGGACATCCTGCGCTTCTATCAGGCGCATGGGCGCGCGCCTTTGCATGGTGAGGGGCGCGACATCTTTGAACGTTTGTATGCCGTGCGCCTGGATCAGCTTCGCAAGCTACCGGAAGCGCAACTCTTGCTGGCCGAACTGGATGCCCACGGCCTGCTATCTGGTACGGCGGCGGTTCATGCAGATGTAGATGACTTGGACGAAGATGCTTTGTTAGCCGAGTTGGGTATTGGCGCTAAACCAGCAGACCAGGACGATATCACTGTGCTACGCAATGTGCGCTCCAGTATTGAAAAGCGTGCGGCGGAGGAAATTGCCGACCACACACCGTGCGCGGATTTTGAAAAGTTCCAACCGCTGTTTGAGCAGGTGGAGCGGGAGTTGAAGGCGGGCATTCGCATAACGCTGCGTTTCGGACGCGATACCAGTATTGCCAGCGGGAACTACTTCATCGTCGGCGGACAGCTTGCCTATGTTGCTGAAATAGGTGAAACCATCAAGGCTGCGTACGGGAGAAACGATGCACGTCTGCGCGTTATCTACGCCAACGGAACGGAAAGCAACTTGCTGCGCCGCTCTCTGGAGAGGGCGCTTTACAAGGACGAGACCGGCCGCCGTCTGACCGACCCGGACATGGGGCCGCTGTTTGGCGATACGCCCGAACCTGATGACATTGAAACCGGAACCATCTATGTGCTGCGCAGCCTCTCCAGCCATCCATTTATCAAAGCGCACCGCGAGTTGATCCACAAGATCGGCGTGACTGGCGGCAAGGTGGAAACCCGCATCGCAAATGCGGAAAAGGATGCCACCTATCTGTTGGCTGACGTAGAGGTAGTCGCCAGCTACAAACTTCACAACCTGAACCGGACCCGACTGGAAAACATCTTCCACCGCCTGTTTGGCGCAGCGCAGCTCGACTTGACCATCGAAGATCGCTTCGGAAATCCGGTCAAACCGAGGGAGTGGTTCTTAGTGCCGCTCAACGTGATTGACGAGGCGGTTGGGCGCATTCGTGATGGTTCGATTACCGAAGTAGTCTATGACCCGAAGACGGCTCAGTTAGTCGGTTGAGCCTCACAGATAATGATGTGATATTAACGTTACCGTTGAATGGTCACCTGCCTTATAAAATCAAGCAGTTACTACGCTAACCGGCATATCACTATTTCTGTGTGCTGAGCGCGGTCAAGATACCCTGCATGATCGCGGTCGGTGTGGGAGGACAACCCGCCACGGCCACATCCACCGGAATCAGGTTAGAGACTTTGCCGCAACTGGCATAACTCTCGCCCGCCTGACTATCATCGGCGGCAAATATCCCGCCGGTGCAGGCACAGTCACCGATCGCCACCACCAGCTTCGGGTCTGGCGTGGCCTCATAAGTGCGTTTTAACGCCTCGGCCATGTGGCGCGACACCGGCCCTGTCACCAGCAGCATATCGGCGTGGCGCGGGCTGGCGACGAATTTAATGCCCAGTCCTTCGAGGTTGTAATACGGATTATTGACCGCGTGTATTTCCAGCTCGCAACCGTTGCAGGAACCTGCATCGACAAAACGGATTGCCAGCGCACCGCCGAAAATATCAAGGATTTGCTGCTGCAAACGCGCGGGGGACACTCGCAGGGCCTCATCCGGAGGCGGTGGCACTTCGCTCTTGATACCCGTTTTGATAATCTGTTTGATGATCTGATACATTATTCTAAAAACCTGTGTTGTCCACGCGGAGACGCAGAGAACACGGAGGAAAACCAAATACAACATCGTTCATTTCAACCTCCTGACAAGCATTCATCAAAGCTACGCTAAAAAACCTCTATTCTCTACGCACAGGCGCGGAGAACGCGAAGAAAAAAAATATAAAATCAATCATTTTAACCACCTGATATGCATTAATCAGCATTACGCTTGACTTCTGAATCCGCCTTTTGAATTTCTCCGCGTCCTTCCGCGCCTGTGCATAAAACTATTTTTCTGAATTTACAGGTCGTGTCCTGCATAACTCAGGTTGAACGATTTATTGATCAACGGAAAATCCGGCACGATATTGCCGATAATGGCATGTTCCAGCACAGGCCAGTTCTGCCAGGCGGGATCATGCGGGTGCACGCGCTCAAACTTGCCCGTAGCATCGGTATGCAGCGCTACCATCACCTCGCCACGCCAGCCTTCCACCATGCCGATACCAAAGCCATTGGCAGGAAGTTGCGTCAGAGGATATGCCAGTTCATCACCGCCTAACAGATTGGTCATAATATCGCGCTGTAAACGCAGCGATTCGAATATCTCGTCAAAGCGCACCGCGACACGCGCAGCCACATCGCCATTTTGCTGCATCGCCATTTTCACATCCAGCATCCCGTAAGGCGCACAGGCAAACTGCACCCGCGTATCCCAGCCTTGCGAGCTGGCGCGTCCGGCAAGACCGCATAATCCCAGCTGGGCTGCGAGTTTCGGCATGACAACACCGGTGCCGACAAATCTGTCCTGCACACCGGCATGCTCCTCATACAGACTGAACAACCCATGCACTTCACGCTCCAGCATCACACATTCCGCCAGCAGGCACTGCTTGCCCGCTTCATTGATACCTGCGCTTACACCACCGGGGATAATCACATCCATCAGATAGCGATGGTCGAACAGTGCTGCATTATTGCGCAGCAACTGCTCTTTGAGTATCCAGAACTGTGCGAAACCGAACGAGAAGGCGACATCGTTGCCCAGATAACCCAGATCCCCCAGATGATTGGCAATGCGTTCGCGCTCCAGAAACAGCGCGCGCATCCACAAGGCGGTATCAGGGGGCGTGAGTTTCGCGATACTCTCCGCCGCCATCGCATAAGCCCAGGCGTAAGCGACCGTACTATCTCCGCTCACCCGTCCTGCCAGCTTCGCGCCCTGCTGCAAGCTCATACTTTCAAAACGTTTTTCAATTCCCTTGTGCGTGTAGCCCAGCCGTTCTTCCAGACGCAATACTTTTTCGCCCACCACGGAAAAACGAAAATGACCGGGTTCGATAATCCCTGCATGCACCGGGCCTACCGCAATCTCATGCACACCCTGCCCTTCAACCTGCACAAAGGGATAGTCGTCATGGGTTTGGCTTCCGCTCTCCGCAGAAGAATGGTCGATTGTCTTTTCTCCCGCTTGCGGGAGAGTGTTAGAGAGCGGGATGTCAGAAAGGGGAAGACGGGGATTACAAGCAAAATCTTTGCGCAGCGGAAAACAATCGACCGGCCACGCGGCATGACGCAGCCAGTTGCGCTGATCCTGCGCCGGATCGGCACGCAGCCCCAACAGATCATAAACGGCGCGCTGCATACGATCGGCTGCCGGAAAAATACGACTGATATCCGGATAACGCGGCAAGTCAGCGTTCAGCGGCAGATTCAGACACAGCAAGCCGGATTCATTGAGCAGCAACACATGCAGCATGAAGCCCGCCTGTTCAGACGCCGGCAGCTCATCCGACTTAGGCTTTGCTGTATTGGCTGCGCGTAAATCGCGCCCCCATAATGCCACCAGTCGCCCGCCACCGGCCCTCACCTTATGGCAGATCAATTGCAAATCGCCGGCGCTGATTTCACCCTGCCAGGCAGGTATCGCCGTTTCAATAAGGCTCAGATGAAGATCTGGATGGAGTGTTTTCATAGTTTAATTCTAAAACGACAAAACCTAAATCGGCAAAGCCGAAACCAAAAAAGCCTCACGCGGAGAACGCGGAGAGAAAACCAGGAGAAAAAAATTATAATATATATGATAATTTTCAACACATTATGCATTTTACTCTGATTCTGATTCTGTATTTCTCCGCGTTCTCCGCGCCTCCGCGTGATATCTTTCGAATTGGCAAACTTATGACAATAACGCTGCGGCCTGGCGGTACCAGTTCGCCAGATAGGGCGGCATATAGAGTCCCAGGATCAACACCAGCAGCAGATGGAGAAAAACCGGAATCAGTGCTGGCGTATGCGGCAACGCTTTTGCGCTGGTTTGCCCGTACACCATCGATTGCACTCGTCCGAAAATGGCAGCAAAAGCAATCCCTAACGCAGTTAACAGAAAAGGCGTGGTCCAGGGATAATCGTGCATTGCGCTGGTGATAATGAGGAATTCGCTGGCAAACACACCGAATGGCGGCATACCCAGTATTGCCAGACTGCCCAGCATCAAGCCCCAGCCCACCGTCGGGCTGACATGGATCAGGCCGCGTATGCGATCCATCTGTTGCGTACCGGTTTTCTGCACCGCATGGCCTACCGCAAAGAAAATCGCCGATTTGGTCAGCGAATGCATGGTCATGTGCAGCAAGGCGGCAAACGTGGCCACCTGCCCGCCCATACCGAAGGAAAAGGTAATCAGCCCCATGTGCTCAATGGAGGAATAGGCGAACATGCGCTTGATATCCTTTTGTCGCGAGAGGAATAACGCTGCCACCACCAGCGAGAGCAGACCGAAACCCATCATCAAGTTTCCTGAAAAATGATTGCCTAACGAACCGTCTACCAGCACTTTGCTGCGCATCACCGCGCACAGCGCGACATTCAATAACAAACCCGACAGCACTGCGGATACCGGTGTCGGCCCCTCCGCATGCGCATCGGGGAGCCAACTGTGCAGCGGCACCAGACCGATTTTGGTGCCGTAACCTACCAGCAGGAAGACGAATGCCAGTTTCAGCACGGTAGGTTCCAGTTGTCCCTTGACCTGATTCAGATGTGTCCACAACAGCGCAGTGCCGCCACTCCCCAGCACCCGCTGTGCGGCAAAATACAACAGGATAGTGCCGAATAATGCCAGCGCGATGCCAACGCCGCACAGAATGAAATACTTCCAGGCAGCTTCCAGACTCGCCGGGGTGCGGTACAGGCTCACCAGCAATACCGTGGTCAGCGTAGCCGCTTCCATTGCCACCCAGATGATGCCCATGTTGTTGGTGGTGAGCGCGACCAGCATGGTAAAGGTAAACAGCTGATACATACTGTAATATAAATGCAGCATGGCAGTCGACAGTTTGCCGTGGTGCTGCTCGATGCGCATATAGGGGCGCGAGAACAGCGAGGTGGTAAAGGCCACAAAGGCGGTCAGCGCGACCAGGAACACGTTGAATTGATCAATGAAAAACTGCTCTTGAAATGCCGTCTGCGGACCTGAACCGATCACCACGATGGCAAGCCATACCGAAATGGCAAAAGTACAGCCGCTCATCAGCGAATTGATTTCAGCCGCCCAGGACCTCGCGCCGAGCAGTGCCAGCACGATCCCTCCCAGCAGAGGCGTCGCCAATAACACCAATAACGGCAGCTCAATCATCTTTGAGTTTCTCCATGTGAGAGATGTCCAGACTGTCAAAAGTCTCACGGATCTGGAAGAAGAAAATGCCGAAGATGAACGTCGCCACCAGCACATCCAGTGCAATGCCAAATTCAACGACCAGCGGCATTCCCTGAGTCGCACTGGTCGCGGCAAAAAACAGACTATTCTCCAGCGATAAAAATGCCACCACTTGTGTTATCGCCTTGCGACGCGTCATCATCATCAGCAAGGACAGCAAGACAGAGGCTAACGCAATGCCGATCAGTCCGCGCGTAATCCCCTGAGCCAGTTCAGCGATGGGGGCTGCCAGATTGAAGGAAAAAATCACCAGTCCAATGCCGACTAACATCGTAGTGGGAATGTTGATCAGTGTTTCCACCTCCTGCCGGATCTGCAACTTACGGATCAGTCTATGCAATAGCCAGGGCAGCAGCAGCACCTTGAGCACCAGTGTCAGCCCGGCGGAGTAATACAAATGATGCTGACGGGTCGAATACGCGACGACAAAAGTGCTCAGGGCGAGAATTCCCCCCTGCCAGGCAAACAAATTGATCAGCGACAAAATGCGGCGCTGCGCCAGCATGGCAAACACCACCAGCAGCAAGATGGAGGCTAACAGATTGACAAACTGTAATATCAGCGGGATCTGCATTACGTCCCCAGCAGAAAGTGAATCAGCAAACCGAGTACGGCCAGCAAAAAAGCCGTGCCCAGGAATTCAGGCACCCGAAAGATGCGCACTTTGGCCGTCATCGCTTCAAGCAAGGCAAGTCCCGCTCCCAGCAACACAAGTTTTCCAAACAGCAAGGCAATCGCCACCGGCAGCCCTGCCCAGTTGCCCGCTTCGATAATACCTTGCGGCAAAAACAAGGCGATGCCGATGCCGATGTAAGCAAATAATTTCAGGCTGGAGGCCCACTCAATCAGCGCCAGATGCCGCGCGGAATATTCCAGTATCATCGCTTCATGAATCATAGTCAGTTCCAGATGCGTGCTGGGATTATCCACCGGAATGCGTGCATTTTCCGCCAGCAAAACCATCACAAAGGCAATGTTGGCAAAGGCCAGACTAGGATAGAGAATAAACTGATGATGGGCAAAGGTTTCGACAATGTGCGTCAGTTGCGTCGACTGACTGATCAGGGAAGCGGTAAACAGCACCATCAGCAAGGCGGGTTCTGCAAGGAAAGACACCAGCATCTCACGCCGCGCACCCATGCTGCCAAACGAAGTGCCGACATCCATGGCCGCCAGTGCAATGAACATGCGCGCCAGCGCGAAGACACCCACCAGTGCGATCACATCAGCCGCGCGCGAAAAAGGCAGATCAACGGCAATGATGGGAATAATCGCCGCCGCCAGCCACATACAGCCGAACACGATATAGGGTGTGATGCGAAACAGCCAGGAAGCGTTATCTGCGATGACCGCATCCTTGTGAAACAGCTTGTTCAAGGCGCGATAAGGCTGCAACACGCCGGCACCTGAACGGTTTTGCAACCAGGCCTTGCACTGATTCACCCAACCGGTCAGCAGAGGCGCTGCCAGCACCACCAGCAGCAACTGGGTGAGCTGGAAAACAATCGCTAAAATCAGTCCCGTATTTTTCATCAGACAAAAATCAGCAACACAATCAACGTCACAAAAGTGTAGCTCAGATACAAGTGTATGCGTCCATGCTGCAATAATCCGGCCCATCCGGACAGTTTTTCCGTAATCGATTTAAGCGGCAGATACAGTAAATACCAGAGTTTATCTTCACTGACCCCCTGATAATGCGGACTGCTATCGAAGGGCGTAGGCACTTCATTCTCAATTTTAAAGAACGGCTCGAAAATGCGCCTGATCGGCTGACCGAACCCCTCGGCGGTATCCTGCATGCGCGCTGTCTGCGCGGGAAATCCGCAATCCCATGCAGGTCCTCGCCGGGTACGCCCGTGATACAGACGACGCACCAGCAATACCGTCAGCAGCATCACGCCTGAGACGGCCAGCAGAAAATACAGCGGGCCGTAGCTTGCGCGATGCGTATCAACCGGCGCCAGGAACATCCAGTCAGCCGTGGCATTGCCCAGACGCACACCCAGCAAACTCAGCGACACCGCGTCAATTTGTCCCACCACAAACACTGGCATCAATCCCAGCACCACACATCCCAGCGCCAGCCAGACCATCCCTGCGCGCTCCCATAAGCCTGCGTCATGCGCATCATGCAATTCGGTATCGCGGCGCTGTCCAAGAAAAATGACACCGTAAAATTTCACCATCACATAAGCTGACAATGCGGCTGCCAGCGCTACGCCCCCCGCCGCAACCGGCACCAGCATGTTCACATAACTATTGGGCAAACCGGGGGAGAGTAAAAAAGCCTGCAGCAGCAGCCATTCAGAGACAAAGCCATTCAAGGGCGGCAGCCCTGAGATTGCCAGCACACCGACTAACATCAACACCGAGACCCAGGGCATGTAGCGTATCAGTCCGCCCAACTGCCCCATGTTGCGTACCCCTGTGGCATGCAGTATTGATCCGGTACCGATGAATAACAGACTTTTGAAAAACGCGTGATTGATGCTGTGATACAGCGTTGCGGTGAGCGACAAGGCCGCCAGGGTATTTTTACCATAAACATGGAAAATCATCGTCAGACCTATGCCTGTCAGCATCAGCCCGATATTTTCAATAGAGGAATAAGCCAGCAGGCGTTTCATGTCCCCCTGCACTGCGGCGAACATCACACCGAACAAGGCGGTGAGCAGTCCCAGCCCCAGCAGCAGCACACCCCACCACCAGAGCTGCGTGCCCAACAAATCGAAGGTGACGCGCAAAATGCCGTAAATTGCCATCTTCAGCATCACGCCGCTCATCAGGGCGGATACCGGAGAGGGGGCAGCCGGATGCGCTTCCGGCAACCAGACATGCATGGGCAACATGCCGGCCTTGGCACCGAAACCGAATAAAGCCAGCAAGAAGGCAATCGACGACCAGAGCGCTGATAAATGCACCCCGCGCATCGCGTCAAAAGTATAAGCACTGATGCCGTGACCTGCCTGCATCACACCGAAATTGAGCAATATCGCCATCGCACCGACATGCGCAATCAACAGATATAAAAAACCGGCCCGGCGTATATCGGGAATGGCGTGATCGGTTACAACCAGAAAATACGAAGACAGTGCCATAGTCTCCCAGGCCACCATGAACAGATAGGCGTCATCGGCAATCAACACCAGCGCCATACTGGCTAAAAACAAGTGGTACTCCAGGCATAACAGAGCCAGGCTCTGTCCTTGCATGGTTTTAAAGTAGCCGGCAGCATACAGTGATATGCCAAAGGACGCGCCGCCCAGCAGGATCAGAAAATAAGCGGAAAGTGCATCGAGACGAAGATGTAAGGGCAAGTCGGGCAGTCCCAGCGGCAGCACTGCAATATCAGCGCCGTCACCCAGCGCCCATAAGCCGGTAGCGGCAAGCAGAAGTGAAATCGCGGCACCGGCAGGAAATAAAAAGCGGCAAATCAGCTCAGGCGAACGTTGCAAAGCCAGCCCGAGTAAACCCAGAGCTAGCCAAAACAAAATTACACCGCTCACAACATCAAGCGGCAACGCACTCATTAGATTCATTCAAGAACAGGACGGTTCATCAGCAGAGCCGATATTCTACTCTCTTAGCTGTGCGAGCAGTTTGCAAGTAAATTAAGCCCGTGCTCTTGAAAACGGCAAATACAACCCAATTTAGTCCGGGCACAAAACTCTGGAGAAATATATGAACCACCCGCAAGATATTGAAGCCGCTGTTGACGCCGTCGAAACTATCGAAACCGTCGAAACTGTTGCAACTGCAGAAACAGGCGAAGTCATGCCAAATATGGAAGAGTTGCTGCAAGTCGCTGAGCGTAAAGCACAGGAGCACTACGATGCCTGGATGTATGCCAAGGCTGAAAGCGAAAACATTCGCCGCCGTGCAACCGAAGATGTCAGCAAAGCGCAGAAATTTGCCGTAGAACGCTTCTCCAACGAAGTGCTGGCGGTCAAGGACAGTCTTGAAGCAGGACTGGCGGTGGAAACCGCAACCGTGGAAAGTTTCAAGAGCGGCATGGAATTGACACTCAAGCAACTCACTAGCGTATTTGAAAAATTCAACATCGTTGAGATCAATCCGGTAGGCGAAAAGCTGGATCCGCACAAGCATCAGGCCATCAGCATGGTACCTAGCGAGTTGCCTGCCAATACCGTGGTCAGCGTGATGCAAAAAGGTTATTCGCTGAATGACCGCATCCTGCGTCCTGCGCTGGTACTGGTATCACAAGGCTAAAAGCGGGGAAGGGAACGCGCGCTTGGCGCTCAAAAGAGAAAGGGTAAGGGGGAGATAAAGAGTTAAGGGAGAAAGGAACGCGCCTTTGGCGCTCAAGGGAGAAGGGAAAAATCGTCTCTCCGAACGAAGAAGATGAGTGGTTCGCCCTTCCCTCTTCCCCATTTATGCCTTCTCACTTATCCCTTTCCCCTTCTCTGCATTAACCACTTGAAATAAAAAATATCTGCCCCATGTAGGGCTGCATCGTAAACAACACTATTGAAAAGGAATTGCATTATGGGAAAAATTATCGGTATTGATCTGGGCACAACCAACTCTTGCGTCGCTGTAATGGAAAACGGCAAGACCAAGGTAATTGAGAACGCGGAAGGTACGCGTACCACACCGTCGATCATCGCTTACATGGAAGATGGCGAAGTACTGGTTGGCGCAGCTGCCAAGCGTCAGGCTGTTACCAATCCGAAAAATACACTGTACGGCGTAAAACGCCTGATCGGTCGCCGTTTCGATGAAAAAATGGTGCAAAAAGATATCGACATGGTACCGTTCGACATCGTCAAGGCCAAGAATGGCGATGCCTGGATCAAAGTACGCGACAAGGAATTTTCAGCTCCTGAAATCTCAGCACAGATTCTGATGAAAATGAAAAAGACTGCCGAAGACTATTTGGGCGAGCCTGTCACGGAAGCGGTCATCACCGTTCCGGCTTACTTCAACGATGCGCAACGCCAGGCTACCAAAGATGCCGGTCGCATCGCAGGTCTTGAAGTCAAACGCATCATCAATGAACCTACTGCAGCAGCCTTGGCCTTCGGTATGGACAAACAGGAAGGTGACCGCAAGATCGCGGTATATGACTTAGGTGGCGGTACGTTCGACATCTCCATCATCGACATCGCAGAAATCGACGGCGAGCACCAGTTTGAAGTCTTGTCCACCAATGGCGACACTTTCCTCGGCGGCGAAGATTTCGACATGCGCGTGATCGAATTTCTGGTTGAAGAATTCAAAAAAGAATCCGGCATCGACCTGAAAAAAGACATGCTGGCGCTGCAACGCCTGAAAGATGCGGCAGAAAAAGCCAAAATCGAATTGTCATCCGCTCAACAAACCGAAGTCAATCTGCCTTACATCACAGCAGACGCTTCAGGCCCCAAGCATCTGGCCGTGAAGATCACCCGCGCCAAGCTGGAAAGTATCGTGGAAGATCTGGTTGCACGCACGATCGAGCCTTGCAAAATCGCTATGAAGGATGCCGGCATCTCCATTTCCGACATCGCTGACGTGATTCTGGTCGGCGGTCAGACCCGTATGCCGATGGTTCAAAGAAAGGTCGAAGAATTTTTCGGTCGCGAACCACGTAAAGACGTTAACCCGGATGAAGCCGTTGCCGTTGGCGCCTGTATCCAGGGCGGCGTGTTGCAAGGTGAAGTCAAAGACGTACTGCTGCTGGATGTCACCCCCTTGTCTTTGGGTATTGAAACCATGGGCGGCGTGATGACCAAGCTGATCAAGAAGAACACCACGATCCCGACCAAGGCATCACAAGTATTCTCGACAGCCGATGAAAATCAGTCTGCCGTAACCATCCATGTGCTGCAAGGCGAACGTGAAGTTGCTTCCGGCAACAAGAGCCTGGGTCAGTTCAATCTGTCCGACATTCCGCCAGCACCACGCGGCGTGCCGCAAATCGAAGTAACCTTCAATATCGATGCTAACGGTATCCTGCATGTGATGGCGAAAGACAAAGCGACCAACAAGGAAGCCAACATCACCATCAAAGCAAGCTCCGGTCTGTCTGAAGCTGAAATCGAAAGCATGGTTCGCGATGCTGAAGCACATGCCGAAGATGACAAGAAGGCACTGGAACTGGTTAACGCCCGTAACCAGCTGGATGCGCTGATTCATTCTTCCAACAAGTCGCTGAAAGAATACGGCGATCAGCTGAATGCAGAAGAAAAGTCTGCCATTGAAACGGCCTTGAAAGAAGCCGAAGCCGTAGTCAAGAGCGATGACAAGGATGCCATCGAAGCCAAGACAGAAACATTGTCTGACGCCGTGCAGAAGTTGAGCGAAAAGATGTATGCGGCTGAACAGGCTAAGTCTCAAGGTGCGGATGCAGGCGGTGCAGCGCACGAAGCGCACAAGGATGAAGGCGACGTGGTGGATGCCGAGTTCACTGAAGTAAAAGACAAGAAGTAAAACGGGAAGCGTTAAGGGGAAAGGGATAAGGGTGTGAAGCGCGCTCACCGCAACTTGAAAGCCTGGCAGCAAGCAATAGAGTTGCTGACTGCGGTTTACACCGCCACTTCCTCCTTTCCCGCACAAGAAAGATTTGGATTATCCAGCCAGCTGCAACGTGCAGCTGTTTCTGTTCCAGCCAACAGAAGGTTTTGCCCGCAATGGAACACGTGAATTACTGCATTTTTTGAGTATTTCAGCTGGCTCTCTTTCCGAACTGGATACTTTGATTGAACTTGCCGCAAGATTGGGCTACCTGAATAACAAAGAGGAGCTGAACGGAAAAGTGGATGAAGTTTCAGGATTGTTAACGGGGTTATCGGCATCCATAAAACGCCGCACCAACCCCTGACCCTTCCCCCTTCCCCCTTCTTCCTTCCCACAAAATGAGCAAAAAAGACTATTACGAAGTTCTGAGCATCAATCGCGATGCATCGGACGAAGAAATTAAAAAAGCTTATCGCAAACTGGCGATGAAGCATCATCCTGACCGCAATCCTGACAATCCGAAGGCGGAAGAACACTTCAAGGAAGCCAAGGAAGCCTACGAAACGCTATCTGACGGCCAGAAGCGCGCGGCCTACGATCAGTATGGTCATGCGGCTTTCGAAGCGGGCGGCATGGGCGGCGGCAGTCCGTTTGGCGGAGGCGGTGCAGGCGCACAGGGATTCGACTTTTCGGATATTTTTGGCGATATCTTCGGTGGCGGACGCGGCGGTGCCGGCGGGCGCAGCAATGTGCAACGCGGTACTGACTTGCGCTACAACCTTGAAATTACGCTGGAACAAGCCGCACGCGGCACTGAAACGCAGATCCGTGTGCCTACCATGGAAGCATGTGACACCTGTCAGGGTTCCGGTGCAAAACCCGGCACCAGTCCCACCAATTGTACGACCTGTGGCGGGCATGGCCAGGTACGCATGCAACAGGGCTTTTTCTCTGTTCAGCAACCCTGCCCGCGCTGTCATGGCAGTGGCAAGATGATTACTTCGCCCTGCAAAGCCTGTAACGGTGCCGGACGCATCAAAAAACACAAGACGCTGGCAGTAAAAATTCCGCCCGGTGTGGATAATGATGACCGCATCCGCTTATCAGGTGAAGGCGAGCATGGTGCGAATGGCGGTCCGTCCGGCGATCTGTATGTGGTGATCCAGGTCAAGGCCCATGCCGTGTTCCAGCGCGACCATAACGATCTTCATTGCGAAATGCCCATCAGTTTCAGCACCGCAGCCTTAGGGGGTGAAATTGAAATTCCGACACTGGATGGCAAGGCGCATATCAAGATACCGGCGGAGAGTCAGAGCGGCAAGGTTTTCCGCCTGCGCGGCAAGGGCATCAAGGGCGTGCGCAGCACCTCCCATGGTGACCTGCATTGTCACGTGATTATCGAAACACCGGTGAATCTGACCGAACGTCAAAAGGACTTGCTGCGGGAGTTTGAAAGCATCAATGACCAGAACAGCGGTCATCACAATCCCAAAGCCAAATCCTGGATGAACAAGGTCAAGGACTTTTTCGGCACTTAAGGTTGAGGGCAGCATAGCGGGAATTGAGGCGACTGGCTTTGCGAGCCGCCTTTATTTTTACTCCTGATATGCCATTGCGGCAACTCATCGACGCGGCAATCCTGACATCTCTCGACGAAAGCAACGTTATCTTTTCTACAATCAAAAGGACAGACCAGACATACCCCGAACAGACCTATCGTAATACGACTGACCAGCCATCTTCCTGATATGACCTGCTTTCAATAATTGTAACTAACAGACATGAAAGTCAGCTCAACTGCATGATCAGTAACTGCGCTTCCTTTTTCTGTGCCGCATCGCCTTCTTGCACTACTTCATCAAGAATTTCACGCGACTCCGCCTCATCCCCCATCTCCTGATAAGCCTTGGCCAAATTCAGCTTGGTTGCAACTTCATGCCACTGATCACTCTTTTCGGCTATAACTTCTTTATCTGCCGGCGTATGAACCTCAGCCATATCCCGCTTGGTATCTGCCAAACTGATGACAGGAGAAGATTGTTTGGCTTTAATGTCATCCGGCAAAAAGTCCCCTATATGTTCCATCCCTGTAACTTTTTCAAGCGGTTTTTGAACGGAAGAATCGACTTTGGGCTGATCCGTTCCGCTTACAGCAAAAATTAAATCATCCGGGCCGGGCAGCACTGGCTCCTTCTTTGCAGCAGCATTCAGAATAGCGGACTCACCTGAGGATAGAGGAGCGGCTTCAACAGTTTCAGTAACAGTTACGCCGACAGTTTGATCAGGCAGGAGCCGAGCTGTCTTTTCAGCCGGCTCCGTTAAATCGACAGCCAGCTTGTCTGGCGCTGTTTCGGCTTCAGTCGATTGATTGTTTTGCGCCTGGACGGGCGATAATGTTTGTGCCAAAGCGTCAGCCTGTCCAAAGCTCAGCAATAATTTCGCTTCGCTGACAGGATCAACCTCATTCTCGTGAACAATGACTTGCTTAGCGGGTGGCGTAGTCAATTCGCCCATTGATGATTCAACAGGGGTTAATTCGGGTGGCTCAACAACAGTTGTATTACTTGCTGCCACGGAAGTTTGCTTGACTTTTGCCGTCTTGCGACGGATAAATGCGAAACCTGAACCGCCCAGCAGCACTGCCGCGCCCGGCAACAAATAGGATTTCAACTGAGCCGTCCACGATACAGATGCTTGAACCGCGGGCTTGACGGTTGCTGCCACAGGAATTACTGCGACCCCGCTGGCCGGTACGCTGCTTGCACTTTTCTCGGCGGAGGCAATTAAAGCAGCATCTTCTGATTTAAGCTTTAGCAGCCGTTGCATATCCTCCATATTTTTTTTCAGCAAGACTACACGCATCTTTTCTTCTTCAACCGCCTTGGCTTTTACAATCACATCCTCTGCGTCTGCATTTTTTTTCACCGATCGCCCGATTAACGGGCTGCCGGGAGCGCTTCCCCTGGATAAGCGCAATACTTCTCCGGGCGACTCATTTGCAACGGGGGGGGTATCTGCTACCGGCGCAGTGATTTTTCCGGTTGCAACTTGCCTGTTTGTTTCAATCTCGTGATGCACAGAGGCAGCATCTGCCAGCTTTTTTCGATAGACGTTCCAGTCCGCCTCATGAGCCTGAATATCTGCAACAGCTTCCGTCTGTGTCACCTTGTCGATTTCTTCACTGTCCGGCATGCGCAGAATTTCCCCTGCCTTGATACGATTCATGTTTTGACCATTAAAGCGATCGGCATTGGCGCGATATAAGGCAACCAGCATGCGCTGCAAACTCACGTCTACCGGCTTGCTTTCTGCAGCAATTTTTTGCAGGACATCGCCAGATTTTACAATACGGGTAGTCGCTTGTTCAGATTTATCAATGCTCGCCTGCTTTGGCGCGGCTGATTCTTCCACATATTCAGCCGGAATGGTGTGTATTTCAATGGCACTGGCGGATTGAGTGAGTGGCGGATTTTCTAATTTATTCCCGGGCATTACAGGCGCATTAATTTGTGCCTCTGCAGCGTCAGCTTGTGTTGCGACATAGCCCGGAGGATCAAGCAAAAAACTGTATTCACGCGTTAATCTGCCGGACGGCCACGACAATTCAACCAGCAAGCTGACAAAAGACTCGGTAATATCATGGTCACTGGATATCTGCAGATACGGCTCGCCATTTGCTCTACTTGCAATATCAATGAGATATTGAACACCGGATGGATAAGTTAAGCCCCCCGCTTTATATGCCTCCGGGGAGGCAATATGCGCCACGAGTTCATCTTCAGGCCGCACATCACTCAGCTCGATTTCTGCTTTTAAGGGTTGCCCCAAAGCAGAAACGACATTGATTGCACCCAAGCTCGCTGCATGACTGCAAAGACTCACCGTCATCGCGACTGTCACACCGATTGCCCGCAAGATCAACTTGCTACGATTCGAGGCGGACCCTGCAAGCGGGGCACACCTTGAATCTTCAGTCCTGGATATGTCTATTCGGCGCATCAATAGTTTTCGCACGGCTGGGCCTCGCTTGATTGAATAATAACTAAGGGGGGATGATTTACCCCCCCGGATAAATTAAATTCAGCTAACTGGCAACTAATTCAGGTATTCGGCAATCAAAATCTCTGCGATTTGTACGCTGTTCAAAGCCGCGCCCTTGCGTACGTTATCACTCACCACCCACATATCCAGCCCCATAGGATGCGACAAGTCTTCACGGATGCGTCCGACATAGGTAGCATCGGTACCGGCCGCATCAACCGCCGTTGGCCAGCCACCGGCAACACGTTCATCCATGACAATCACGCCAGGCGCTTTTTCCAGCAGGGCACGCGCCTCAGCAGCCGTGATTTTCTTTTTGGTTTCGATATGCAGCGCTTCAGAATGACCATAAAAAACGGGCACGCGCACTGCGGTCGGATTCACCATAATGCTGTCGTCTTCCATGATCTTCTGTGTTTCCCAGACCATTTTCATTTCTTCCTTGGTATAGCCGTTTTCCATGAAGACATCAATCTGCGGCAATACATTAAACGCGATACGCTTAGGATAAACAGCCACTTCCACATCCTGTGAACTGAACAGCGCACGGGTTTGTGCGGCCAGCTCGTCAATCGCTTCCTTGCCTGTACCCGACACGGCCTGATAGGTCGCCACATTGATACGGGCAAGACCCACGGCATCCTTGATCGGTTTCAGTGCAACCAGCATCTGAATGGTTGAACAATTGGGATTAGCGATGATACCGCGCTTTTTATATTGTGCAATGGCGTGCGGATTAACTTCCGGCACCACCAGCGGAATATCGTCGTCGTAGCGAAAATGTGCCGTATTGTCGATCACCACACAACCGGCTTCTGCCGCAATCGGCGCATATTTTTCCGAGACACTGCCGCCGGCTGAGAACAAACCAATCTGGGTTTTAGAAAAATCAAAGCCTTCTACATCCAGCACAGTATATTCCTCGCCCCGGAACGTGAGCTCTGAACCTGCCGAACGGCTTGAAGCCAGCAAATAAAGATTTCGCACCGGAAATTTACGCTCTTCCAGTATCGCCAACATCGCCTCACCCACAGCGCCAGTTGCACCCAAAATACACACATCGTATTGCTTGCCCATGATTGCTTTCCTTACTGAATTCGTTCAAACTCGATTAATCATATTTACAACGCAGCAACCACCGCATCGCCCATCGCGGTACAGCCAATCTTTTGCATGCCGGCTTCAAAAATATCGCCGGTGCGCAAGCCCTGCTGCAGCACGCGACGCACCGCACCTTCAATGCGCAATGCCACATCTTCCCTTGCGAAAGTGTAACGCATCATCATCGCCACGGACAAAATCGTCGCCAGCGGATTGGCCAGATCTTTTCCTGCGATATCCGGTGCAGAACCGTGACTGGGTTCATACAGGCCCTTATTGTTCTCATCGAGAGACGCCGATGGCAGCATGCCGATTGAACCTGTCAGCATGGAGGCCTCATCGGACAGAATATCCCCGAAAATATTGCCGGTCAGTATCACATCAAACTGTTTCGGCGCACGCACCAGTTGCATCGCCGCATTATCGACATACATATGAGACAACTCAACTTCAGGATATTCGCTGGCGAGGTCGCTGACAATCTCGCGCCAGAACATGCTGGTGTCGAGCACATTGGCTTTATCCACCGAACACAACCTTTTACTGCGTTTCATTGCACTCTTGAAACCAACATGCGCAATGCGGCGAATTTCTGACTCGCTGTAATGCATGGTATCAAATCCCTGACGTTCACCATTTTCCAGCACTCTGATGCCGCGCGGCTGGCCAAAGTATATATCGCCAGTCAATTCACGTAAAATCAATATATCCAGGCCGGATACCAGCTCAGGCTTCAGGCTGGACGCATTCACCAGTTCGGGGTAGACCTGCGCCGGACGCAAATTGGCGAACAAACCCAGTGATTTGCGTATGCGCAACAAACCCTGCTCGGGTCGCATCGCACGCGGCAAGGTGTCATATTGATAACCCCCTACCGCGCCTAGCAAAACCGCATCCGCCTGCGTGACCAGCTTTTCGGTCGCAGCGGGGAACGGATCACCTGCGGCATCATAGCCGGCACCGCCGAGCGCTGCGTATTCAAGCTCAATGGCCAAACCATCAGTACGCAATGCTTGCAAAACTTTCGCAGCTTGTGCCACGATCTCGGTTCCAATGCCATCACCCGGCAAAACTGCAATTTTCATTTTAATATCCTGATAAATTCTCAAATATAGTGAGTGGTGAGTCGTCAGTGGAAAAACCACCCCACCCACTTACCACTCCCCACTTGCTTCTCCCCACTTACCACTTACCACTTACCACTTACCACTTACCATCCTACAGCCAGGGATGCGCCGCGTGATGTCCAGCCTCAAATTTTGCAATTTCATCGACATATTGCAAAGTCAGGCCAATATCGTCCAGCCCGTTCAACAAGCAATGTTTGCGAAAAGCATCCACCTCAAACGGATACACCACACCGTCAGGCAAAGTAATAGTCTGCGCCTGCAAATCAATATCGAGTTTAAAGCTGTCATTTGCGGCTTCAGCCTTGAACAAGGCATCCACGGTGTCAGCAGCCAGCCTGATTGGCAACAAACCGTTCTTGAAACAGTTGTTGTAGAAAATATCGGCAAAGCTGGGCGCGATAATCACGCGAAAGCCATAATCTTCCAGTGCCCAGGGCGCATGTTCACGTGATGATCCACAACCGAAATTCTCCCGTGCCAGCAAAATCTGCGCGCCTTGATAACGCGGCAGATTCAAGACGAAGTCAGGATTGATCGTTCTTTTGGAATTATCCATACCCGGCTCGCCGTGATCCAGATAACGCCATTCATCGAAGGCATTCGGCCCGAATCCTGAACGCTTGATGGATTTGAGAAACTGCTTCGGAATAATGGCGTCAGTGTCCACATTGGCACGATCCAGCGGCAAAACCAAGCCATTAAGTCTTGTAAACTTGTTCATTTATGTCCCGCCTGTTCTATGGCTTGTCCACCCTGCTTGATATCCTTACCTATCCCTTGTACTGTATTACAGCCTGTCAGCACCAGTGCTACCAAAATCAATATTGCTTTCATCATCACTCCCCTTACAATTTGCTGACATCAACAAAATGACCGGCAATCGCGGCCGCCGCCGCCATCTGCGGACTGACCAGATGGGTGCGCCCCCCCTGCCCCTGACGGCCTTCGAAGTTGCGATTGGAGGTCGATGCGCAACGCTCACCGGCAGCCAGTTTATCGTCATTCATCGCCAGACACATCGAGCAACCCGGATCGCGCCACTCAAAACCCGCTTCAATAAATATCTTGTCCAGCCCCTCCTGCTCAGCTTGCAACTTCACCAGACCGGAACCTGGCACCACGAGGGCTAGCATGACATTCGCAGCAACTTTTTTGCCACGCGCCACCGCCGCTGCCGCGCGCATGTCTTCGATACGCCCGTTCGTGCAGGAGCCGATAAACACCTTATCTATGGCAATGTCGGTGATCAGGGTATTTGCAGTCAATCCCATATAGGCCAGCGCACGCACTGCGCCTTCCTGCTTATCCGGGCTTAAGCTGGCAGGATCAGGCACGCAGCCGTCAACAGGCACCACCATTTCAGGTGAAGTCCCCCAGGTGACTTGCGGACGCACGCTTGCCGCATCCAGCAAAACCGTCACATCAAATACAGCACCTTCATCGCTATGCAAATCGCGCCATTGACTGACCGCCTGATCCCACTGTTTGCCTTGAGGGGCAAAGGGACGGCCCTTGAGGTAGGCAAAAGTCGTTTCATCCGCCGCAATCATGCCAGCCCTCGCACCCGCTTCGATCGTCATATTGCACAAAGTCATGCGGCCTTCCATGCTCAAGGCACGCACAGCACTACCGGTAAATTCGATCGCAAAACCTGTGCCCCCTGCTGTGCCGATCAGGCCGATCACTGCCAGCGCGATGTCCTTTGCGCACACACCTGTCCCGGGGACACCGTCGATGCGGACTTCCATGGCGCTTGATTTTTTGGCCACCAGACACTGGGTCGCCATCACGTGCTCTACTTCAGAAGTGCCAATGCCGTGTGCCAGTGCGGCAAAAGCGCCATGCGTACTGGTGTGGGAGTCACCGCACACGACCGTCATGCCCGGCAGGGTTGCGCCCTGCTCAGGTCCCATCACATGTACCACACCCTGACGTATATCACCCATTTTGAATTCGGTAATACCAAATTCATCACAATTCACGTCCAGTGTTTCAACCTGAATACGGGAAACCGGGTCAATAATACCTGCCGCGCGATTGATGGTCGGTACGTTATGATCCGGCACGGCCAGCATCGAGGCGATACGCCACGGTTGCCTGTGCGCCAGCCTCAATCCTTCAAAAGCTTGCGGACTGGTCACTTCATGCACCAGCTGACGGTCAATGTAAATCAGTGCCGTGCCATCCGCATCCTGTCTGACCAGATGAGAGTTCCAGAGTTTGTCGTAAAGAGTTTGTGCGCTCATTTTGTTTCGCCTGACCTATAGCCGATTATAGAGCGTTCGATTATGACACAACAGATGGTAATTGACAGCTTTTGACATCAGATTCAAGGTGCAAGGGACAAGAAAAACGGGGATTTCGCATGCCGCTTTGCATTTGCGCACCCGCTCGACTGACACCGGGCTTGTATCTTGTACCTGCCTTCCCCTTGCAGCTGTTTTTTAAAGCAATGTGCTGCGCCATTTCATCAACAGCCAGCCTGACAGCGCCATACCCGCACTACAGGTATACAAGCAGCTCGCGCCATAATATTGCCAGACGGGGCCGCTGATCAGGCCACCTAACATGCCGCCGGCACCATAACTCAGACTGCCGAATATTGCCTGCCCCTTGGCCTGATGACGCCCTTTGAAAGTCTCGTGCACCAATCCTAACGAGGCAGCATGATAAGCGCCAAAGGTCGCTGCATGCAGCACCTGCGCGATAAGAAGCAAGAACAGATAGTCGACTCCCCAGCCAATCAGCATGAAGCGCAGTACGGCAAGGGCGAAACTTGCGGTCAGAATGCGAGTAAAACTGTAGCGTTGCGTTAATTTTTGCATCAAAAAAAACACGGCAATCTCACAAATCACGCCCAGTGCCCACAACTGCCCCACCGCGCTTTTGGCATAACCGTGTTTAACCAGATAGATCGAAAAAAAGGTGTAATAAGGGCCGTGTGCGGCAGCCATCAGAAAGCAGGCGGCAAACAGCAGCAGCACAGGGGGTTTTAATAAAATTTGTCTGACGGACTGCACATCGGTGTGATGAGGAACAACTTTGCTATGCGGTAACTGCCTGGAAAAAATCAGGATACCCAGTTCACTGAGCAAACCGGCCCACAGCAACCAGGAGATGGCGACATAATCGAACGCATACCCTAAGCCGACCACAGAGATGATAAAGCCTATTGACCCCCAGGAACGCAGTCGCCCGTAACGCGCCGTCTGTGAGCCGAGATAATTCAGCGTAGTTGCTTCCACCAGCGGCATTGAGGCACTCCAGAAGAAACTCATCAGCGCCAGCACCAGCAACATACCCCAGAAACTGGTCGTTGCAAATACCCCCAGATAAAAAAAGGCACTCAGGGTTGCGGCCATCTGGATCACCTGCAGTCGCTTGCCGGTATGATCTGCCAGCCACCCCCAAAGATTGGGCGCGAGCATGCGCATCACCGGTTGCACCGACATCAGCACGCCGATTTCGACCACGCTAAAGTGAATGGATTGCAAATACAAGCTCCAGTAGGGTGCGAACATCCCGATGAAGGCATAGTAGAAAAAATAGAAGCCGGCAATGCGCCAGTAGTAGTTTTGTGGTTGATTCACGGCATGCAAGAAAGCAATTAAACGCATAGACTAACGGCTATGCTGATAAACAAGCTGAAATATATCTACAGTCGAACTATGGTATCACGCCATCGTTTGAACATCAGTTGCAACAGCCTACAATTCAAACGCGGCATTTATTAATATGCCCGTGAATAAAAAACCTGGCTGAATTTCTCATTATAACTTAACACCCTCTGCGGTAAGTTATAGCGTCGGTCTTAACAGTTACATATAGTCCCAATGGGCTGAACTAACGATAATGGCAAAAAATTTCCTGCCGGTAATGCAATGATACACGCGGGAGTGATTTACTGTTCGAGCCTAATAGGCATTGCTACCCTTGAATATGACCAGAACAGTTTTCATGACAATATGCAAATCAAGCTGTAAAGACCAGTTTCGCAAATAATCCAAATCAAAGTCAATTCTGTCTTTCATCTTCTGCAGTGTATCCGTTTCACCGCGTAAACCGTTCACTTGCGCCCATCCGGTAATGCCCGGTTTAACCTTATGCCGGATCATGTAACCCTTGATCTGTGTTCGATACAATTCATTATGAGCTACCGCATGAGGTCGGGGCCCCACCACACTCATCCTGCCTTGCAACACATTGATAAATTGCGGCAATTCATCCAGCGATGTCTTGCGGAGAAATGCGCCCAGCGGCATGATGCGTTTATCCTGCTTCCCGGCCTGAATAATCTGACTGCCATCTTCGCACACCGTCATGGAACGGAATTTATAAACCAGTATCTCTTTGCCATCCAGCCCATAACGACGCTGCTGAAAAATAACCGGCCCCGGAGAACTCAGCTTAACAGCAACGGAAATCAGCAATAATAAGGGAGAAAGCAGGATGAGGATGAAAATACTGAAAAAAATATCACTCAAACGTTTAACAATACTGTTTAGACCTTGAAACGGGGTTTCGCAGATCCCCTCTACCGGAATACCATCAATCTGCCCCATATGCCCCTGGATCATATCTGTTATGAAATTATCGGGAACAAAATAAATTGAAGCTGTTGTATCCTTAAGCTCATTCAGAATATTCATGATTCTAGGCTGATTTATCATCGGCAGAGAAAAATAAATCGTGTTGATGTTATTTAATTTAACATACAGTGGCAAGGCACTAAAATTTCCTAAAAAACTGAACCTGTCATCTCTTAATTGCCGGTCCTCACTCCTGTCTTCAAAAAAGCCAATCAAGTCTGTTGAAATTAATTTATTGAGTGTAAGACTATTCGCCAAAGTAAAACCCTGTTCATTCATGCCCACAATCACGGCTCTGTTTCTGGGCCCCTGCATCCTGAGAATAAAAGGCGCTGAAAAACGCAATAGCCAGCCTGCAATAATCAAACAGACAGGTGTGATCCACAACAAGGCAAGAATCGCTTTCGGATAAAAATACCTCAACAAGTGAGCAGCATAAGAAAAAAACAACAGCAGAGAGGCAACAAACAACCAGCTGATGAAAGTATTTTTTATCAATTGAGCAAAAGGCTGATTCAGGCTGGATTTTCCGGGAAAGGTCATCGTAAATAAAACCAGCGACAAGATCAAATAAGTCGAGGTCACTTCACCATGATAATGGACACCTACCCCTAGCGCACATAAAACCAAAACGACGGGTTCAATAAGTGCCTCAATAGACTGCAATAAATTATCCCTTGTTACCGTAATTCCTTTTGCCCGATAAAATGGAAGAGAAATCTTATTATTCATATTATTTTTGAAATTAACGCTGCGACCAGACGATGATATAACATTTGCTAAAAATTAGCCGCCCCCCATATCTGCAAACAGTTCAATGCTCATCAACTCGAATAAACCTGATTGCGCATCTTTGCTACCGCCTGACTTCGCCTGACGACATCCAGTTTCTTGAATATTCTTTGCAAATGGTTTTTAACGGTAAAGGAACTAATATTGAGAATCAGCCCGATTTCTAAATTGGTTTTACCGGAACAAACCCATCCCATGATCTCTGACTCACGATCAGTCAAATTAAATTCATTATTCGTGTTTACAGGTTCATTAATCAGTGCTTTATTTATGTTCATTGGTAGAACATAATCAGGAACATATTCAATTTGCCGTAAGCTTGCGTCAATATAAGGCAAAAGTTGCTGAAAGATTTTTCTTCTCTCCGGTGCAACTTCTGCATCTTTGCTGAGCAATACATAAAAAGAATCACTCCCTCCCCGCACATCCCTGATAGCATGCAGCATCGCTGTTTTCATATTTCGCATGCAGGTTTTCAGCTCTTCATCCTGAATATCACGACAACGTATCACACTACCAATACTTTGCAATTGAGAGGGTACCCGACCATTCGACATCCAGTAAGCATAGAGTCGCTTAAGAAACAAGGCCATTTCCTTTTCCGGCATGATCTGGGCACGGGCAGTTTGGATAGTGGAGATGATATCGTAGGAAATGATACCCAGCGTGAAATCCCCCCACGCAGCAATCATCAGATCGTGCGGCAGAAATTCCTGAAGCGCACCTTGCGCCCATAGCAAAAATTCTGCCTGCGTCTTGATTTCAACAGCATCCGAGATTAACTGACTAAAATTGCCGAAATTGGTCGGATTCACTTCGCTGGTATTCATTAAAAGTTGTATCCTTGCCTGAAAACCTGAACAACAGATACGTTTAAGTTGGCCAATAAACAAGAATATTGTTTAAAGCCCGACAAAGTGAATCTCATGCAAAACGTAGAGGGATTGCAGGATAAAAGTATGTATTTTTTGTTACGGGGATTTTTTTTCACGTTGCATATTACACAAGGCCACTGCATCTTGCAATGACGGCAACTACGACAGGAGTTTGCTTGCCGCAGGAATTTACAAAACCCGCAATTTGCACCTTGTTTAACCGGAAATCCGCACTGACGCTAGAAAACGGGAGCCTGAGCTTCTTTTCCTTGTATCTTGCACCTGTTTATACCGTCCATTCACCATGCTGGTATATCACCGCATCATCCAGCATTACCGTATCGGTCAGCGCAAACACATCCACATGGTATCTCGCCGCACTCTTGCTGATTTGCGGCTTGTTATAGCTGCCATGTTTGGCCCCCAATGACAGATGTACACCGCACATGCGCTCATAAGTGCCAATATCGCTGACCAACCTGTGCTGGGTGAAACTGCGATTAAGCCCTAAACCCAGCTCACGCACCCAGACTTCGCCTTCATAGTCGCGAATTTGTGCCAGAACAAGTTCAAATTCGGGCGTGGAAGCTATCGTTCCGGTCACACGGCCTTTTTCAATGATCAAGGTAATCGGCTGTAACGGTTTATTGACGGAAAAACTGGTATCCCCGAATATCGAGATGCGCACCCGCCCATTCAAGGCTTCCAGCTGCTTCGATTCGGTGAAAATCTCACCAATGGGAAATTGCCCGCCAATATTATTCATCTGGCTGTAATCACCCACATTGAGCTTGGCGGGTTCAAATCCCTCAGAAAAAATCAGTTGTTCGCCAAAACTGTCAATCACGCCTGTTTTTGCCACATCAATACGCGCCTTCAAAGCATGTCCCGTGCCGCGATAATAGACCGGATCATAGGCCAGCGACTCGATATAGATCAGCGCCTCCTTGCCCGGCATGCGCGACAGATGCGGATGTTCGATAACCTTGAGACCGCGCTTGAACAGTTCAACCCGGATACGAAAAGCATCCAGCCTGAAACTGGTGGACTGGATCAATACCACCAGATCGCCGGACACCAGGCGTTCAAACTCTGCGCGCACGACTTCGGGCGCAGTGCAGTCAAAATCGATGAAAGTTGCCTCCGGCAGACATTGGCGATAGGCGCGAGTCAGCGCAATCGTCAGCTCACATTGACTGTCCCATACCACGATGGCATTTTGTGTGTGTACGATAGCCAGCGCCAGAATATCGCTGATATTTTTGGCAGCCTTAGCAATTTCACTATCCGGTATCGTCAAGTTAATTGACTCTGAACCAACCGGTAATGCTGCGACGGGTACTGCGTGAGAGATTGACTTCATGAGGAAATACTTCACTTAAAAAAATAATCATTGTGCCAAATTCAGGCACGACTGTTGTCAGCAAGTCTTTATTGTCCGGTTCATACAACAGCAGCTCCCCGCCATCATCAGACTGCCAATCCTGATTCAAATATAAGACCGTTGAAATTATGCGATTTTTCTTACCCTTGAGCGCATCCAGATGTACCGCATAAGCTGTACCCGGCTGGTAAATAGCGTAGTGGCATTCATAATCGAACAATCCCAGAAACAGCCTTTCATTAAGACCTGCGCGCAGCTCATCCATCCATGCCAAATAGGCACGATCAATGACATTTTCCTCATCCAGCCAGCTAATCACATCGCCGCGCAAGGCAGTAATCTGCTGTTTATTCTCGCCCCTGCCAACACGGGCAGGCAGAAAACGCCCGTCATCATGACAACGTTCCGGCAAAGCCTGCATCAATGCCTGCGGCAGCGGCAAGCGCAAAACAATATAGCCGGTATTCTTCAGCTGTTCAGCAATTTCGTTCAACATAAACGCCTGACTTTTAAGTGAAAAGTGGCCCGAGGAATCTGCAGAGCAAATTTACGCATTAGGCACCCGTAGCACAGCTTAAGCGCCAACTTCAGCAGCATCCCGGGCAAGGGTCTCATGGTGACTGACCCAGCCGTCAAAGCCGCCTGTCATTGACAAAATACCGGTATAACCTAAGCGTTGTAAACTGAAAGCCGCCAGCACCGAGCGCCCGCCTGTTTTGCAATACAACAAAATTTCCGCACGCTTGTTTGACAGCAAAGGATGGTCACCGATCTTGAATTCAATCACGCCACGCGGAATATTGATGGCGCCGGGCAGATGTGCTGCTTCAAATTCAACAGGTTCGCGCACATCGACAATCAGATTGCCAGCCTTGATATGTTCAATCGCACCGCCAATATGAATTTCCCTGATGTGCGAGCGGGCTTCGGCGACAAGTTCTTGCGGTGTCATTCTTTATTCTCCTGTTTATTCATCAATTTGGCTGGTTACGCAGATGATCGCCAACCCTGGCAAAAGCATCCGACAATTCTACACGCAACTGCGCGTCTTCGACGACTTCCTTCAGCGCCATATCCATACACAACAACCACTGATCGCGCGCGGCAATATCGACCTGAAACGACATATGTCGTCGAAGCAGCATAGGATGGCCGTATTCCTGCTCATATAAATCCGGCCCATCCATCCAGCCATTCAAAAATTTATACAGCTTGTCTTCCGATTCCTGCAGATTTGCAGCATGCATCTTGCGTAGCCCATAAGTTTCCGGCAACACATCCATTATCCGGTAAAAATATTTAGCCAGCCTGCGTATATTATCCGTGCCGCCTATCCGCTCAAAAAGGCTCAGTTCAGCTTGTTTCATTTCAGACTGCATGTATTTCTCCAAAAATCAGCTTAAGCCGGCACAGTCAATCGGGGTGCGGCATCGGCAAACCCCGACATGATAGCAGGCGCTTGTCGACGAACAGGGCATCGTGATGCGCACTTTATGCCGGAAACTGAGTCACTGATTCCAGCCTGCCGGGAAATTTGCATTAACGACGGATCAGAATAATATTTTTCTCAGGGCGGACAATTTCGCATGTGTGTTTCCACGGAATTGTAGGACAAGGACGAGTCGATCTCCCTTTGCGCCAGAGCGGCGCTTTCCATCAATTTTTGCTCCATTGGCTGAATAACCTTTTGCACCCAGAGATGCAAATCCTGTTCAGCCTGAGTTGCCGTCTGATAATTACGCGGTTTGGAAAATGCCCTTCTGAGCGGAAGCTCCATCATTTTTGATCCCGCCCGCAAATAAGCTTTCCAGGCGGAGACATGCTCAAGCTCATGATCGCGAATAATCTGCCGTCTGCAATCCCCCTCGATTTCCCTGGCAAGATAGACCTGCATACTTGAAAATCCGGCCTTGATCGTGACTTCCGGCACCATACAAACAATACCTTTCGGCGTAATCGACATGATCGCCTTGACGTCATAACTGAGTATCGGATCAGCGTGTGTCAAACCTAACACATGATGATTGCGATCCATCGCTTTACCTGACAGGCTTTGCAAATAGACTAGCGGCCGGGTGTCATCTTCGCTGACGACCAAATCCTGGTAGTTCACTTTGACTGTGGCCTCATGAGCCCATTGCTCACAAGGCTCTTGTGCTTCTGCCGTCGCCAGGGCAAGCATGATGCCGGCCAATACAAATTGATATAAATTTCGAATACGCATAATGATTTTCGGTCGCATTTTTACAATCAGCAGCCAGTAAACCTTACCGGCATCAACGATGCAAAAAAACCAGCAAAAATTCCCTCCCGGAAAGCTAAGGTATACAGATTAACTTAAAAACGGCTTTCGCCCAAGAATCGATTTGAGTAAAACTGAGCTTCAATGACCATCAACTCTCCACGAAACATGACGGATTGTTGCATAGCGACGGCGCCAGGCAGTAACGGGCTATCCGCCATGATTGTTAACAACAAAAGCCATCACAGAACGTCAAGGTACCGCGCACTGAGATCAAGCCTCAGAATAATATATTGATTTATAAGCGTTAATCAGACGATAATAACAATTCCTGATTTAATGCCCGCGCGCGACGAATATAAACCATGAGCTTATACAGCCAACTCCGGCAAGCGAAGAGTGAAGAAAACGTTAAAGATGTTTATATTAAAGCACTTGGCCTGAAGAGTTTTACCAAGGGACTGATTGATATTCGCACTAAAGAAATCTGGTTTGAAGCCAAAGACACCGGCCGCCACTCCAGCTATGCGATGTTCACGCAATTGCTGCATTATGTGCAGGATGCGCTGAACAAGGGCGAAGATGTACCACCGTTGTTAGCCGTGATCGACACCGAAAAAGCCGCGTTGATGAAGAGTGCCGACGTGCTGCCCTTCCTGAAAAAGAATACGGTTAAGTGGGGTAAGTCCGCCAGTCAATACACACAGGAAGCGCTGGCGGAAATTTCCACCCACATCGGTACGCATTTCGTCTCCTTCAAAATCGCCACGCACGAAGATGAATTTATCAGCACCGTCAAAGCTGCGATCAAGTCTGGCGACATCATTCGCACGCAGATTACACCGGATAATCTCAAACAAATATTTGATAAATGGGTGGCAATGATAGGACGCGAAATTGTCGGCGTCTCGGAAGAAGACTACGCACTGCTGTTTTTTGCCGACATCATGCACGATGGCACGATTTCCACCCACGCTAATCTGCCTGCCGAACTGCTGCACAAAAATGGCGCGCCGGTATTTGTTTTAGATGTGCGCACAGTGCGCGATGAGTTGAAACTCAATCGTGCTGACGTTGGCTGGTATCAAATTCGCAATGCCCTGAAAAAACGCAACGAAAGTGGCGATGCCGCATCGGTGGATTTCACACCATTTGAAATTATTTACAAAACCTTGACTGAAAAACTGCAGCCGCAAGTTTTTGAACTGGGGTTCTTGCGCTAATGTTTCGTTATTTTACCCTCCCCCTCCGCTACGCTCGCCCCTCAGGTGAAACAACTAAGCCAGCAAGCTGGCAAGTGGCTGGTTACCCCGCTTGCTGCGGAGGGAAAGGGGAGAGGGCGAATTGACCGCTCCTGCCAAAACATCTGCCGCCACGCTTGCCAATCTTGCCAAGTTGGGCATCCGGCATCGCGCCGATTTGCTGCTGCATCTGCCGATACGCTACGAGGATGAAACCCGTCTGGCCCCCATAGACACAGCGGAACCCGGCGAAACAGTGCAGGTTGAGGGCATCATCACGCATGCGGAAGTTCTTTTTAAGCCGCGTCGTATTCTGGTTTGCCGCCTGCAAGACAGTAGCGGCGAGTTATACCTGCGGTTTTTAAATTTTTATCCCAGCCAGATCAAACTGCTCTCGGTTGGCAACAGAATTCGCGCGGCAGGCGAAGTGCGCATGGGATATTACGGGCTGGAGATGGTGCATCCGAAATGCCGTGTAGTGAACGACGAAACACCATTGCAAACCTGCTTGACGCCGGTTTATCCGACGACGGCAGGACTCTCACAGACTGCATTGCGCAAGTTGATCGCCAATGCACTTGAAGTCATCACGGCACCTGAGCTGCTGCCCGAAAAATTCCGCACACAACTGCAATTGCCCGGCTTTATCGAAAGCATCCGCTTATTGCATCATCCCGATGCGGATATTGCGGAAGGTTCTCTGCATGATCGCTCTCATCCCGCATGGCAACGCATCAAATTTGATGAGCTGCTGGCCCAGCAGTTATCCATGCGGGTGCATCACCGTGAACGCAGCCAGCGTATCTCGCCTGCACTCACCTTAAAAAAGCATTACACCGACGCGCTGCTGAAAATTCTGCCCTTCGCTCTGACGCGCGCACAACAGAAAGTATTTCTTGAGATCAGCCATGACCTTGAGAAACCGCATCCCATGCAACGCCTGCTGCTAGGCGATGTAGGCAGCGGCAAAACCATCGTTGCGGCATTGGCTGCTTTACAAGCCATCGAGAATGACTATCAGGTAGCGCTGATGGCACCCACTGAAATTCTGGCCGAGCAACATTATCTGAAGCTCTCAGACTGGTTAGCGCCACTGGGTATTGCACCCGTCTGGCTGTCAGGCAGTTTGAAGAAAAAAGATAAGCGTCTCGCCTGCGACAAAATTGCGTCGGGTGAAACGCTGCTGGCCATTGGCACGCATGCGCTATTTCAGGAGCAGGTTACTTTCCACAAACTGGGATTGGCGATTGTCGATGAACAGCACAAGTTTGGTGTTCAGCAGCGACTGGCGCTGCATGCCAAAGGAAAAACTAACGATGCCGGGTTAAAATCCGGTCTGCAAGTCGCCGAACCACATCAGTTGATGATGAGTGCGACCCCCATTCCGCGCACACTGGCGATGAGCTATTATGCGGATCTGGACGTATCTGTTATTGATGAGTTACCGCCCGGCAGAACGCCCGTCATTACCAAACTGATCAGTGATACGCGTCGCGGCGAAGTATTCGAACGAGTCCGCAGCGCCTGTCTGACAGGACAGCAGGCCTATTGGGTATGCCCGCTGATCGACGAATCCGAAGTGCTGCAATTGCAGAGCGCACTGGAAACACACCAACTGTTGACGGAAACTTTTCCCGAACTGCGCATAGGTCTGGTTCACGGTAAAATGGACAGCGCGGAAAAGGTGCGCGTGATGGCTTCGTTCAAAGCCGGTGAGCTGCAAGTGCTGGTTGCGACGACGGTGATTGAAGTCGGCGTGGATGTGCCCAATGCCAGCTTGATGGTTATTGATCACAGTGAGCGCATGGGACTGGCGCAATTGCATCAGTTACGCGGCCGGGTTGGACGTGGCGCGACACAAAGTTTATGCATTTTGTTATATCAAAAACCCTTGTCAGAACTGAGCAGAACGAGGTTAAAAATCATCTTCGAAAACACCGATGGCTTTGCAATCGCAGAGCAGGATTTACAATTGCGCGGCCCCGGAGAATTACTGGGTGCCAGGCAAAGCGGAATGGCGATGTTGCGCTTTGCTGATATTGAGACAGATGAAGATTTATTAAACCATGCGCGTATCGTTGCCGACGAATTGCTGCGCGATTACCCGGAAGCAGCGCGCAACTATCTGCGTCGCTGGATAGCAAACAAACATGACTATTTGCACGTATAGCGCCCGATAAAGCGGATAACAATGAGAATCAACACGCCCATTCCCCTCTCTCCTAACTCTCCCCCGCGTACAGGGGAGAGTGATAAGGTCTTGCTACGCCAGTCTTTTATTAAAGATACTTACTGGCGCGCGGCAATATCAGGCGTACCCGCAGAACTGCTGCCCTGGTTGCGCGATACAGGTTCGCTCACACAACGCATACGGCAACGCTGCGAAGATTTTTCCGTGCGCAATATAAAGAGCGGCCTGGCATCTATCGCCCATGATGAATCAGGATTGTTAAGGTCAGCGCCACTGGCATGGTCACGCGAAGTATTTTTATGTGCTGACGGGCAGCCGGTGGTGTTTGCACACAGTACCTGTGCAGCCCGCCATCTGCATGGCGCCTGGTCTGCCGTGCGGAACTTGGGCAACCAGCCCTTGGGCGCACTGCTGTTCTCGCATCCGCTGATCAGCCGTCAGCCTCTGCATTACAAAGCCTTAGCTGTGCAACATTCTTTATATCGCAGAGCTGCTGCAACACGGATCAATCCGCCAGACCGGCTTTGGGCGCGCAGATCGCTGTTTTATCTGCACAATGCCCCCTTGCTGGTCACCGAAGTTTTTTTGCCTGAAATACTAAAGTTGAATCCTGAATCCTGAATCCTACAAAAATATGAATTACTCAGAACGTTTATCGCTTTATCTGCAGCTCACCCGGCTGAATAAGCCGATCGGCATCCTGCTGTTGTTGTGGCCTACGCTCTGGGGGGTATGGATTGCAGGAAATGGCTCGCCTGCCTGGCACATCGTATTGATCTTTTCACTGGGTACTGCGCTGATGCGCTCAGCCGGCTGTGCAATCAACGACTATGCCGACCGGGACATTGATCTTCATGTCAAACGAACTGCAAACCGACCCGTCACCAGCGGGCGTATTTCGGCAGGCGAAGCGCTTACGCTCGCGGCAGCCTTGGCTATCTGCTCATTTTTACTGATTCTGCCGCTCAACACGCTGAGTAAACTGCTGTCCATTCCGGCGGTATTTCTGGCTGCCAGTTATCCATTCACCAAACGTTTTCTGGTGATTCCGCAAGCCTACCTGGGGTTTGCCTTCGGCTTTGGCATACCGATGGCATTTGCCGCCGAACTTGACACAGTGCCGCCTATCGCCTGGATACTGTTGCTCGCCAACGTGTTCTGGGCAATCGCCTATGATACCGAATATGCCATGGTGGACAGAGACGATGACATCCATCTGGGCATCCACTCCTCGGCACTTTTTTTCGGAAAATACGATGTACTGGCGGTGATGGCCTGCTATGCTGCGACGCTGCTTTTGCTGACAATAGCAGGATTGATGGCAGGCTTGGGCACTTTCTATTTTGGCGGCGTGATTGCCGCATCGGGGATCGCGTTATATCATTACACGCTGATCAGATACCGCGAGCGAGATGCCTGCTTCAACGCTTTTTTGCACAATAACTGGATAGGCGCGGCAATATTTTTCGGCATCGCCCTTAATTATCTGGCTGCGCACTAAAACCATTTACCATTAAGGGGCTTGATCAATGAGAATTACGGAAATTCAGCCGTAAGCGAATTGGGTGTTATCCATTGTTGCCGATGATGGTCGCGTGGGCAGGTTTGATGTCAGTCCTTATTTAGACTATGAGGCAGTTGAAGAACTTAAAGACAAAAGCGAATTTATTAAAGGTTCCAATGGTGGTTATTTTATTTAATGGGATTGTGGCGCTGATTTGTCAGCGGAGAGCATTGAAGCGCAATGGCAACTGGTTTCTGACGTTTAAGCCGCCAGATGATCCATAAACTGGCAGTAAAAGAGGGCAAAATTCGCAAATGATAAGCGCTGCCTGTTGCAAATTATGCCAGATGCGTGATTCCAAGACCACGTGATGTCACGACATTTAAATCGCTAACGGTATAGCGAATATGACACCCCTGAGGATAAAACTCGCTCGAACCGTTAGCGTAGCTGCGCTAACTCAAATAGCCACAAATAGTTTTTTGGTCATCTCACTGCGTTCCGGTGCGTAGTCTCCGGTCAGCACAAAGCCTGCCATTTTGTCCTGCTCATCATAAAAGGCCATTTTGATACCCGCCCCGCTAGACTGAACCTGCCATGAACCGCTAGCACCGCGCGCGACCGGAGACAGTGCAACAGGATGTGCCGGCGTTTTGACGACCACGGGCATCGCCGGAAAGTTTACTTTCGCGTCTTCGCCGTTGAGTATTTTTGCCAAGGCTCGCCCTTCGTGCATGATAGGCAAAACATAAGGCAATACAAGGCCGCCAATTTCCGCACAATCGCCCATCGCGAAAATGAATTCATCGGAGCTTTGCAACTGATCATTCACGACGATACCGCGATTAACCCTCAATCCCGCTTCTCGCGCCAACTGGATACGCGGACGCAGTCCCACCGCCGAGAGCACGATATCCGC
>Ga0316223_1000784_pt1 | contig 34957 bp, 30 predicted proteins | sample TBH18009metaG_FD_206007 | JGI IMG/M metagenome (GOLD analysis project Ga0316223, IMG submission 206007) | Freshwater microbial communities from Trout Bog Lake, Wisconsin, USA - TBH18009 | ecosystem: Environmental > Aquatic > Freshwater > Lake > Hypolimnion/Profundal zone | place: USA: Wisconsin...
TGTGCAGGGGCCGGCGGACCGGTTAGCCTGAGTCCGGTCGCGCCGTGGGCTGGAACCGGCCCATGACGCGCCCCGTTCAAGCCGCCCATGCAAGACCTCTCCCTGACGCAACTCGTGCCGATCCTTCAGCTCGCGGTCGGCCCGGTCATCCTCATTTCCGGTGTCGGCCTGCTGCTGCTCACGCTGACGAACCGCTTCGGGCGGATGCTGGACCGCTCGCGGATGATCATCCGCGAGATTTCCGTGGGCGGCCAGACCCCCGCGGTCGTGGCCAACCTCAACGACCAGGTGGAGATCCTGCATCGCCGCGCCCGCATCCTGCGGCTGTCCATCACCCTCGCGGCGGTGACGGTGCTCTGCGCGGGGGTGCTGATCCTTGGACTCTTTGTCGCGGCCTTCTGGCAGGTCGAGATGGTGGCGGCGCTGGCGGCGATCTTCTGCGTGGCGGTCCTTGGGCTCATCGGATCCATGGTCGCTTTCATCTTGGACATGAACCTCTCGCTCAAGGCGGCGCAGCTCGACTGGAAACTGATCGGGAAGCCCGCGTCGAAGTGATGCCCGGGTCACCGGGCGCGGCTCAGTAGACCTGCTCCTCGAGCAGCGCGAACAGCTCCGCCTCGGTGAGGCGCTTCTGGGCCATCGAGTCGCGCTCGCGCAGCGTGAAGCTGCCGTCCTTTTCAATCGTCTCGAAGTCGACCGTCACGCACCACGGCGTGCCGATCTCATCCTGCCGGCGGTAGCGGCGGCCGATCGCGCCGGCCTCGTCGTAGAACACGGCGTAGCGGCGCTGGAGTTTCTTGTAGAGTTCCCTGGCGCGGGCGGTGAGCAGCTCCTTGTTCTTGAGCAGGGGCAGCACGGCGACCTTCACGGGCGCGATGCGCGGCGAGAGCCGGAGCACGGTGCGCTTCTCCACGTTGCCCTTCTCGTCGGTCACGTCCTCCTCCGCGTAGCCGGCGCAGAGCACGGCGAGCAGGATGCGGTCCACGCCCACGGCGGGCTCGATGACGTGCGGCACGAATTTCTTCTTCGTGGCCTCGTCGAAGATGTCCTGCGGCTTGCCGCTCGCATTCGCGTGCTGCGTGAGGTCGTAGCTGCCGCGCGCGGCGATGCCCCAGAGCTCCTGTACGCCGAACGGATACCGGAACATGATGTCCACCGTGCCGCGGGAGTAGAACGCCAGCTTCTCCTTCGGATGCGTGTAGCGCGAGAGGTGGCTGTCCGGCAGGCCGATGCTTTTCAGCCAGGCCTCGCACCACGTGATCCACTCCTCGTGGCACTTGGCCCAGTCGGCATCCTCGTGGATGAAGTACTCTATCTCCATCTGCTCGAACTCGCGCGAGCGGAAGATGAAGTTGCGCGGCGTGATCTCGTTGCGGAACGACTTGCCGATTTGGGCGATGCCGAACGGGAGCTTCACGCGGCCGGTGTCCACGACGTTCTTGAAGTCAACGAACATGCCCTGCGCGGTCTCGGGCCGGAGGTAGGCGACGGACGACGCATCGGTCATCGCGCCGACGTTAGTCTGGAACATCATGTTGAACGAGCGGGGAGCCGTCAGGCTGCCAGGCTCGCCGGTGGCGGGAGATGGGATCAGGGAGATTTCGTCAGGCTGCGCCTCGGTCATGTCCTTTGCCACAACGGGGGCCAGGACACCTTGGATCGCCTTCTTGCGCTTGAAACTTTCGGCGGCGGCCTGGAGGTCGGCGGCGGTTTTTTCACTTTCGAGGACGGAGACATAGCCGGCGGTCTTGCCGTCCACGATCACCGCGGCGAAAAACAGCTGGTCCGCCCGGTAGCGCTGCTTGCTCGCCTTGCAGTCCACGAGCGGGTCGGTGAACCCGGCGACGTGGCCGGAGGCCTCCCAGACCTTCGGGTGCATGATGATCGAGGACTCGAGGCCGACGATGTCGTCGCGGCGGCGGACCATGTCGTTCCACCAGCAGTCGCGGATGTTCTTCTTCAGCTCGGAGCCGAGCGGGCCGTAGTCGAAGAAGCCGTTGAAACCGCCGTAGATTTCGGACGACTGGAAAATGAAGCCGCGGCGTTTGGCCAGGGCGACGATGTTGTCCATGGAGACGGCGGCGGGGGCGGGAGTGTCGGACATAGCCTGCCAGAGATGGCGGGCGCGGCGGCGGCGGTCAATTCTGCGGTTGGTCGGCTAACGCGGTCGATCCTCCCGAATTTTTAACCACGACGGGCACAAAGGTCGCGAAGCCTGATCCGGATCGGGGTTTGTTCGTCGTGCGCTTCGTGGTTAATCCAGCATTGCCCGGCTCTGGCGTATGCGCACGCTGGGCCACCGATGCAGCTACGCCCCCTCGGCCGCACCGGGCTTCAGGTTTCCACCGTTGGATTTGGCGGTTCGCCGTTGGGCGGGGTGTTCGGTCCGATGACGCCGGCCCTGGCCAACGCCACGGTCCGCGCCGCGTTGGACGCCGGGATCAACTATTTCGACACGGCACCCTTTTACGGCGCCACCGCGGCGGAGACCGCACTCGGGCAGGCGCTGCAGGGCGTGCCGCGCGACCGGTACGTGCTGGCGACCAAGGTGGCGCGCTACGGGCCGGAGCGCCGGGATTTCGATTTCTCCGCCGCGCGGGTGGAGCGCAGCGTGGACGAAAGCCTCGCACGCCTGCGCTGCGGGCACATTGACCTGATCCAGGTGCACGACCTCGAATTCGGTTCGCTGGACCAGGTGGTGAACGAAACCCTGCCGGCACTCGACCGGCTGCGCGCCACGGGCAAGGTGCGGTTTCTCGGGATCACCGGCCTGCCGCTGGCCGCGCTCCGCACGGTGCGGGACCGCGCGCGGCCCCTCGTCGACACCGTGCTCAGCTACTGCCATGGCACGTTGAACGACGCGACCTTCCTGCCCGACGCCGCGGACCTGCGTCGCTCCGGGGTCGGCGTGCTGAACGCCGCGCCGCTCGCAATGGGCCTGCTCACGCAGGCCGGTCCGCCGGCGTGGCATCCGGCGCCGCCGGCCCTGCGCGCGGCCTGCGCGGCGGCCGCGGATTATTGCGCCCAACACGGCGCCGACTTGGCCGACCTCGCCCTGCAGTACGCGCTGAGCCTGTCCGAGATCGACGCCACCATCCTCGGGCTCGCGAACGTCGGGGAAGTCCGGCGCGCGGCCGCCTGCGCCGGGCGGGCCCCGGATCCGGCGCTGCTCGCCGGCGTGCGGGCCCTGCTCGCGCCCGTGGCGGGCGTCACTTGGCTGAGCGGCCGGCCGGAGAACAATTAGGGCGTGTCTTCAAACCGGATGGTCATGCTGAACGCAGCGAAGAATCCAGTTGGACGGGATCGAAGCCTGTGGCGAAATCTCACGGGATGCTTCGCTCCCCTCAGAATGACAAATTTCGGAGTCGCAGGTTTGACGCCACGCCCAAGGGCGATTCACCCGACCAACGATTGCCCCGGGATTTTTCCATGCAGACCCTCATCCTCAACCAACCCGGCGAACTGATCGCCACCGCCACGCCGCCGCCCTCCGCCCCCGGGCCGGGCGAGGCGCGCGTGCGGGTGCACTGCAGCGGGGTGTGCGGCACGGACCTGCACGCGTTCGCGGGCAACCAGCCGTATTTCACCTATCCGCGCATTCCCGGCCATGAGCTGGGCGTGAGCGTGGTGGCCGTGGGCGCGGGGGTCACAAACGTGCGGGCCGGCGACCGCTGCGCCGTCGAACCTTACCTGAGCTGCGGGCACTGCATCGCGTGCCGCCGCGGCCGGACGAACTGCTGCGAGACCCTGAAGGTGCTCGGCGTACATGTGGACGGCGGCTGGCGTGACGAGATCGTCGTGCCCGCGGCCAAGCTGCATCCGTCGGGGAAGCTCAGCTACGAGCAGCTCGCCCTGGTGGAGACGCTCGGCATCGGCGCGCATGCGGTGGCGCGCGGCGCGCCGGAGCGCGGCGAGGCCACGGTGGTGGTCGGCGCGGGCCCGATCGGGCTGGCGGTGGCGCAGTTCGCCGTGGAAGCCGGCGCCAAGGTCACGATCCTCGACGTGAACGACACCAGCCGGGCCTTCGCCGCCCGCTGGCTCGGGGTCGGCACGCTGGAGGCGCGCGGGTTGACCCCCGATGCGCTGCGCGCCGCGCTGGGCGGCGACCTGCCGACGCTGGTGTTCGACGCGACGGGCAGTCCGGCGTCAATGCGGCAGGCGTTCAACTGGCCGGCGCAGGGCGGGCGGATCGTGTTCGCCAGCCTGGTGCAGGGGGAAATCGGCTTCGACGACCCGAACTTCCACCGCCGCGAACTCACGGTGCTGGCGACGCGCAACAGCACGGCGGCGGAATTCCGGCGGATCATCGCGCTGATCGAGTCCGGCCGCATCGACACGGCGCCCTGGGTGACGCACCGCGCGAAACTCGCGGACGTGCCCGCGGTCTTCGCCAGCTGGACCCGCCCCGAGACCGGCGTGATCAAGGCGATGATCGAGCTCTGATTATTTTACAGGAGGAAACGGAGACCACGAAGAGCAGAATCGGATCGCCAGGCTTTTAAACCGGAATTCGGAACGTGCGCGCGGCGTTCCCTCCTTCGTTCCCTCCGTTTCCTCTTGTAAGACAGGTTTGGATTTTCGGGATTGGTGCCTGAAAGAAGGCTCGCGGGTGGGTGCGGAGGTGTGCGACACAGGTTGCCTTTCCCCACCATGCCGAAGCTTCCCGCCGTGCCCCGCCCCGAATATCCCCGGCCGCAGTTCGTGCGCCCGGACTGGCTCTGCCTCAACGGCCGCTGGCAGTTCGAGATTGACCAGGGCGACAGCGGCCTCGACCGCGGGCTGCTGGATCGGCCGCTGCAGGATTCCATTCTCGTGCCGTTCTGCCCGGAGTCGAAGCTCTCCGGCATCGGCAACACCGACTACCTCAATGCCGTGTGGTACCGCCGCGAGGTGAAGATCCCGGCGGCGTGGAAGGGACGGCGGATCCTGCTGCATTTCCAGGCGAGCGACTACGACACGTTTGTGTGGGCCGGCGGCCGGGAAGCCGGCCGGCATCGCGGCGGGATGACGCCGTTCTCGTGCGACCTGACGGACGTCGCCGTGCCCGGGAAAAAAGTGACGCTGGTCGTCCGGGCGCGGGACAACGCCCGCGAATCCAAGCCCGCCGGCAAGCAGTCCTGGGTGTTCGAAAATTCCGGCTGCCACTACACGCGGACCACGGGCATCTGGCAGACGGTCTGGCTCGAGCCGGTGCCGCGCCGCGCGCACCTGCTGCGGCCGAAGATCGTGCCGGATGTGACGGACGGGAAATTCTCCATCGAGCAGCCGGTGCACGGCGCGCAGGCCGGGCTGACCTACCGCGCGCGGCTGAAGCAGGCCGGGCGCGTGGTCAGCGAGGCGACCTGCGCCTGCGGTCCGGATTTTTATCCGCGGCTGGACCTGCCCGTGCCGGCCGCCGGCCGCCGGCTCTGGTCGCCGGAGGACCCTTATCTTTACGACCTCGACCTCGCGCTGCTCGACCAAGCCGGCCGGGTGGTGGACGCGGCGGAGAGTTATGCCGGGCTGCGCAGCGTGAGCATCGACGGGTTCGCGGTGAAGCTCAACGGCCGGGCTGTGTTTCAGCGGCTGGTGCTCGACCAGGGTTACTACCCGGATGGGATCCTCACCGCGCCCAGCGAGGCGGCACTGGTCCGCGACATCACCCTTTCAAGGGAGGCGGGCTTCAACGGCGCGCGGCTGCACCAGAAGGTTTTCGAGGAGCGGTTCCTTTATCATGCCGACCGGCTGGGTTACCTCGTCTGGGGCGAGTTCAGCGACTGGGGCCTCAACGGCGGGCCGCCCGTCCGCCGCTGGCAGCAGGAGGCCGGCGGGAAAATCGTCCGCGCGGGCAACCACAGCGGCCCGGAGCTTGCGCCCGGCCATGTCACCCAGTGGCTCGAGGCCGTGCAGCGGGACTTCAACCACCCGAGCATCGTCGGCTGGTGCCCGCTCAATGAGACGGAGAACCGCGTCCACGAGCACATCACGGCGCACGACGATGTGATGCGCGCGATGTTCCTCGCGACGAAGCTCTGCGATCCCACGCGTCCCGTGCTCGACACCTCCGGCTACGCGCACCGCGTGCCGGAAAGCGACATCTACGACAGCCACGATTACGACCAGAACCCCGCGACCTTCGCGCAGCGCCATGCCGGGCTGATGGAAGGAAAGCCCTACCGCAACGAAACCACGCTGCAGGACAGCATCCCGTGGCGCGGCCAGCCGTATTTCGTGAGCGAGTTCGGCGGCATCTGGTGGAATCCGCGCGCGAAGCCCACCGACGCCTCATGGGGCTACGGCGACCGGCCGAAAAGCCTCGAGGAATTCTACCGCCGCTTCGAAGGCCTGTGCGCCGTGCTGCTGGACCACCCGCGGATGTTCGGCTACTGCTACACGCAGCTCACCGATGTCTACCAGGAGCAGAACGGGATCTTCTTCTTCGACCGGAAGAGGAAATACGACCTGAAGCGCGTGCGGGCGGCGCAGCAGCGCCGCGCCGCGATCGAAGGCCAGGCGGCGGGGTAGTTAACCACGAAGCGCCCGCAGGTCACGAAGGCCAAACCGTGGTAGCGGCCCTGTTTGTCATTGCGAGGCGCCCGCGCAGCGGGCGACGAAGCAATCCATCCAGCCGGATCGCCGCGCCCGGCTACGCCGGACTCGCGATGACAAGGCAAACGGGGCCGCGACCGGCTTCGCGTTCTTCGTGGTGAAGCTTCAGGCGGCCTGGGGCCTGGTCACGCGGGCCCGCGCCATGACGAGCGCGAAGACACCGGTGAAGAGCAGGTCGCCCATCAGCGTGTTGCGGAAAAACCACAGGGTCGGCGGGTACTCGGGATGGCCGACCGTCATGGCCTGCCACCAGCCGGCCAGGGTCTTGGCGTAATAGGCGTCGCCGAGCCAGGAGGCGGAATTGCTGACGAGGTAGAACAGGACGGAGCAGCCGAGGACGCCGCTGATGACATTGAGCGCGGTGCGGCGGCGGGCGACCAGGGCGCCGATGCCAAGGGCGGCGGCGAAGCAGGCGATGCGCAGCAGGGCGCCGCGCAGTTCCCACGCATAGCCGTAGTTGGCCGCATAGTAGCGGTCGATCCAGAGGTCGCTCGCGACCAGCGCCACGAACGGCACCAGCCACAGGCTGCGGCGCCCGAAGTAGGCCGCGCCGCAGAAGGCGAGCGCCATGATCGGCGAGAGGTTGGACAGGTCGGGGACAAACACCGCGACCACCCGGTAGGCGGCGGCGGCGACAATCAGCGCGAGGGCGAGGATGAGGTGCGAGGTTTTCATGAGGTGGAATAGGTTGGGTTGACGGAAAAAGGCGGGTCAGCGCGTGGCGTGGTGCGCGGCGCACAGCTCCATGATCTTGTCGGTCTGGCGGTAGCCGGCATCCTCGGTGGATTCGCCGGGGCCGGCGCGGCCGGCGGCGAGCACGGCGGCGAGCTCGGCCACGAGCGGATCCTCGGGCGGAAGCGGCTCGGCGTTGAGCTCGACATTGGCCAGCGCGTAGTCGAGCCCGGCGGCGCCGGCGAGGGTCAGGTAGGCGCGCTCCAGCGGGGCGCGGATGCTCTTCGGCAGGCCGAAGGCGAAGTTCGAGAGCCCGACGGAAAAGTGCAGGCCCTGCAGCTGCGGGTCGGCGCGGCAGAGACGCATGGTGTCGAGGCCGAGGTTGATCAGGCCGTACATGTCGGCGGCGACGGGCGCGAGGCCGGGGTCCACGATGAGGTCGTCGAGCGAGCGGCCGCCCTGCGAGACCAGCATGTCGGCGAAAATGCGCACCGTCTCGTGGGCTTCCTCGGGCTTGAAGGTCATCTCGGAACCGCCGCCGGCGCCGAAGCGCTCGGACGCCATCACGATGCACCGCATGTCGTGCTCCTTGATGAAGGCGATCATCTCGGGGAGCCGCTGGCGCGAGGCGGCGAGGGAGTTGTACACCGGCTTGCCGCGGGACTTGGCGCGGTCGTAGTGCGCCATCGCGGTGTGCTGGTAGTCGAGGTTGGGATTGTCGAAGCTGAGGGCGGTGTCGGTCGCGGCCTGGAGCGCCGGCACGAGCTGCGGGAGGAAGGCGAGCATCTCCTCCATGGTCACGGCCAGGCGCTGGGTGCCGTCGACGTTGACGTTGAGGATGACGGCGCCCCGCTCCGCCTGGAGGCGGGCGAGGTGCTGGTAGCCCGCGACGTCGCGCTTCTCCCACGCGGTGCGCGCGCGGGCGTAGGCATTGTTCATCAGTTCACCGATGATGTTGATCCGGGGAGCAGGCATGGGGAGGCGGGGGTTGGATTCAGTCAAAGCGGATGGACTTGGCCTCCTCGACGAGGGCCAGGAGGTTGTCGAACGGCACGTCGGGCTCAAGCACGTGGGTGGGCGCCAGCATGACCCGGGCGCCGTGGTCGAGGTGCAGGGCGGCGATTTCCCGGACCCGGCGGCGGACGTCGTCGGGCGTGCCGAACGGCATCGTGGTCTGCGTGCCGACCATGCCGCTGAGCCCGAGTTCCCGGCCGTGGTGGCGGACGAGGGCGGCGGCATCCATGCACTCCGGCTGGACCGGGTTGAGGATGTCCACGCCCAGCTCGATCAGCTCGGGCACGATGGCCCGGATGTCGCCGTCGGAGTGATAGTGCACCCAGACGCGCCGGTCGCCGGCCTCGTCGCGGATGGCGGCGATGACCCGGGCGAGGCGCGGCTTGAGATGCCGGCGCCATGTTTCCACGGACAGCAGCATGCCGGTCTGCATCCCGACATCGTCGCCGAGGCCGATGAGGTCCGCCCCGGCGCGCACGAAGGCGCGGCCCGCGTCAACCGAGCGCTGGGTGAAGTAGTCGAGCAGCCAGTCGGAGATGCCGTTGCCGTCGGCCAGGTCCTGGAACAGGTTGTCCATGCCGCGGACGTACCAGGCAATCTCGAAGAGGGTGCACTCGAGGCCGGCGTAGGCGACCTTGCCCCGGGTGTGGATCTGGCCGAAGTGGCGTGCGAGGGCGGCGTAGTGGACGGGGTCGGAGGTGTCGGGCCAGGGGAGGCGCTCGAGTTGCGCGACGCAGGTCACGGTTTCAAGCGGATGCAGCATCGTGCGGAAGTGGTACGCCCGGCCCACCGTGCCGGCGGGCGGCGCGACGTGCGCCACGCAGAACGGTCCCAGCTCCGCCGCCGGGGAGAGGTCGCAGCCGAGGTCGGCCAGTGCCCCCCGCCAGCGGACCGAATCCTCCCGGTAGGAGGCCCACGCGTAGCCAAAGTCGGTCTCGAACGCCAGGTCCGCATCGCGCACGCCGGTGCGTTCCTCGATGAGGTCGGCCACGGGCGGCGTGACCGGCAGGCTGAACGGCAGCCAGGCGGGGGAACCGCCCGACATCATCGCGTGGAAATTCTCGCGGGCGTTCATCGGGGGAAATGGACGGCCATGGCGGCCAGATGCGCGGGGGTGCTGCCGCAGCAGCCGCCGATCACGCGGGCGCCGGCGGCGAGCAGGCCGGGAACGGCGGCGGCGAACTGCGCGGGATGGACGTCGTAGACGATCCGGCCGTCCTCCAGGCGGGGCGAGCCGGCGTTGGGCTGGACCATGACGGGCCGGCCGGCGGCGGCGGCGGCGAGTTCGGCCGTGAGGCGCACATAGGCCTCAAGCGAGAGCTCGGTGCCGCAGTTGGCTCCGACGACGTCGGCCCCGGCCGCGACGACCGCCGCCATCGCCTCCGCCACGGTGCTGCCCATCATGGTGCGGAAGCCGGCCGCGGCGGGTTGGAAACTGTAGGTGGCGAAGATGAACTCCGCGCCCGCGGCCCGCGCCGACCGCACCGCGAGCGCCGCTTCGGCGGGGTCGGACATCGTCTCGACCAGGATGGCATCCGCGCCGCCTTCCAGCAGCGCGGCGGCCTGCGCCTGGAAGGCGAGGGCCACCTCCTGCGGCACGCCGTCGCCGAGCGGCTCGAGCATGCCGCCGAACGGGCCGATGTCACCGAGCACCCAGGCCCGGTCGCCGGCAATCTCGCGGGCGAGGCGGGCGCCGGCGACGTTGAGCTCGCGGACGCGGGCGCCCGCGCCATGGCCGGCGAGCACGTAGGAGGAGCCGCCAAAGGTGTTGGTCGTGAGCAGGTCGGAACCGGCGGCGAAGTAGCTGCGGTGCACGAGCCGCACGCTGCCGGGCTGCGCGACGTTCCAGGCTTCCCCGCAGGCGCCGGGGGCCAGGCCGAGCTGCTGGAGCTGGGTACCGGTGGCGCCGTCGCCGAGCAGGGGCCGGCGGGCGAGGGCCTCGCTCAGGGAGTGGGAGCGCGGGTTCATGCGGAGAGGGCGTGGACTTCGTCGAGAAACTCCGTGGCGAGGCCGGCGTTCCGGAACGGGCTGTAGACGGTGAGCCACACGCCCTCGGGGCCGAGGGCGCGCAGGACCGCAAGGGCGTCGGCGGCATCGTCCGCCAGGACCTGCACCGCTTTCCCGGCGCGGAGGCACCGCCGGTAGAGGTCGATCCAGTTGGCCGCCGGGCCGTGGCCGGCCCCGGCGACCCACTGCACGGCAGTGAGGCCCGGCAGTCGCAGCATGGTGTCCACGTGCTGCAGGGCCTGCGGACCGTCGAGGTGGAAAATGGACCGCTCCAGGGGCGCCATCTCCATTTCGATGGAGGGAGTGATGAGTTCCTCCCCGATCTCCCGCGAGACGAGGCACCAGAAGTCGCAGCTGGGGATGTATGCCGGGCCCTCGTGCAGGTAGGAGCACCATGTCGTGCTGGGCTGCCCGAGGGCGGTCAGTTGCGCGTAAAGCCGGCGGTAGGCCTCCACGAACGCGCGCGCCGCGTGGAGACTGGCGCGCCGCACGAGGTCCGGCGCGTCCACGATATCCAGGCAGAGGTTCTCGGGTCCGCGCAGGCCGGCCAGCATGTCGAAGCTGCCGTGCAGGTCCGGGAGGGCGACGTAGAAGCGCCCGGCAAACCGGTCGGCGGCGAGCGCGATCATCTGCTCGATCGTCCGCCAGTAGGGATTGGAAAAATCGGGCGGCGTGGCGATGAAGCGCTCGAGGTCGGCGGTTTCCGGCAGCGTGTGCTGGCACCAACTCGTATTTTCGCCGAAGACGAGCTCCGCCCCGAAAAGCGTGGAGGTGAGGTCGGGCCCCACGTTGGGCATCCAGCACGGCACGCTGTCGCCGAGGGCGGGCGAGGCCGCGAGGCCGGCGAAGGCCGACTCCACCTGGAATTCCGGATCCAGCCAGCGCTCGCGGAGCGTGGCGTGGGTGGAGCGCGGCCCGACGGACCCCGGGCGCTCGACGTAGAGCGTGACCGGCGGCCGGTCCAGCCGGCCGCCCCGCCACCAGGCTTCGTAGCGCGCGCGGGCGCTGGCGTAGTGGAAGGCATGGTCGCGGGGTTTCATGGGCGGGGTGGGTCAGGTGGCGCGGCCGTTGAAATCGCGGATGGCGTCGACCATCGCCACGATGTTGGCCACCGGGGTGCGCGCCTGGACGTTGTGGATGGTGTTGAACACGAAGCCGCCGCCGGGCGAAAAGGCGCGCAGGCGGTCCGTGACCTGCGCCCGCACTTCCGCCGGCGTGCCGAACGGCAGCGTGTGCTGCGTATCCACGCCGCCGCCCCAGAAGACGATGCGGTCCCCGAAATCGGCCTTGAGCCGCCCGGGATCCATGTCCTTCGCGGAGCATTGCACCGGATTGAGGATGTCGAACCCGACCCCGATGAACCGGTCGATGAGCGGGCGGACGGCGCCGCAGGAGTGCTTGAAGGTCCGCCAGCCGGTGTGCCGGTGCACCCAGTCGTTGATCCGCCGGTAGTAGGGGGCGAACAGCTCGTCGAAGGTCTCCGGCGAGCAGAACTGCGAGCTCTGCGTGCCGAAGTCCGTGCCGCAGACGCAGAGGACGTCGACGGTGTCGCCGGCCAGCGCGGCAAACACGGCGAGATTCTCCAGCGCGACCTCGCACTGCCGGGCGAAGACCGCGTGGACATACGGGCGGCGCTCCACCAGGGAAATGTACCACTCCCCGACGTCGCGGATGCCGCGGGGCCGCCGGAGGAAGGGCGCGGGGACCAGGGCGATGTCGCCGAACGCCGTGCCGCCAAGGCAGGCGTGGACCGCGCGGCCGCTGCCGCGCACGCGGTCCAGCTCCGCGGCCCAATGGACCAGGTCCGCCGGCGCCAGCGGCTGGAACTCCTCGCAATTCTCCGCGGGGTCGAGCCGGGCCTCGTCGAGGGGCGGCTGGCGCACAATGGCGTCGAAAAAATAGCCGCCGGCCGGCAGGTGGCCGCTCGCCGGCGCCGCCGTGTCGCCGGCGGGAAACAGGTACACGTCCCCGGACGGCAGTTCGCGGGGGCGGAAGCCCTCCGGTACCAGCACGACCTGGCCCCAGGGCGCGCGCCATTCCCGCCAGCCCTCGTTGGCGAAGCCGAACATCGTGCTGCGGCCGCTGATGCCGGCGCAGTCGGAACCGAGCGCGGCCAGCAGGTCCTCCTCCAGTTCGCCGAGCATTTGGAACGGCTCGCAGACCTTCACGGGGTGGTCGGGCAGGCCGTAGTGCCGGCGCAGGGCGGCCACGCAGCTCACGTGCAGGCTCGTCACCCCCGTGCTGCCGAAATCCACCGGCACGGGGCCGGCCTCATGCCGGAGCGCGCGGCGGACTTTTTCGCGGGAGGTCATGGGAACGGGGGCCGGGCGGGCACGGTTCAACCGGGCAGGCCGAGCAGCTCCTCCTTCAGCCGGAGATAATACAGGTAGTCGTCGGGATTGACGTTGGGCGGGCAACGGTGGTCGCAGAAGGGGATGAATCCGCCGCGGCGGACGTAGGGCACGAGCGACTCGAGCCACTCGCGGATCGCCGGGCGGCCGCGGCCGAGGGCCATCTTGTCCATGCCGCCCAGGATGCGCAGCTCCGGGCCCCAGCGCTCGAGGGCCTCGCCCGGATGGCCCGAGCCGTTGACCTCCCAGGGAAACATCGTGTTCACGCCGCCGGCGAGGAAGTGCGGGATGAGCGGGCGCACGTCGCCGTCGCAGTCGATCCACCAGATGTCCACCCCGTGGGCGCGGAGCTTGCGGCTGATGCGCTGGTAGCGCGGGACGACGACATCGCGGAAGAAGCCCACCGAGACCAGCGGGCCGTTCTTGTAGCAGATGTCCTCCCAGCCGGCGGCGTAGTCGAACGCCACGTGCGGCAGCACGGCGTCGAGGAAGTCCTCCACCAGCACGCAGGAGGTCTCGACGATGTCCTCCACCATTTCCGGATGATCAAAGACCGCGTAGGCGAGCCCCTCGACGGTGAGCAGGTCGCGGGCCTTGCCGATCATGGACCCGGCCCAGATCCCGAGCGGGTAGTCGCGGCCGGCGGGATGCTCGCGCCGGATGGCGGCGAGATCCGGCCGGCGGACCGGATCGCGGCGGACGAAGCGCTCGGCCTTCACGCGGGCCCAGTCGTCGGGGGTCTTGACCGTGGCCTCGAGGTAGTGGGGGATCGTGTCGTGGCCGTCGAGCGGCACCTCGGCGATGAGCCCGTCGCCATTGCGCAGGATGCGGCTGTGGGCGGTGCGGGAGATTTCCTCCTCCGGAAACACGGGATGCATCCACGGCTGCCACACGGTCCCGGTGCGGTCGAAGTTCAGGAAGAGGTCCGCGTCGTTGTTGTTGGTGATGCCGTGGTCACGGAACATCGGCCAGAGCTTGAAGTTGTCGTCCCAGTAGCCGAATTCCATGTTGAAGCAGCGGTCCACCGGCTCGTGGTGCAGCTGCCGGCGGAAGCGCTCGCGGTCGGTGAGCGTGCCGGGCCACTTGGGCAGGAAGGGGGTGATGACGGGGGGAGGCATGGCCGGGTTCAATAGGTGCCGTAGCGTTCGACGAAGCCGATGATGGCCCGGTAAGTGTCCCAGCTCACCTGCGGCGGCACCGAGTGGTCGGAGTGGTACGCATAGCCGCGCGTGGCCATGCCCGCGGCGAATTTGGTGCGCATTTCCTCCTCGATGAGGCCGAGGTCGTTGGTCGCCATTTTCATGACATCAATGTTGCCGAACATGGCCAGGCGGGCGCCGTAGGCGGGGGCGAACTCGCGGATGTCCATGCCGGCCTTGGCCTCGATGGGCTGCAGGCACTCGAAGCCGGCGGCGATGTAAAGGTCGAGCACCTGGCGGACATGTCCGTCGGTGTGGTAGATGACGCGCTGGCCGCGGGAGTGGGCCCACTCCGCCATGCGCTTGTGCGCCGGCCAGACCAGGTCGCGGTACATCGCCGGCGAGCACATGGTGGCGTGGTTGTACGCCATGTCGCCGTAGATCCAGAGGCCCTCCGGCTCCAGCCCGCCGGCCATCAGGGCCTCGAAGGTGCGGAGGACAATGTCCGTGTGCACGTCCACAATGTCGCGGACCCACTCGGGGTCCTCGATCATGGCCACCAGGCAGGCCTCGTCGCCGATCAGCCGGCGCAGCGCCTCGAAGCCCTCGACGCCGGTCAGGTGGGTCCAGCGGCCCAGGGCGCGGCCCTCCGCCGCGCAGCGCCGGGCGTCCGGGAGGTTGGCCGCCAGGGGGGCGGCGAGCAGCGCCGGGCGGTAGGTGGTTTCCCAGGCCGCGCGGCTGTCGCAGCCGAAGCTGATATGCTCCGGCGTGCCGGAGCGCCCCTTCCAGAACCGGGCCACGCCGCCCCAGGCGTCGCGCACCGTCTCGGTCTCGGCGTCCTGCGACAGGACCTCCCGGCGGCCGGGGAACGGCGCCGGCCAGCACCAGCAGAGCGACTGAAAATCGGCGCCGAGCCGGCGCATCACCTCGTCATAGTCGCCCGTGAGGCCCTCGCGCTGCCAGCGGGTGATCGTCTCCGGCCAGAAGGAGTCGCACCGCGGCACCCGGTCCTGCTCCCGCCGGGCGAACATGCGGCTGACGCGCTCGCATCCGGTCATGGACGGGGATTTCATGTCCGCACCTCATCGAGGCCCGCGGCGGCGGCGCCTCAGGCCGCCTGTTCCACCAGTTTCTTGGCAATGTCGACGGCGGTGCCGGCGTCGGCGGCATAGCCGTCGGCCCCGATCTCGTCCGCGAACGCCTGCGTGATCGGCGCGCCGCCGATCATGATCTTGGTGCCGGTGAGGCCGGCGGCCTTGATGATGCGCACGGTGTCCTTCATCGCGGGCATGGTGGTCGTGAGCAGGGCGGAGAGGCCGACGAGGTTGGCCTTGTGCTCCTTGGCGGCGGCGAGGTAGCGCTCCGGGCTCACGTTGGTGCCGAGGTCGACGACGGCGAAGTTCGCGCCGCGCCACATCATTGAGATCAGGTTCTTGCCGATGTCGTGGAGGTCGCCCTGTACGGTGCCGATGATCGCGGTGTACTTCGGCTTGATGCCCGCGCTCGCGAGCAGCGGCTCGAGCAGCTTCAGCGCCTCCTTCATGGCGCGCGCGGCCACGAGCATCTCGGGGACGAAGATTTCGTTGCGCTTGAATTGCTCGCCGACGATCGCCATGCCGGGCACGAGGCCGCGCTCGACGATGTCCTGCGGGGAGATGCCGGCCGCAAGGAGTTCCTGGGTAATCCGCACGGTGTCGATCCGCTTCCCTGCGGCCACGGCGGCAGTCAAATCGGTTAGTTGGGGCATGGCAGGCTTATAGGACGGGTGGGAACCGGAAGTAAATGCGAACACCGCCCGGAACCCGCGGAATACACAAGAATTCCCAAAATCTACATGAGCGGTGCTTTGTCAGCGCCGGCAGCGGCTGGTTTACAATCATGACGGGGTGGCTGACACCCGGCTGGACCCCACGACCCCATGTCCAATTCATACAAATTATCCGTCATCGCCTGCGAGGTGATCGAGCCGGAGGTCCGGCATTTCATCCGCGACAATCCGCAGGTCCGGGAGCTGATCATCATCCCGCTGGCGCTGCATGAGGATCCCTCCCGGCTGCAGCAGGAGCTGCAGCGGGCGGTGCACCGCGCCGAGACGAACCCCGAGGTCGAGGCCATCGTGCTCGTCTTTGGGCTCTGCGGGCGCGGGGTGGAGAACCTCCGGCACGAGCGCTGCCCGATCATCCTGGCCCGGGCGCACGACTGCGTGACGCTGTTCCTCGGGGACAAGGAACGCTACGCCGCGTACGTTAAGGAGAATCCCGGCACCTACTGGTACAACCCGGGGTTCATCCGCGGCCGCACGATTCCGGGCCCGGAGCGGGAGGCCCGGCTGCGCGAGGAGTACAGCCGGAAGTTCGACGCGGAGGACGTCGAGTTCCTGATCGAGCAGGACCGGGCGGGGCTCGCGCATTACAACCGCGCCGCCTACGTGAGCCTGGACCTGGCCGATCCGAAGCGGGATGAGGACTACACCCGCAGCTGCGCCGCCTGCCGCAACTGGGGCTTTGACCGGGTCCCGGGCGACCCCGCGCTGCTGCAGGCCCTGCTGCGCGGCGACTGGGACGAAAAGCGCTTTCTCATCGTGCCGCCCCGGCATGTGATCCGCCTCACGGCGGACGACACCATCATCCGGGCCGAGCCGGAGTCCGGTCCCCATGTGCCCCCGCCTCCAGCTTGAAACCCCCGAGGGCCCCCGGGAGATCGGCCTGGCGCCCGGCGATGACCGGCTGCCGCTGACGGAGCTGCTGGCCCGCCGCGGGCACCCGCTGAACACCCGCTGCGGCGGCCGCGGCCTGTGCGGCGGCTGCGAGGTCGGCCTGCGCGCGGGCGCGCTCCAGCGCCTGCCGGACGGCGCCACCGTCGCGCCGGCGGCGGGGGAACGCCTGCGCGCCTGCCAGCTGCGGCCGGCGGGGGAGGCGGAGATCACGCTGACCGTGCCGGCGCGCTCGCTGCTGAAGCACGAGCCGTCCATCGTCGCGGAGTTCAAGATCAACGTTCCCTGGGCCCGGGATCCGCTCGATCCATCGGCGCGGGCCGGTGCGGCGGTGGACATCGGCACCACGACGGTCGCCCTGCTGCTGTGCGACCTGGCCACGGGCCGGGTGCTGGCGGAGGCGGCGGCCTTCAATGCGCAGATCCGGTTTGGCGAGGACGTGCTCACGCGCATCCAGCGGTGTTACCAGAGCCCCGCCGCGGTGCGGGAGCTGCAGCGCGCGGTGACGGTGGAAACCATCCAGCCCCTGCTGGCCGAGGCGTGCCGGGCGGCCGGGATCGGACGGGAGGAGGTGGGTGTGATGACCGTGGCGGCCAACACGACCATGCAGCATCTGCTGGCGGGCGTGGACCCGAGTCCGCTCGGGGTGCACCCGTTCAAGCCGGAGTTTCTCGAGCATCGCAGTTACCCGCCGGCGGAGCTTGGCCTGGCCTTTGGCGGGCCGGAGGCGCGGGTCCATCTGCTCCCCGGACCGGCGGCCTATGTCGGGGCCGACCTCGCCGCGGGCCTTGTGGCCACGGGCATGCTCTACGACGAGGGCCCCGTGCTGCTGGTGGACGTCGGCACGAACGGCGAGATCATCGCCAAGGTGGGCGACCGCCTGGTGGGGTGCGCCACGGCGGCGGGCCCGGCCTTCGAGGGCGCCGGCCTGACCAGCGGCACCCGTGGCGTCCGGGGTGCGATCGAGCGCATCACCCTGCACGGCGATCCCTTCAAAGTGGAACTGGGCGTGATCGGCGGCGGGACGCGCCCGATCGGCATCTGCGGTTCGGCCTACGTGGACTTCCTGTGGGAGGGGCGGCGCCGCGGACTCGTGCGGGACAACGGCCGGTTTGCGGAGGACTTTGTCGCCCGCGCCGGACCGCTGGTCGGGGCCGACGAGTTCGGCCGGCGGCTGAAGCTGCACGGCGCCGGCGCCTCGGGTCCGGTCTGGATCTCGGAGGTGGACATTGCGCGGCTGCTGCAGGCCAAGGCCGCCATCGCCGCCGGCATCACCACCCTGCTCGGCCTGCTGGGCCGGACCGCCGCCGATGTGAAGACGCTGTATCTCGCGGGCGGCTTCGGGCTGCACCTCTCGCTGGAGCACGCCATCGGCTGCGGCCTGCTGCCGGGGTTTACCCCCGCGCAGATCCAGGTGGTCGGCAATACCTCGCTGGGCGGCGCCTTCCTCGCGCTCAACGACCGCAGTTTCCTCGCGGAGATGACGTCCGCCTGTGCCCGGATGGAATCCATCGAGCTCAACCTTCAGCCCGGCTTCGAGGACGCCTACATCGACCAACTCATGCTCCCCTGATCCGGTCCAACCCCCCGCCAACCATGAGCGCCACCCCGCGTGAGATTGTGCAGCAAACCCTGGCCTTTGCCGGCCCGCCCCGCGCGCCCCGCGACCTCTGGGTGCTGCCTATCGCGGCGGAGCAGCATCCCGCTGCACTGGCGGAGCTGGCGCGGGATTTCCCCGCCGACTTCACGGCCGTTTCCGGCCATGAACGCGTGACCGCGCCGACCGCGGGCAACCCGCATGCCGTCGGCCGGTTCACCGACGAGTGGGGCTGCACGTTCGAGAACATCCAGCGCGGCGTCATCGGCGAGGTGAAGGATCCGCTGGTGCGCGAGTGGGCCGCCGACCGCGGGCGGATCCATGTGCCGCGCGAGTGGCTCACGCTGGACCGGGACGCGGTGAACCGCGACTGCGCGGCGACCGACCGGTACGCCTTTGCCGCGGCCTGTCCGCGGCCCTTCGAGCAGCTCCAGTTCATCCGCGGCTCGGAGGACCTCTACCTTGACCTGCTGGACCCGCCGGCGGAGCTGCCCGCGTTCATGCGCGAGATGCACGCGTTCTACTGCGAGCTGCTCGAGGCGTGGGCGCGGACCGACGTGGACGCCCTGCGCTTCATGGACGACTGGGGCTCGCAGCGCGCGCTGCTCATTGCGCCGGCGCTCTGGCGCGCCCTGTTCAAGCCCATGTACCGCGACTACGCCCAGATCGCGCACGCCCACGGCAAACGGCTGTTCATGCACTCGGACGGCCACATCGCCGCCATCTACCCGGACCTCGTGGAAATCGGGATTGATGCGGTCAACTCCCAGCTCTTTTGCATGGGCGTCTCCACCCTGGCGCCGTACGCCGGCCGCATCACGTTTTGGGGCGAGATCGACCGCCAGCACCTGCTGTCGCACGGCACGCCGGACGAGGTCGCGCGCGCCGTCCGCGACGTGCACCATCACCTGTGGCGCAACGGCGGCTGCATCGGCCAGTGCGAGTTTGGCGCCGCGGCGCGGCCGGAGAATGTCCGGCAGGTCTACGCCACCTGGAATTCCCTCGTGCCCTGAAACCCCGGAACCCGTCCCCCATGCCCGCCGCCCTGATCGAACTCCTGCCGCACGACCGCGACGTCCTGCGGCCCCTGGCTGAGCAGTACGCGGCGATCGCCGCGCTACCCGTGCACCGCGAGAAGGCGCGGCTCTGGAGCCGGATGAACGGGCTGCGCAGCGAGCGGCCCATGGTGTGGATCACCGAGGTGCCCTGGCACGAGTTCAACAAGGGCTCGGCCGAGCTGACGGTGCAGTGCCGCGCACCCTGGGCGCGCAACGTGGAATTGGAGCTGCGCCGGCAGCTTTACCAGTGGCGGCACCTGCCGGTGGACATGATCTTCAGCGACCACGTGCCGTGCCCGGTCGCCTACCGGAGCACGGGCTTCGGGCTGATGCGGCAGGGGGAGCTGCTCGCGATCACCGGCGGCGCCGGCATCTCCTCCCAGCATTTCGAACCCCAGATTTCGTCGCTCGCGGATATCGGCAAGATCAAGGACCCGGTGGTGACGGTGGACCGGGCCGACACCGCCGCGCGGCTGGCAGCGATGCGCGCCGCGTTCGGCGACATCATTCCCGTGCGCGAACGGGGCTGTGACAACCTGTGGTTCACGCCGTGGGACAACCTCGTGATGTGGTACGGCGTGCAGGAGGCGCTGCTCGACCTCATCGAGCAGCCCGAGGTCATCAACGCGGCGGTCGAGCGCATCGTCGCGTGCTGCCTGAAGGAGCTCGACCAGATGACCGCGCTGAACCTGCTGACCCTGAACACGTGCAACTGCCGCATCGGCTCCGGGGCGTACGGCTACTCGGACGAACTACCGGGGCCCGGCTTCGATCCCGCGCACCCGACCCCGGAGCACCTGTGGGGCTGCTCCAACGCGCAAATCTTCACGGAAGTCTCGCCCGAGATGCACTGGGAGTTCGCGCTGCGGCACGACCTGCCCTGGTTCAAGCGCTGGGGCCTGGTCTATTACGGCTGCTGCGAAGTGCTCGACACCAAGATGGATCTCCTGCGACGCATCCCAAACCTGCGCAAGATCTCGATGAACTACCGCATCAACGTCGCCCGCGCGGCCGCCGCGACCGGTGCGGACTATGTCTTCAGCTACAAGCCCAACCCGGCGGTCTTCGCCACCGACCGCTGGGACGTGGGCCAGGCCCGCGCCGAACTCCGGCACATGCTCGACTGCACCCGGGGCGGGCACGTCGAGATCGTCCTGAAGGACATTTCCACCGTCGCCGGCCAGCCGCACCGGCTGTGGGAGTGGGCCGCCATGGCGATGCAACTCGTGGAGGGCCGCGGATGACCCGCCCGGCAACACTATTCCGCGTCCTCCGGCCGGTGGTCCCGGGCGTAGGCCAGCATCGCGCGGACGTTCTCGGGCGGGGTGAGGGGCGAGATCTCGCAGCCCGCCCCGACAATGTAATAGCGGCCGCAGATCTCATGGCAGCGCCGGCAGGCCGCGTACACCCGCTCGGGCGTGCCCTCGAGCAGGTCGGTGATGGTGGAGACATTGCCGGCGAGCACGCGGGTGGGGCCGAGCTGATCGCGCGCCTTCTGCAGGTTGGCCGGAAAATCGATCTCGTAGATGTCCACCGGCAGCTGGGCCATCCGCGGATAAAGCCGGTCGATCAGCCCGCACATGTGCTGCCGCAGCAGCACGTCCGGATGATTCCGCCGGAGCGTTTCCAGCACGCGCTTCTGCTGCGGCCAGAGGAACTCCTCATAGAGCGCCGGCCCGATCAGGCCGGCCGCCGCGTCGCTCATGCCGATGGTGTCGGCACCGGCGGCGATCTGCGCCGGGGCGTAGGCGATGGCGACGTCCGCGCAGAAGGCCAGCAGGTCGTGGGCGAACTGCGGGTCGTCCCCGAAATCCAGCATGATGGTGTTGAGGCCGCGCAGCTCGGCCGCGAGCGCCAGCGGGCCCTCGATCCAGCCGACGATGGACATGTCCGGGCCGGCCATGCGGCGCATCAGCCCGATGCTTTTCACCCGGTCGTGCATGCGGCCGCCGCCCAGCGGGTCGGGCACGCGCAGGATCCGCAGCCGGAGCTTGTCGGCCAGCGCCGCGCGCTCCTCGTTGATCGCCGGCCCCTGGTCCGTGAACCAGTCCACGCTCCCCTCGCCGGCGATGTCGATGACCTCGCGCGCGGGGTCCGAGCAGGTGAGCAGGCAGTCGAGCCCGAAGTCCGCCACGAGCTTGAGCTGGGCCTCCGCCATCTTCCGCCCGTCCTTGGTGTAGTCGATGAAGGGGATCCCCGCGTGCTTCGCGGAGAACATCATCGCCATCGGCTGCGCCGGCAGGCGGTCCACGGCTTCGCCACGGATGACGCGGCGTACGCGTTCGATCGAGGTCATGCCAGCGTGATGCTGGGCGCCGCCCGCGAAATCAACCCCGCGCTGCCGCGAAAGCTGCGCATTTCTTGCCCATGACCGCCATGTCCCCGCGCCAGCGCCTCACGGCCGCGCTCGACCGCCGGCCGACCGACCGGCTGCCGGTGACCACCCATCACCTGATGCGCTCGTACCTGCGGAAATACCTGCCGGGAAAGACGGACGACGAGTTTTTCGCGACCTTCGGGCTCGACCCGGTCTGCTGGCTGCAGGCCCACCGGCCCGACCGGGCGGCGGGCGCGGAGTACGAGGCGGGCCACGTGCCGGGATTCCTCGAGGCCCAGCGGATTGTCTCGCCGACCTGGCGGTTCGAGCATCAGGACGTGCCCGGCCGCGAGTACGCGACCACGCGCCACGCCATCATCACGCCGCGCAAGACCCTGACCCTGGAGCTGCAGAGCAACGAGTTCACCGCGTGGGTCTCGGAGCGGCTCATCAAGGAAAAGTCCGACATCGACCTCATCGCCGAGTTCGCCCCGCAGCCGCTGTGCGACGTGGCGGCGGTCAACCGGTGCGCCGACGCCTACGGCGACACCGCGCTGATCCGCGGTAACATCAACTGCTTCGACCTCTACGGCCAGCCCGGCTGCTGGCAGGACGCCTGCGTGCTCCACGGCGTCGAGGAGATGATCCTCGCGACCTACGACGACCCGGCATGGGTGCACGCCTTCCTCGGCATCCTGCGGGACCGGAAGGTGCGCTTCGCCGACTCGATGCAGGACGCGCGCTACGACCTCATCGAGCACGGCGGCGGCGATGCCTCCTCCACCGTCATCTCCCCGAAGGTCTTCGACGAATTCGTCGCGCCCTACGACCGCGCGGTCATCGCGCACGCCCGCGCCGCCGGCCAGCGCGTGGTCTACCACACCTGCGGCGGCATGATGCCGATCCTGGAGCGGCTGGTCGGGCTCGGCTCCAACGCGCTGGAGACCTTCACCCCGCCCGCCATGGGCGGCGACGTGGACCTGGCCGAGGCCAAGCGCCGGATCGGCGACCGGGTGTGCTTCATCGGCGGCTTCGACCAGAACCGCTTCTTCACCACCGCCACCCCGGAGGAGACGCGCGCGGAGGTCCGCCGCTGCTTCCGCGAGGCCGGGGCGGGCGGCGGGTTCATCCTCAGCCCCTCCGACCATTTTTTCGAGGCCCGGCCCGAGCTGCTCCATGCCTTCGCCGACGAGGCGCGGCGGTGCACGTACTGACCCGCCCGAATTTTTTCCATGACCCCGCTCGAACGCTTCCATGCCTGCATGAATTACCAGCCGGTTGACCGGGTGCCGAACCACGAGGTCGGCGTCTGGGCCCAGACCAGGCAGCGCTGGCGCGAGGAGGGCCTGGCCACGGCGGACCTGCACTGGGACTGGTTCACGGGCGAGCCCCGCTGGGACCTGGACCCGCGGGAATACATTGAGGTGCGCACGGACATGGTTCCGCCCTACGAGGTCAAGGTCCTCAGCCGCGAGGGCGAGACCGAGATCGTGCAGGGGGCCAACGGCGTGATCTCGAAGGGGCTCATCACCGGCACGACCGACGGCATGCGCATGAGCATGGACGAATACATCAGCTTTCCGGTGAGCACACCCGCGGACTTCCAGGCGCTGAAGCAGCGCTTCCGGCCGTCGTCGCCGGTGCGCCAGCCGCTGCACTGGCGGGAATTCCTGCTGCCCGGCTGGGGCCTGCGCCGGCACCCGCTGATCCTCGGCCGCAACTGCGCCATCCTCGGCTACTACTGGCGCGCCCGCGAATGGATGGGCACCGAAAACGTCAGCTATGCCTGGTACGACGAACCCGCGATGATGCACGAGATGATGGAGTTCATCACCGACTTCACGATCGAGGCGACGCGGCCGATCCTCGAGGCCGGCGTGCGGCCGGACTACATCTTCATCAACGAGGACCTGAGCATGAAGAACGGGCCGCTGCTCAGTCCGGATACGTACCGCACATTCATCCTCCCGGAGCTGAAGCGGCTGGTCGCCTGGTTCAAGTCGCAGGGCGTCCGCTGGGTGGTCATCGACACGGACGGCAACTGCGAGCTCGTGATCCCGCCCTTCCTCGAGGCGGGGGTGGACGGCATCTGGCCGCTGGAGCGCGCGTCCGACATGGACCCCGGGGCGATCCGCCGGAAATTCGGCCGCGACCTGCGGCTGTGGGGCGGGGTGGACAAGCGCGAGCTGGCGAAGGACTTTGCCGCGATCGACGCGCACCTGCGCACGCTGCAGCCGCTCATCGCCGAGGGCGGGTTCATCCCCACGGTGGACCACCTCGTGCCGCCGGACGTCTCGCTGGCCAACTTCGAGCACTACATGCGGCGCAAGCACCAGCTCCTGCGCGGCGAGGCGTTTTGAGCCGCGCCCGTTCCCAAATTCCCCATGAGCCGCCAGCTCGCCCTCGACACCCTCGCGCTGAAACCCGTGCCGCGCTTCGCCCGCACGGAGTACAGCCTCGAGTACCACCAGGCGGGCCTCCGGCCGGCGACGGGCCCTGCGCCGGACGGGACCGCGGCGTTCCGCGACCTCTATGCGCGCTGGGGCCTCGACTTCCTCTGGACCACGGAGGACGGACTGCGCGGCGACTGGTCGCGCTGGGGCCGCTGCACCGACATGGGGCACGCGGAATACGCGGCGGACGGCAGCGACCTGCACCTGCCGGTCCGCTGTCCCTTTGAGACGGCCGAGGACGTCTGGGCGTTTGACGCGGTGGCCGAGTATGGTTTGCCCACGCCGGAGGAGCAGGTCGCGGCGTATGAGGCCTGGCTGCAGGCAAAGCGCCGCGATTTTCCGGACCAGCTCTGCCCGGGCGGCTATTACAAGACGATCGTGTCCGGCGCGATCCAGGCCTTCGGGTGGGACCTGCTGCTGGAAGCCGCGGCGGACCGGAAAAGGATGGAGCGGGTGTTCGACGGCTTTTTCCGGCGGACGCAGTTCCACATGGACGCCTGGGCGCGGACGACGGCGGAGGCCATCATCCAGCACGACGACTTCGTCTGGACCGCGGGCGCCTTCATGCGGCCCGAGATCTACCGCGAGGTGATCATCCCGCGCTACGCCGAGCTGTGGAAGCCGCTGAAGCGGGCCGGCAAAAAGGTTTTGTTCTGCGCCGACGGCGACTTCCGCGAGTTTGCGGCCGACATCGTGGCGGCGGGTGCCGACGGGCTCATCTTCGAGCCGGTGATGGAATTCGGCGGGATGGTGGAGAAGTTTGGCGGGACGACGGTGCTGGTCGGCAGCGCGGTGGACTGCCGCGACCTCACGTTCGGCACCTGGGACACGGTGCGGGCGTCGTTGGACCGCTCGCTGGAGCTGGCCCGCCGGTGCCGCGGCGTGATCCTGGCCACCGGCAACCACCTGCCGGCGAACATCCCGGCGCCGATCCTTGAGCAGTACCGCGCCTACCTGCAGGCGCACCGCGGGCGCTGAACCCGGCCGAACCCATGCGCTGGAACCGCGAACAGTACCTCGACCTGATGACCTTCGGGGACGCCCCCCGGCCGATGTTCACCGAACTCTTCGGTCCGCTGGTCGGGCTCGATGCGGAGTGGCGGGCGCAGGGGGCGGCCGAGGCCGAGATCGCCATGACCGCGTTTGACTGGGATTATGTGCCGACGGTGTTTTGCGGCGGCTACACCCACATGCTGGGCCCGCCGCCAGTTGTGCTGGAGGACAACGCGGAGCGACGGGTGGAGCGCGACTTTCTGGGCCGCACGATGCTGCTGCTCAAGCGGACGGCGACGATCCCCCTGCCGATGGATTTCCCGGTAAAGACGATGGATGATTGGCTGCGGGTGAAGCCGCACCTGGTCTTCCGCCCGGAGCGGATCCACTGGGACGAGGTGGAGGCCGCGCGCCGGGCGCAGGCGGAGGGCGGCCTGGTGGTCGCGCACATGCCGGGGGCGTTCGACATTCCCCGCGAGCTGATGGGCGAGGAGGTCGCCTGCCTCGCCTATTACGAACAGCCCGAGCTCATGGCCGACATCCTGGCGACGATCGCGGACACCACGATGCGCGTGCTCGAGCCGATCAGCGCGAAGCTCCGCATCGACCAGCTCATGGTGCACGAGGATTTCGCGGGCAAGTCCGGCCCGCTGGTCGGCCCGGTGCAGATCCGCGAGTATTTCCAACCCTATTACCGCCGGATCTGGGACCTGGTTGCGTCACGCGGGGCGCGGGTCTTCGAGCAAGACACCGACGGCAACATCAACCCGGTCATCCCCGCGCTCCTCGATTGCGGCCTGACCAGCATCTACCCGATGGAGCCGGCGGCGGGCATGGACATCGTGGCGGTGCGGCGGACCTACGGCCGGCGCCTCGCGATGCGCGGCGGGATCGACAAGCATGTGCTGCGCGAGGATCGCGCCGCGATCCGCCGCGAGCTGGAGTACAAGCTCACGGACCCGGCGCTGCGCGCCGGCGGCTGCGTCTTCGGGCTCGATCACCGCATCCCGAACGGCACGCCGCTGGCTAACTACCGGTACTACGTCACCGTCGGCCGCGAGCTGCTCGGCTTGCCTCCGCTCGACGCGTCGCGCACAGGATGGGCCCGCATGGCGATGTAACCCCGCCCCGATTGCCATCCGCCTTCTTCCTTCCATGAACCCCATCGACCTGCTCGGCCCTGTCGTCCGCCGCCGCGGCTCCCTCGATCGCACCCGCGCGGCGCTGGCCCGCGGCCGGCTCACCGTCGGGTTTCTTGGCGGCTCCATCACGTCGGCCCAGACCGGCACGCGCTGGCCGGAGCCGCTGGCGGCCTGGCTGACCGATGCCTTTCCGGGCGTGCGGCTCACCGTGGAGAACGCCGCGATCGGGGCGACGGGCAGCGACCTGGCGGCGTTCCGGGCGCAGGCCGAGATCATCGCCCGCGGCTGCGACCTCGTCTTCGTGGAGTATGCCACGAACGACTTCGGCGAGCCGACCGCCCGGCGCACGCGCACGCGCGAGGGACTGCTCCGGCAGCTGTTGCGCGATGGCCGGTGCGACGTGGTGCTCGCGTACACCTACTGCCCGGAAATGCAGCCCGACCTGTTCGCCGGCATCGTGCCGTCCACCGTCGCGGAATTTGAGGTCCTCGCGGAGCGCTACCGCCTGAATTCCGTCTGGATGGGCCTGCATGCGCTGCGGGAAGTGCGGCGCGGGCTGCTGACGTGGGAGGAGTGGCTGCCGGACGGGCTGCATCCGGAGAAGCGGGGCAGCCTGAGTTACGCGCAAAGCATGATGGCCTTCATGGCGGAGGCCCTGGTGCCGTCCGCCGGGACCGTGCCGGCCCCGGCCGCGCTGCCGCCGCCCTCGGTCCCGGGGACCTGGGAGCTGGTCCGGCTGCTGCCGTTTTCCATGGTGGCATGGACGGGACCCTGGTCGGTGCAACGGTGGGAAGGCTGCCACGGGCTGGACCGCGCGCTGGTGTGCACCGCGCCCGGGGCGGGGCTCCGGCTGGAGTTTGCGGGCCGCGGGCTGCTGCTCGCCTTCGATTTCGGCCGGACGTCGGGAGAGATCCGCTACCGTCTGGACGGCGGCGAATGGAAGGCGACGCAGCGGGATTGCCCGGCCTGGGCGGGCGAGGCGGGCTGGCTCCGAACCCTGCTGATTGACGAGGCGCTGCCCCCGGGGCCGCACCTGTTCGAGCTTGAGACCCTGCCCGGCCTGGCGACCGCCGGGCGCGGCACGCGGACCGTGATCGGGTTGATCGGCGTGATGGATTGACCGGGGGCCGCGCTCAATACTTCAGCCGGACCCTCCGGTAGATCCGGCTCATCAGCCACGCCGGCCCGATCAGCAGGAACAGCACGTCGTTCAGGAACGACGGCCTTTTGCCCTCGATGCGGTGACCGATGAACTGGCCGATCCAGGCGGTCACGAACACGGCGAGGGAAATTTCCCACACCGGCCAGCGCGCGTAGAAATCCAGCCGGAGCAGCCCGGCATGGCACAGCGACATGAAGCACAGGAGGCCCACCGCGAGCGGCACGGAGAGCCACGCATAAAAACCGAAGGCCGCGGCGATCGCGACAAGCGACCAGTTGAACCACGGCACGACGGGTTCCCACGCCGCGGGGACCGGGGCGGCCCAGGCGAAGCCGAGCACGGAAAAAAAGATCGCGGGCACGCAGATCCAGTGGATCAGCTCGTTGGCGTGATTTTGGTGGCTCTCGCCATACTCGGCGAACCACTGGTCGGCGGACTTGCGGGGCATGGGCTCCACCCTGGCCCGCCGGCGGCCCCGGGCCAAGCGCGGAGTCGGAAACCCCGGCGGGAAGTGCTTGTCAGACGGACGCACCCGGGAATTTTTCCTTCATGAAGCTTTTCCTCCTACCCCGCATCGCCCTGATCTGCCTGGGTGCCGCGCCGGCCCTCCCCGCGCAGGAAGCACCCGCACCGCGCACCTACGACTGGCTGTATGTGGACGCCACGCCCGTGCCGGTGGCGCAGGACCTGCCGGTCTATCCGGCCAAGGAGGTCAAGGCGGGCACGAGCGGCCAGGTCACCGTGGAGTTCGTGGTCAACGAGCAGGGCGGGATCAGGGCCTCGGACATCCTGGTGACGGAAACCACCGACCAGGCCTTCAGCAATGCGGCGGGCGAGGCGGTGCTGCTCTGGAAATTCCGCCCGGGAACCAAGGACGGCCATCCCGTGCGCACGCGGCTGCTGGCGCCTTTCGCCTTCGACGCCGACGGCCGGGTCCGCCTGCTGCTGTCGCGGGAGGCCTACAGCCCCTTCACGGGTGAAATCGCCCACGGCAAGGATGTGGAGCCGGCGAAGCCGCTGGTGCAAACGCGGCCGGATTTTCCCTCCCGGTTCCGTGACCAGGGCCTGGGCGGGGAAGTGGTCCTCCGGCTGGTGATCACGGCGGAAGGGGAGGTCCGGAACATCCGGCTGGTGCAGGCGGCCGATCCGGAGCTGGCGATGGCGGCCGCGAACAGCCTGCTGCGGTGGAAATTCCAGCCGGCGAGCCGGCAGGGGCGGCCGGTGGCGACCGCGGCGATGGTGCCGTTTAAGTTTGATGTGCGGGACAGTGATGCCTCAGGGATCAGGAAATGATCCACCTGCGCGCCGCCTCGCTCCACCGCCTCCCGCTCCGGGCCCGCATGCCGTTCCGCTACGGCATCGTGACGATGACCGAGGTGCCGCATGTGTTCCTGCAGGTCACGTTTGAAATTGACGGTGTAGCGCAGGCGGGGATCGCGGCGGACCACCTGCCGCCGAAGTGGCTGACCAAGGACCCGAACCGGGCGATCAGCGAGGAGATTGATGAAATGCTCGTGGTGATCCGCGCCGGGGTCGCCCACGCGCGGACGCTGCAGGCCGCCACGCCGTTTGGGTTCTGGCGCGAGCTTTGGGCGGCGCAGGCGGAGTGGGGCCGGGCGAACCGGCTGCCGCCGCTGCTGGCGCACTTCGGCACGTCGCTGGTCGAGCGCGCGCTGCTCGATGCGTTTTGCCAGGCAAAGCACACCACCCTGGCCGCGGCATTGCGGGAGAACCGCCTGGGGGTGGACCTGGGTGCGCTGCATGCGCCACTCGCGGGCACAAGCCCGCGGGACTGGCTCCCGGCGCACCCGCCGGAGACGGTGTTCGCGCGCCACACGGTGGGGCTGCTCGACCCGATCGAGGAGGCCGACATCGCGCCGGCGGACCGCGTGAACGACGGGCTGCCGCAGTCATTGGCGGCCTGCGTGCGGTTTTACGGACTCCGGCATTTCAAGATCAAGATCGACGTCGACCTCGCGCGGGCCCGCGAACGGCTGAAGCAAATCGCGGCCGTGCTCGCGCGCGAGTGCACGGGCGAGTACGCGTTCTCCCTCGACGGCAACGAGAGCTTCCGCGAGCCGGCGGCGTTCGCGACGCAGATGCGCGCGCTGCTGGCGGAGCCGGCGCTGCAGGAATTCTGGCCGAGGCTGCTCTTCATCGAGCAGCCGCTGCACCGTGATGTGGCGCTGACGGCCGCGGCGGACTGGGCGGCGTGGCCGGAGCGGCCCCCGGTCATCATCGACGAATCCGACGCCGAGATCGGCAGCCTGCCGGCGGCGCTCGCGCTCGGCTACGCGGGCACGAGCCACAAGAACTGCAAGGGCATCTTCAAGGGTGTGGCTAACGCCTGCCTGCTGGCGCAACGCCGCGCGGCGGGCGAGCCCTCGATGCTGAGCGGCGAGGACCTGACGAATGTCGGCCCGGTGGCGCTGCTGCAGGATCTCGCGGTGCAATCGATCCTCGGGGTGACCAGCGTGGAGCGCAACGGCCACCACTATTTCGCGGGACTCTCGCAGTTTCCCGCCGCGATGCAGCAGCACATGCTGGCGCACCATGGCGACCTCTACACCCGCAGCCCCGCCGGCTGGCCGCGCCTCGACGTGCGGGAGGGAAAAATCACGCTCGGCTCCGCGCTCCGCGCCCCCTTCGGCTGCGCACCGGGGCTGTCGTTGGCTGGCACGGAAAAAGTTTCGCTGAGCGCGTAGGAAGCGGCGGAACGCAATGCGGAGTTGGTGCTGGTCTGACCCAAGTCTCGGTTACCGGCACCACCCGTGTTACTTGCCACTTGTCACTTCCGCCCAGGTTCGCGACAACGTCGCGAACACACGGGCCGATAGCTTAATGGTTAAAGCAGAGGACTCATAATCCCTTCCGTAAAGCATCATTTTCAGAGGAGAAATGGTCTGGGCTTTAGTTTTCTTGCCACTTTCTTGCCACTTTTTCGGACAAAGCGAAGTTAGGCACCCAAGCATATTCCTCCAGACACTCCCCCTTACTAAATTTCCCGGTTACGGCTTAGTAGGAGTAGCCGGTTGCTTGGCAACCGGCTTGATGGGACTAGTAGCAGTTGGTGGCGTCGGTGATGGAGGCGCGCTAGTTGTCGCTTTCAAGGCGAGCCACCCCAAATATGCCGCAATCACGGCCGCAATGGCACTGGCAAAAGTAAGCCAAAAATTGGGCAAAACGGTCCAATGAGGACGCTTCAACTCTTCCAGCTGCCGTTGAATTTCTGAATGCCTAAGCTGCTCCAGCTCTTCCTGCGCCTTCTCTTTCGCTTTCCTTCGCTGTTCTATCAAAATCTTGGCTGCAATATGCTGTTCGGAATGCGCCACCCATCGATGGGTTTCTCGCATTAGCTCCTCGTCGGTTTTGTGCGCAAACGCACTGATGTAATTTTGGATTTCGTGTTCCAATGTCGATGGAACGAGAAATTGCGGCACTAGGAACGACAAGTTGTCCAAATCTTCCCAGTGGGCCTTGGATGGTGGTTTGGTAAAGAAGAAGCAGTAGTTGTCCGGCATTCCAAACACGAACCAAGAGTTGTCCGAGATTCTCGCTGACCAGCGGATTCCCCTCACCTCTCACGGCAAGGGGACTGTATTGGCCGCAATGCGCCTCCCAAGAACTGAAAGACCGCCGGGATCGGAGCGCGAGGGTGTTGGAACCAGCAAGAGGGATGAGCAAGACCGTCCGGTAGTGTTATTCTGTTCCGACACCCCATGAAAATCTCAACCCTCCTCCATCACGTCGGCCACGGTGATCTCCGATTGCCCGATTTCGCGCGCGAATTTGTATGGAATTCCAAGCAGGTGCGCAACCTGTTCAAGGCGCTCTACAACGGTTATCCTGTAGGCAGCTTCATTTTTTGGCCCCGCGCCTCCGAGGCCAGCACGGAGCCTGAATCAGCCCACGACCGTTTCGGCCCGACCGACTTCATTGTCGACGGCCAACAGCGTATCACCGCTCCATCGATCAGGCCATACTGGCTGCGGTGCGCTTCGTCGGCGATGACCACGATGTTTTGCCGGGTCGACAGCTCGAGCATCTTGGCTCCCTTCTCTGGGAGAAATTTCTGGATAGTAGTGAAGACTACCCCGCCGCTGGCCACGTTGAGCAAATCACGCAGTTGGTCGCGGCTGTCCGCTTGAACAGGCATCTGGCCTAGGATTTCGTGGCAGCGCTGAAATTGCCCGAACAACTGGTCGTCGAGGTCGTTTCGGTCCGTCAGCACAACGAGGGTCGGATTCTGCATCACCGTGTTCCGCACGACCCGGGCGGCGTAGAAGAGCATGGAGAAACTCTTGCCGCTGCCTTGGGTGTGCCAGACGACGCCGGCGCGTCGGTCGCCGGCCTTACCCCCGTGCATGCGTCCCGCCCAATATGTGCCCGAATGCTCCGCGAGGGTCCCGGCCTCGGTCATTCCGCTGGCGCGAATCGTCTCTTCCACGGCGCCGTTCACCGCATGGAACTGGTGATAACCCGCGATGATTTTGGTCAGGCGGTCAGATTCGGTATCCTCCTCGAAGACGATGAAGTGCTGAAGGAGGTCCAGCAGCCGCTTCTTGTCGAATACCCCGCGCACCATGACTTCCAACTCGTGCATCGCCTTGGGTGCGTCACCTCGGCCATCAACGGTTCGCCATACCTTGAACCACTCCTGATTGGCGGTGAGGGAGCCGATGCGGGCCTGAGAGCCGTCGGACACGACGAGCAGTTCGTTGAAGTGTAGGAGCGATGGAATCTCGGCTTTGTAGGTCTGGAGTTGCTCGTAGGCGGTCCAGATGGTGGCGTCTTCGTCAGCGATGTTCTTGAGTTCGATGACGGCCAACGGCAGGCCGTTCACGAACACCACGATGTCGGGGCGCCGGTTATGGCCCGCCTCAATGACCGTGAACTGATTGACGACCAGCCAGTCATTCGCAGCGGGGTCGTTGAAGTCGATCAGCCTCGCCGGGTCGCCGGCGATGCTGCCATCCCTACGTTTATACTCCACCGGCACCCCATCACGCAGGAGTTGGTGGACTCGCCGGTTGATTCCGGTGAGCGAAGGGGTTTCGGGTCGCAGGAGCTTCCGCAGTGCCTCCTCTCGCGCGTCGTCTGGGATGGCCGGATTGAGGCGACGGAGGGCCTCGCGCAAGCGGCCTACGAGAACCACGTCGCCAAACGAGTCGCGCTCCGCCGCCGGCTCGCCTGGTGCCATGTGTGGGCCATGACCCACCTTATAGCCCAACTCCCTAAACCACTCTAGGGCGATAGCTTCGACGGTTGATTCGTTGAGGGACATGAACAGGCGTAGCTTTTCTCTCTTACAGTCCCATCATCTTCTTGAATCCTGTTTCCGCATTGGTGGGCTTTCCCTTTTGGCCTCGAAGCACTCCGTCGATTCCCCATGCAGGCACCTTTGCCTTCTGGACGTTTCTCAGATCGGGATTTTCGTAGAGGGCAGCTTGAATCAGTGCGCCTTCCATCTCATCACAAATAGGCGTCGGCACCTTCTTTTTGTTCGCATCGGGCGAGGCGAAGAACATCACGGGTGTCCCTTTATTGCCGCCGAGCTGGTCACCCAGGTCCGCAAGAACGTTACCATCGACTGGACTGTCCGCGAGAGTGCCAGGGCCAAGATCAAAGTAATGGTGAAACGCATCCTCAAGCGCCACGGCTATCCCCCGGACCTTCAAGATGAGGCGACGAAGACAGTGCTGGCGCAAGCTGAGCTGCTGTGCGCCGACTGGGCGGCATAACTACACAACCTGGCTCGCTCCTGACGGTTGGGAGATGGGAAGCAGTAGTTGTCAATAGGCCGAAAGGAAGCAGTGGCTGGCCAATCAGCCACGGACTGGTTCCATCGACACATCCAAAGACATACGAATTGGTGCTTTTGGTGGGCCCACTGGGATTCGAACCCAGAACCAAAGGATTATGCTTACCACTTCGGCTTTCGCCGCTCTTGGAACAAGATGCGTGGTCTGGACCATGCCTTCACCATACCGCCATCGGCTTAGGTGGGTGATTATGGCCTCTACACGTCCCGCCTTTCGGCGGTTTCGCTCGGCGTTGGGTCGCTTGCTTACGCAAGCAGGCCGTTCACCGAATTTACACCTGACTACTGCAGCGTTTCCACTGCAGCGACCCGAACGAGTCCTCTGCTCTAACCGTTGAGCTATAGGCCCCAAAAAGAACGAGGCCAATTTGGCTACGCCGTTACAGGTGTGCAAGCATCCCTTCATGCAACATCAACCTTAAGTTGGTTGCCTACACCAGACAGGTTAGCCCTGACGACCTGAGCTAACAGGTAGAGCAAGCTCTGTCCCTCAGCCGTACGTAACGCCCCTTGGATGACGTTAGCAGCCCATTGGGCCTGCAGATGGATAGTCTTTGATGGCCTTCCTACCGCTCCAGCCAGGCGATTCGCACTAGCTGTTGAGAGATGACTACCTGCCAAGGCTGCAAATCCCAGCAGGCCGGATTCATCGAGTGAGGCGGCAGCAGGAACCGGTACAACGGCCACCGCATCATCTGGTCGTCCAGCCGATGTACCCTGATAGGTGACAACTTATTGGTTGAAACCGCTGGTACATAGCAAAAGGCGCAGCCGTGGCTGCAGCCTACTGCCGGGTTGCACGAAAAGCACGAGAGGCTCTTATGTTTAAAGTTGTTTGGTGAAACAACGATGGGGTTGCCCCAAAATCCGGAAACGGATTTTGAGCGCTGTGACCGTTGAGATGACAATAAGTTGGTATTCATGGTAAATGTACTGGTTAAGCTGCAAGCGGTGCAGCATTCCGCCTCGGGGAATCCGGCTACGAACCCCGAGGAAATAACGCTGTAAACGAGGCCGTAACCCCGCCCCTCCATATAGCCCAGGAGGGCACTGTTCGTTGTCAGCGCCTAGGGATGGCGCTGCATTTACCGGCATTTCTTACTCTTCTAGCTACAGCTTTTGAGTAATTGCCTGCGTTTATTGACCGGACCTTCGATGGCCATATTTCCTGCGATTGGTAGGTTCCTTGCGCGCTGACTGGTCAGCTCGCGAACCCGACTCGCATATACGGCCATTCTAATCCTTGTCCCTCTACTTAAAGCAAAAACCCCGCAGCTTGTGGCTGCGGGGCTTTGGGTCCTTTGCGTCAGTTGAACTAACATCCCCGCTGCGCGGGGTCTACCGTCCTTGCATAAGTACAAGCAAGAAACATCCCCGCTGCGCGGGGTTTACCGTCGTTACATAAGAACAAACCGAAATATCCCCGCTGCGCGGGGTCAGACGCACTCTTTTCAGTACCTGCAACGAGCTTCGCAAAGGCCCCTTAGAATAGGCTCAGGGCAGGCTTCCGGCTCCGCCTAAGTCTCAAAGCTAAGTTCAGAATCATTGTGTTTTTAACCGCTATGCGAATTTCATTGTTCCATATTCAATGCGACTCGAACCTCGGGTCCTATCGCGAATTGAACGTATTTGTAAACGCTATGCGGATTCTACGTTTTTTGTGATTTCTGCTACCGTTGCCCCGTCCTCCACCGACTGCTGGAAGTCGTAAATTGAAACGTAGTCGCCAAAAACCTCCTTGGTTCGCTCCTCGGTCGCAATCAGCGGGGTGCCCGTGAAGGCGAGAAACAACGCCTTCGGAAGGGTGACGTGATTCCGCCGATTCGAGCCGCTTGAAGAGTCGGTCTGGGCCAACATAAAGGACCCAGACCATGAAAGGTAAACGCTACAGTACAGAGGAGAAAGTCCGCATCCTTCGGGAAGCGGACGC
>Ga0316223_1000805_pt1 | contig 34064 bp, 21 predicted proteins | sample TBH18009metaG_FD_206007 | JGI IMG/M metagenome (GOLD analysis project Ga0316223, IMG submission 206007) | Freshwater microbial communities from Trout Bog Lake, Wisconsin, USA - TBH18009 | ecosystem: Environmental > Aquatic > Freshwater > Lake > Hypolimnion/Profundal zone | place: USA: Wisconsin...
CAAAATGTAGGTAGAAAATACGACATTATATTTTAACCATTACTTACTTAATGGAATCCCATAGAATAACAACCCCATTGGCAGAACCCCTAAATTGCCCATGACCACCCACATCATCACAAAGGCCATAAACCAGGAAAAAAAGGTTGTTTGTGCAGCGGTGAATTTTTTAGCCAGAATAAATATGGCAATTGCGAATAAAAGCGACCATACTCCCCAGACGGCTCCATTGACCGGGGCAGAAGGGAAGGTTAGTCCAAGGCCCTGATAATGATGCACCCAGTACGATTTTACGATAAATTCATTTCTTAGGAATTCGGAGATACTAATCCAGATTGTGGCTAGTAAAATTGGGATGACGGTTTTTCGAAAGAGTTTCATGGGTAATTTGACTTATTTAATTTAGTGATTGGTTTTTATTGCCACCCCGCCCTTCGGGCACCCCTCCAATGGATGGGAAATGGCCACCCCGCCCTTCAGGCACTCCTCCGTGGAAGGTGAATTTATTCCCGGAATGTAGGTTAATCCTGGTTTATATACCATATGAGTTGCCATTTGTAAGATCACGCAGTTCCTGAGATTATCTAAAAATAGGTCAGGGAAGTCGTTTCTTATGAGATTCATCTGTTGTAATGCTTAGGAATCCAATAAAATAGATTATCCCGGAACTTATCCCCAAAGCAAATCCGGGATAGCAATATTTTATTAACCGGTCTGCATTATTCAGATGTCCTGCCAAATAAAACAGTGTAATTAACAGGCTACTTATTCCAATGATCAAATAGATATTTAGGGCCAAAAACAATTTTCTGTTCTTTTTGCTTTCAGGAAGAGGAAGAAACTTATTTCTTCTAAGTGTCAATTTCTTCATTTTTGCTATTTTTCAGATAAGTATAAATCCTCTGATGCTTTTTATCACTCAGAATCTTAAAGTATTTATATGAAAGATACGATATATTTCAATTATAATCATCCATTCCGAAATATTCTTTGATTTGGATTCAAATTGAAAGAGGTTTAATTGTCATTTTAATCCCAGCTTGCGATTTTTTATTAATAATCCAATGGATTCCTGAATCCGGTTCATCCTGGTCTCTCTCTTTTTCCCGTTGGTTATCCATGCAATAAATTGTCGTTGGTAGGAGGGTGCCAGGTTTTGGAAGTTTATCAGGGCGGGTTCATTTTTTGCAAATTCACTGACAATGAATCCTGGCATGTTGAATCCCGGGTTTTTCTCTTCCACAAATTTACTTTCTTCCTGATCTGGAAGGGTTGACATCACCGAAGCGTCTATTTTATCAAGCCCCGCCTGGGTCATTTTGCCATTTTTTAGTAATCCGACAATCTTAGTCCTATTAAGTTGTGACCATTTTTTGGAATCTTTTCGCGGCGTAAATTTCCTGGCATATTGGTCATCATCAATTTTCCTGACAAGACTATCGATCCATCCGAAACAGAGTTCCTCTTCCAGAGCTTCTTCATACCGGATACCTTCTTCACCTGTATGCTTCCTGTAAAAGATCATCCAAATGCCTGGACTTGTGTCATAATTCCTTTCCAGCCAATATCTGAATTCGGCTCTATTTTTGAAATATGCAAACTCAAGTTCTTTCATATTTTTTGAGTTATGGACATCATAATTGGATTACCAGCAATTTGGTATCAAATTTAGTGAAAAGAAAAAGGTGGATTCCAGTTTTAATCTTCCGCTGCCAGAATCATTATTGAGATATGATGAAGCCGAACCAAACTGGTTTTGGTATGTCCCATTCCGCCTGGTACCAGCTCCCCGTTTTGAGCAACAATCAGCCAATTCTCCAATGGTATTTCATGTTCTACCGAGTAATTATTCCCATTAAGGAGCACCAGGATTCGTCTCCATCGGTCCCCATTGGCATGGTCGCAGAGTTCATACGCGATTACCCCCGGGATATAATGGCCAAAGAATCTTAGTTTCATTCGTACTGTTTCAGCGTCAGGTATCCTGAAAGCCGGATGCTGATGCCTTAGTTCAATACAGCTTCTCATAAATTTAACCAATTCGGGATACTCAGTTTTCCTGTTCCAGTCAATTTGATTGATGTAATCGGGTGACCTGTATGAATCGGGATGTCCTCCCTTTGAACGGAGCATCTCATCGCCGGCATGGATAAAAGGAACTCCCTGAGAGGTTAGGATTACACCGAAAGCCAGGCGTGCCATACGCTCGACAGTTTCAAGATTCGCCTCTGGGCATGAGTATTGAAGCTTATCGAACAGGGTAAGATTGTCATGACAGGAGACATAATTGATGCATTGGGACGGATTCTTTGCCCAGGGGTGACGGGAGGTATTTACGAAGTCATAAATGATCTGATCATGCTCAACGGCAGCCGTTATGGCAAATTTCAATTGTTCCTCTCGCAAGGTAACGCCACTGATAAAGCCTGCATTGTTCCTGTCAAAAGGTGATCCTTTCAATCCGTTACGCATATCGTCACAGAAAGAGGCAATTCGGTCAAGCCGTCGGGTGTTGGATTTTATGGCCCGAAAATGATCGTGGAGCGGGCTTTCACCGGCGCTCCATCCTTCACCGTACATGAAAATTTTGGGGTCAATCGTGTCGAGACGATGCCTGATCCGGTTCATGGTTTCAATATCGATGAGTCCCATCAGATCGAAGCGAAATCCATCGATATGGTATTCTTCCGCCCAATAGGCCACCGACTCGATGATATATCTTCTGACCATTTCGCGTTCGGTGGCAAGTTCCGTTCCGCATCCGCTTCCGTCAGAAAAGGTGCCATCCTGATTGAACCTATAGAAATATCCTGGTACGGTCTGATTAAAATACGACTCAAAAATCAGGCCGGTATGATTATAGACTACATCGAGGATTACTCCAAGGTTGTTGCTGTGCAGGGATTGGACCAGTTGTTTGATTTCCCGGATCCGGGTAGTTCCAATGTTGGGATCGGTCGAATACCACCCTTCGGGCGTATTGTAATTCAAAGGATCATATCCCCAGTTATAATGTGCCGCGGGATTTAATTCATCAACAGTATAAAAATCAGCTACCGGAAGTAAATGGACATGAGTTATCCCGAGTTCTTTCAGATGGTCTACCCCTGTCGTCTCACCCGTTGGAAGCTTAGTCCCCAGCTCACAAAAACCGATATATTTCCCTTTATTTTGCATCCCCGAGGTGGGTGACATCGAGAAGTCGCGAATATGAACTTCATAAATTACCATCTCTGTGGGGTTCGCCAGGGTATGACGATGGTCAGTCTCCCAGTGCAACGGATTACTCGTTTGAGGGTTGATGATTGCACCACGTCTCCCATTGACCCCGGTCGCTTTTGCGTAGATGTCTGGTCCTTCCTTGAGCCATTCCAGTCCATCCTTTACCTGAAGGGTATAGAATAATCCTTCAAGGTTCTCTTTGATCTCGTAAATCCAGGTGCCTTGTTTATCGGGAAGGAGCTGAAATTCTTTAACCGGTTTTCCTTCCAGCCCTGAGGTGTAAAGTCTGAAAAAAATGCGTTGTGCGGATGGAGCCCAAATTCTGATAACCGTTTTTTCGGGTGTCCAGGTTATCCCCAGATCATGCCCCTCATAAACGGGAAAATCGTTAAAATCACTCTCCTTAAATCTCCAGTTTCTCATTCAATTAAAACCATTTCAATCGGATTGTCTGACTCTTGAATCTCTTGCCACTGAGATCTCTCATTTCAACACTCATTCGACAGGCAAGTTGTAATTCAGGTACTGTCTCATAAAACTGTTCTAACGAAATATCTAATAAATAAGTTTTTCCCCGCTCCAGAAGTACCGGATAAATCTCGGAATGTTCCACCTTGAGCACGCGAAATTTACGCCGTGTAAACCATCGCTTAAAAATAAGTACAGGAGCATGAAGATCAATCTCGCGGCTCCCGGTATTAGTTACGATCATTTCAACATTTGAGGGGTTGAAACGGGTGCTTTTTTGAAGTTCAATAGCTACATCAAAGGGTTTTGTTTTTTTTCTGAAAGACATTTTTTTTCCTGAAGTCCCTTTTGAAAAGGTACGTGTACGGTAAAAAGTAAGAACTCCAATTATCAAAACTACGATAATCAGAAGGACCTTCAGTAACATTAATACAAAACTTGATAGCACCATTATCGCTAAGATTGAAATTTCCGGTATTTCTGCCCGATAAAGGTCTTACTAAAACAACCCGGGAAGTTAACGCAAAAGAATAGAAATTAAAAGAGACAAACAAGCATTTTTTCGTGGAGTTCCGAATTTTGCCTGAAACAATTTGTTGTTAATGACCATATCCCGTAAAGACACAATCCCGAGACTTCGGAATGCAATTATAAAGGCACTTTTCTTCTCCGTAATCGATGAGTAACTGATCTTAGATTTATTGAGACTCAGTAATATGCTGAAAGATGAACCATCAAGCTTTGTGATATTTTACAATTCGGTTACTTCCAGCGTTTTCCACGAACAGGACTTTTTATCTTTTGCGGCGGAAGTACCTCACCGACAATGCGGAAGTCGAGTTGCTTTCTTTCAAGATTTGCTCGGGCTATTTCAACCTCGATGGGGTCACCAAGCTGATATTTTTTGTGGGTTCGGCGCCCAATAATGCAATAATTTTTTTCGTCGAATTCGTAAAAATCGTCAGTAAGTTCGAACATAGGAATCATTCCTTCACACTTATTCTCATCCAATTCGACATAAATCCCCCATTCCTTGACTCCCGAGATCACCCCTTTGAATTGCTGACCGATCTTATCGGACATAAATTCTACCTGTTTGTATCGGATAGAGGCCCGTTCTGCATTGGCTGCCTTATTCTCCATATCTGAAGAATGTTTGCACATCTCTTCATACTGGGCCGACTGTACCGACCGTCCATCTTCGAGATAGCGGGCGAGTAACCGGTGAACCATCATATCGGGATAGCGGCGGATAGGAGATGTAAAATGGGTATAAAATTCAAACCCTAACCCGTAATGACCAATATTTCTGGTCGAGTATTCGGCTTTTGCCATGGTCCGGATGGCAAGGGTTTCGATCACATTCTGTTCCTTCTTCCCGGCTACATTTTCAATCAGTTTATTCATTGATTCTGTAACCGTTTTGGGGTTATTGGTCATGATGCCATACCCAAATCGTTTGATAAAATGGTTAAACGAGTCGAGTTTGTCGGGATCGGGCTTATCGTGGATACGGTAAACAAACGTCCGTTCTTTCTTTTTTGGGCCGGGCTTGCCTACAAATTCAGCCACTCTTTTGTTGGCCAGCAGCATAAATTCTTCGATCAGTTTGTTTGAATCTTTTGACTCTTTGAAGAAGACGCTGAGTGGTTTGCCATCCTTGTCGATTTCAAATTTCACCTCAACCCGGTCAAACCCGATCGATCCCGATTCAAATCTTTTTTTCCTCAGTTTTTTGGCCAGCCGATCGAGGGTAAGAATTTCTTCCTTTAAATCCCCTCCCCCCGTTTCAATCACCTGTTGAGCCTCTTCATAGGCAAACCGGCGATCAGAATAGATAATTGTTCTGCCAAACCATTCATGGTGTACTTTACTCTCTTCATCCAGCTGGAATACGGCCGAAAAGCAAAGTTTTTCTTCATGCGGACGCAGTGAACAAACTCCGTTCGATAGTTTCTCCGGTAACATGGGGACAACGCGATCAACCAGGTAAACCGACGTTGCCCGGTTGTAGGCCTCTTCTTCGAGCAAGGACTCGGGTTTTACATACCAGGTGACATCTGCAATATGAACCCCTACTTCCCACAAACCGTTTTCAAGTTTTTGAACCGATAAGGCATCGTCAAAGTCTTTGGCATCGGCGGGATCGATCGTAAAAGTGGGAACCTGGCGGAAATCGCGCCTGTTTTTTATTTCATCCGTTGGAATTTCGAATGGGATCTTTTCAGCTGCCTGGTTCGCGGCTTCCGGATAGTGATATGGAAGGCCGAATTCTGCTAAAATGGCATGCATTTCAGTCGTATTGTTCCCGGCATCTCCAAGCACATCAATGATCTCCGCAAATGGATTCCTGGCGCGCTCCGGCCAGTCCATGATCCGGGCCACCGCTTTTTGCCCGTGTTTTGCCCCCATCAATTTGTCTTTTGGAATAAAAAGATCGAAAGGGGTCTTTTTATTGGGGATGAGAAAGGCACTGAATGGAGAAATCTCGACTGTTCCCACAATGGTTGTCTTAGCCCGCTCGATGATTTCAATTACTTCAGCCTCCGGATCACTTCGTTTCCGCCGTGCATAAAGCCGAATCCTTACCTTGTCCCCATCAAGTGCATGATTCATATTGGCTGCCGAGACCAGAACCGGCTCCTCCAATTCTTCACTGCTTACCTTTCCAAAACCTTTGGAATTAAGCTCCATGATTCCGGTTACAGTTCCTCCCTGTGATTTAAGCCGGTATTTGCCGCGTTCTGTCTCGATGAGCGTTTCTGCATCACGCAGCTCCTGTAAGACGACATTGACCAGTTGCAACTGACCCACATCCTTGGCTCCGACAGCCGAACCGATCTGTTTATAATTAAATGTCTGATTGCTGTTTTCGTAGTACACTTCCAGTATGGCCCGTTTCAAGCCATGCTTGTTGAAGTTTAGTGCCTTTTTGTTCTTTTTATCTTTAGCCATAACCCTGAAATTTTGCTACTAAAGGTACTTTATATTTTTAATTACCAAGTTTATTTGATATCCGAATTTAAACTTTTCTGAATTACTTTGGGTAAATTTGTAAAAACAAGCGGTTTAAAATTACCCCTAAGATGATCTTTCCTGAAGATCTGATAGCCCTTTTCTATCCGCGTTTGTGTGCCGGATGTAACTCCTCCCTGGTAAGAGGAGAAGATGTCCTCTGTTTAAATTGTTTGGCTGACCTTCCCAGAACAAATTATCATTTAATTCGTGAAAACCCAGTTTTTCTACAATTTACAGGAAGGGTGCAGATCGAACTTGCCACCGCTTTCTGTCGTTTCGATAAAGGAGGACGCCTTCAACACCTGTTGCACCAACTTAAATACAAAGGCAACCGCGAAGTGGGATACAAGATGGGGCTTCTTTTTGGTTATGACCTGATTCAGAATGCTATGTATCAAAATATTGATGCAATAATGCCGGTTCCGTTACATCCTAAGAAAGAGAAGAAGAGAGGGTTTAACCAGAGTGTCGAAATCTGCAGAGGATTATCTCTGGCAATGGATCGCCCCCTGATTTCAGGTAACCTGATCCGTGTGGTTCATACCGATTCTCAAACCCGTAAGGGGAGATTCGAACGCTGGGAAAATGTCAGTGGTATTTTCAGCGTTAAAAATGGGGCTTCTTTATTGAATAAACATCTGCTGCTTGTGGACGATGTTGTTACCACCGGGGCGACTCTGGAGGCGTGTTCCATCCCGTTGCTTGAAATCCCCGGAGTAAAGGTGAGTATTGCGACCCTGGCCACTGCCTGATATTGTTTGTCTAACGAATTGTATGGGTTAAGAAACTTTCCATGCTGAAAACAGGTTAATGATTTGCAGCCTGCTTTTGGCTGTCAGCCATTGGCTCAAATGCTGTATCTAATAGATATTCATCGTTTACCAGACTCTGAAAGATTTGAATTACTCCCGGCATAAATCTACCGGCAGCCAGCTGCGAATTGCAGGCAGCAATAAGTTTACGATTTATATTACCCAAACCAATGATGATTGGACCTGGATATTTTAAATGATGCGGGGGAGCTGACACCGTTAAACCCTTTTTCCCGGAAAGACTTATTGCGTCAGTGTGAATTTGAAACTAACACCCAGATTGGAATTGGTTGTCCGGTAGGCATTCGAAATAAACGGGTTGGTCACGAGTCGGTCATAAAATAACCTGATCGTAAAGGCCTGGCTAAGTTTATAGTCTGACGAGAATTTTACCGATACCGATTGCTGACCTGCCGTTGTTTGATTGTTCTCCTGATCGAGCTGGCGAAGTACGGTTTTATTTTTTCCAAAGGCTAAATCCAATCTGACATTCAGCGCGTTATTGTACATCTTTTGTGAAGTCTTTGTCTTGACAAACATCTTCATATTATCAAAACGATAACCAAGTCCCAGACTTGCCTGATTGTCATAAAGTTCCATCAACTGGTTATTCGTCAGGCTGAGAGTCAGGTTTCTTGTTTTCCGCCAGTCAAAACGCGAGGTGAAATTATTCAGCCAGGTGACGTCGATATCGATAAGGGGGTTGAAGGTTTCATTAATATTGATTGTTCCGATCGTATATTGGGACAAGAAATTCTCATTTGCATCCCTGATATAATTAAACCCGTCGCTCTGAGATTGGTAATCAAGATTTGAGACATACGAGCCGACGCTGTAGGTCGATTTATAATCATGAAGGATGCTCATCGATTTCATAAAGTCTTTAAGCCATGGAATTTTACTCACGACTCCAGAATATTGGATTCGCCAGTTTGGCATCATGAATTTAGCAGATGGGAAAGGGGTAAGGGGTACTTTCTCGGGGCTAGTCCCGGTATAGGCTGCCAGGAATGCAGGGATCAGCACATCCTGTGACAACGGGCCGTACCCTGCAGGATAATTGGTATAGGGGTCAAAAGTCCCCGGTGAATACCCAAAAGTTGAATTTGCAATCCTTGATTGATCAAGACGTTGGGCAATAACTTCGCGATTTTGGGAGAAAGTATTCCACACTCTGGAGGCTTGTGCCCCCGAACTTCCGATCTTTTCGAAGGAAGATCCGATCGAGATGATCGACATGCTGAAATTTCCATTCATCATTTTATTATATTCTCCCCAGCCGTTTTGACTGTTATAGATAAGAAAAGAGGAGGAGTTACTCGAAAAACTCCGGTTTGCGATCAGGTCAATTTTCAGGTCAGGTAGTGGAACCAGTTTTGCCCGGATACTCAAACGGGTATTCTCGCTGAGCATAAAAGGTTTATTCAGGGTCGTATCAGTCGTAATCCAGCCTCTCTGAGCAGCAAGCAGACCAAAATTAGAACTTTGTTGGCCAAATATAAATGGCAAACCCGGTGCAAAGAGTTTCTGTCCGTCAACTCCCGCATAATTGACCGAACCTAAGAAGCTCGATCCCGGCAGGTACCCATACAGACCGGTTCCCCCGTTCTCAGAATAGGAGACGTTTACCGAATAGACCATCATCAGAAAACGGGCCAGGTATTCATCAAACTTTATGCTCACTTTTGCAGCTTTATCCTTTCCGCCGGATACTTCGACGATTGCTTTGGCACAATCGGTTTCGGGGGTGAACATCACCCGATTCTCATTGACCACCTTTATTTTTCCATTGATCACCTTCCCCTTTTCATCGGTTACCCTGACTGCCACATTTAAAGTTCCCAATTTATGAAAGATTGACTGTGGGACGTTCTTTTTCAAAGCCACTTTCCCATCCTTAAATTTTAATGGCACATTCATATTCAATGGAATATTTTGCCCTTTTTTGGTGAGCACATCCCTCCTTCCACGGCTGAATTCCCCATATTTTTGATTAATTCGTTTAAGATAGGGTATGCGGTTGTATAATCTTAAGAAGTCAGCCTGTCCCGTTATCTGAAGAGCCCCGGAATTACTGATACTGTTACCTGATACATAATTTCCTGTACCTAACGGTGCAACATCCCAGGTGTAGGCTGCCCGATAGGTCACGGAGGAGGATGCCCAATCCAGGAATGGAAGTTTATTGATTGGAATAACGTAGGAGATGTTCCAGGTATGGGAATAATGGGTATTGCGCCCCCCGTCCAGAATGTTTTGCCAGATTGTATCCCGGCGGGCCTGGTATCCGCTTAAATTCTTATCCAGGGCACCCAGAGGTTCGTCAATCCGCGATGAATTGACCGCCGAGAAATCAATCTTCAGACCGCGGGTAAGATCGTATTTGAAGTCGTAATACCGGTTCCACCTAAAATCGGTAAGATATGTTTTGGGAAGTGCAAGTCCCGGATCGGTAATATCCCTGTACTGGGTTATATTACTGGTGTTATTCATATCCGACCGGAAGGATATCTGACTGGGAACAAAATTCAGGTTAAAATCACGAACGATGGATAAGGATGGTTTTTTTAGAAACGTAACGTTTTTGAAAGGATCAAATGGGATAGGACGGGTAACAAAGTTGTAATTAAACAGGATATGGGAATTAATCGTTTTATTCTCGACGGTGGTGATATCCCCTTGTTCATTAACATTATGTGCGTAAGTGAGTGAGAAATTGGAGATATCATAGAATTTTGGTTGGCCCGACTTGTTTGGTTTATCAATCTGGACATTGGTTAGGTTCAGACTTCTTTGCATAGTATAAGTCCGGGAGATCCGCTTTATCGAATCACGCGCATGTGCGCTTCCCGCATTGGAAAGTGCCTGTGACATCGTCACATCATTATCCAGTGGAGAATATTCGGGTGTGGAAACCGATTTGGAGATCCCAAAAGAGAATGGTATTTTAACCCCTGACTCTTTTTTAAAGAACTTTCCAAGTTCAAGATTGGTTGAGAAATTATACTCGCTGGTATTGTCAAGCGTACGTTGCTGCATTTTTGAATCAATGCTTCCAAATCCTGAAGAGGTATAGCCCCCAGAGAGGGAAAAGTTACCTAAATCTGCCAGATTCCCTGAAATGCGGCCCCTGGCTGCCCATCCACCTTTCTCATTAAATTTTGTCAGACGCATTTCGTCCACCCAAACCTCCACCGATTTTGGGCCTAGACCTTTTGCTTTTTTATTCCGGATTCCGATCATCCCGGATACCACCTGTGAGAGGTCGGGATTTCCTTTGACTTTGAGAAGATTCTTATTCCCATTCACACCGGCATGAACCTCCTGAAAAACAGAGGCGAGATTGATCGTAGAACCTGCCTTTCGCATGGCGGTATTTCTGTTCAGTTTGAGTTGGACCAATGAATCCAGCGGAATATTTATCTGATTTGCCAACGGCCATACGGCCAGCTGGTCGCCCGGAATAAGAGAACTGTAATTATTTTTGGTTGGAGTGAGTGCCAGTGGAATCTCATATTCGTAGTAGTTATTTTGAAAATCTGAACCTATCCTAAGGAATAAATAGAGATCATCGTCAGCTACAGAGGTTCCAACCATCTGATGAGCATGGACATCCAGACTCAGGGTTTTGTACATCCGCATATCGAACTGCATGGGTTTATAGGCAGCACGTGCATCATCTGTCTGCAGGTTGGTTGCCCGCAAGACCATCGACTGCTCATTCAATTGAACCAACTGTGGATTTGAGGGGTCGATCTGCCGACTTACTCCGGGAGGAAGGACATAATTTACCGGTGATGTTGTGCTGTTTTCTTCTATATTTACTGCAGATATTTCAAATTGGGTATTTGGATTCTGGACAGGAGCAGTCTGGTCTTCTGTAAGATCCTGATCATAGGCTCTCCAGCTTGACCGGATCAGGTCGAGTGAAGCAAACCTCATAACAACCGGCTTTTTCCATCCTTTTAGAAACATCCTCATAAAACGGATAGAGGTAAAATCACTGATAGAGCCATAAACTTTATCCGGAGAACTAACCGGGATTGTATATTGATACCAGGTAATTGTAGACTTCCTGCCACTGTAGAGGGTTACATTTGAGGTAATCTTATCGGTAATATGATTCTGGCCAATTTCCATATTATTCCGGTCGATCCTGAGATGGTACTGGTAGTAAGCCTCATTTTCATTCAACGTATTATCGTCATTAATATCTTCAACATCAGGGATTGATGTTGCTGCAGTAGGATAACTTTCGGGAGACTGAGCCGAAGTGGGAGAGTTTCCCTCTGACCGGGAATAATATTTGTACCTTTGTAAAACGTCAAGCGTGTCTCTATCGTAATCTGAGCCACGGAAATAATGGTAATCATCACTTGACGGGTCTTTATCGGCCTGTGCCAAAGCTGCACTATTATTAACTACTGTCCCAAGGGTACTGAGGTATTTACTGAAAAAGGATTTTTCATCCGCGGAACTGAGCCCGTCTAGTCCAATATCCTGAAAGACACGTGCCTGTGTTGAATTGTCGAACGCTTTTACCAAAGCCTGCTGTTTTGAAACCCTGCCCCAGGCCGTTTGGTCACAATTTGAGTAGTTCCCGTCAGCAGGCAAACCCTGCTCAAACGATTTTCGGCCATCACGAAGGACGTCTTCGGATATACTTCCAAGGTCAAAGTAAAGATCGCCTCCGGGATTAGGATTTGTGATCGTATCCATAGCGAAAGGGTCCATCACCCAGAATTGAATATACCCAATATTGGCATTCTGAAAATCGCTGGTGGTGATTTTGGTGGTGATTCCACCCCAACGCGTTTCGGGTGATTTCAGAAGACCATTGGCATCCACACCTGCAGAATAAACGGTGGGTAAAGCATCATAGTTGTAGGATCCTCTTTCGGAAGGATAGTAGGCGACATCAAGAGTCGGGATATTGGTTGGCTGACCAGTTGGTATTTGCCGCTCAGGATACATTTCCAGCTGAGAAACTTCCCTGATCCTGTGGTCGTCAAGTTTTTTTTCTCCGATCAAATAATTGGGGGCTGTACTCCGTTGCATATACGGATCGATTATGTACCAGGCAAGATGTGCGCGGTTATAGCCATTGGCGAGGTCATTGATCAGATTGCCTTCGGGGAACAACTCATTGTACTGGGGAGTACTTGCCATTGACCATCCGACGAATGATTTAAGGCTGATAGGGGTTTGAGCTCCTTCAAAATCATCGAGATAAACTGCTCCCTGTTTGGTAATTGATTTGGGATGTCCAGGGATTAATTTGGCCCATTCAGCTTCAACTGCAATCTTTGAAACTTCGTTGGTCTTGTGAAACGGGAGCAAGTTTGCCACCTTTGTAAGTAACCCTGAATTTGTATTATAGGAGGCATTCATCCCGAGCATGAGGTTGGAAATCGGATCGTCACCGTAATTTACTTTGGTATAAAGGGGTTGCTCGTTCAGGTACATCAGCGTACCGCCAATATTGAAATTTTTACTGACTTCGTAATTCAAATGTGTTCCGAGCAGTGTCTTCTGCTGCATGCTGAATAAATTCTGGCTTTCTGTTGAAATGGTGATAGGGGTCCCCGATTCGAGTATCCCCTGATTAATAATTTTCACCCGACCCTGGGTGTAATCGACGATATAATCGATGTTTTCCTGCAGCGCCAGGCCTCCCGCCAGCACTTTCACCGAACCACGTGCAATGTTGATGGCGTCAAGAGAAATGTCACTGGTAGACGATCCTTTGAAACTCCCGACCAGCTTGTATTTATTTTTCTCGGCATCCTGCGCTGCTACCGTTTTTGTACTGTCGTAAAGGCTTTGAAAGACATATTTATTAATCGCTGCAGTATTTCCGGCCATTTGCCGGGCAAGATTTGATCCGAATGGTTCAATAACAGGGAATATGATGCGGCCCCGTTGCGAATTGATCGTTATTTTCTCTATGAAATCAAAAATGCCATCCGGGTAAGGATCGAGCTGTTTGTCCAGGCGGTCAAGATTCATAACTCCAAGTAATATTTTTTGCTGAATGGGGCCATCGGGTAGATAGCTGATATCCAGACCTGCAGCATCGTTTCGGTAATGGACATCCATCTTGAAGTTTTCGCCTGAAATCCGCTGGCCATTAATGTTATAGATGTTTTTCATCATTAAATTCCAGTTCTTAAATCGCGGACTCAGATTTGTTCCTTTGAGTAATTTCAGAATTAAGGTTCCCGGTGCAGCAATTCCATCTGTCGAAAATTCCCCAACCTGAAAAGCTACCCCATTCTCTGTATACTGATAGGCGACCGCAAGTACTTCGTCGGCATTTAATGCCTGATTCAATGATATATAGCCAAGTTGACGGTTGATGGTATATTCGGTTGAATCCAGTAACCGTGCATTTTCGATTTTTTCATAATCACGTCCCCGGATAAAATTCATCGCTGCCAACGGATTTAAAACTTGCGTGATTTGTGAAACATTTCGAATACCGGCATAGGTGGTGCTCATCTGTTTATAGATGCCATTGACATTGTTTCCCGGGAAAGTATTGGCAGGGAATGACATACCTGGATTATCGCCAAAAGCGGGAATGTTTTGATTCTGCTTATTATTGCCGGTTTCACCAAGGTCCATCAGGGCTAAAATGTTCCGTGATTGCTGGAAATTATTGGATTTATTGGTCACCCAAACTTCGATCTTGTCAATGGTCACAGGGGATCTGATAATAGGCAGGGCCTGGAGTGCATTATCGTAGTTGTCGTGAAAATAGTGAGCCAGCAAGAAATGGCGGTTTGCATCATAATCCGTTGCATTAATGTTGAATTTGGATGAAGTTGCACCCCCTTGCGAATTAATTACTTTTGTTTCCCCTTTTTGCTGGGATAAGACTGTTGAAACGGTTAATTTCCCGAATTTCATGTCCATTTTGACCCCAAAGAGATTGGTTCCCCCTTTGATCAGGGTTCCTGCCAGTGGCATGGATACATTTCCTGCCTCAACTTTTTTCAAAAAATCGTCGTCATGCCCGGTATAGTCGAGTTTTATTTTATTCTCGAAATCAAAGGTTGCGTCGGTGTTATAGTTAAACTTCATTTTCAGCCTGTCACCAATCTGGCCATCGAGATTAACATTGATTTTTTCGGTAAAATTAAAGGTTGTGATTTTTTGCATCCGAACCGGGATGGATGGGTTTTCAATTCGGGTACTCATCACTCCCAGGCTAATTTCGACATATCCCTGGGGCTTTATATTTACCACATTTGATCCAAAGACCGATTTGAATGCTTCTCCACCGATCTGAAACTGAGGTATAAGCTGCGATTTTTTATCGAGGGAATTCTGCGCTATCCGGTCTCTCCAGTAACGGTCAATGGATTCCTTAAGATCGTTTTTCAGGAAATCAATGCGGCGCAGACAAATCGGGAGGCGGTAATCCATGGTGCCGATTTTTTCGGAGATCAGGTAATCGCCCGAAACAGGATCATATTCTATGACCGTATGAATATTGGAAGGTCTTTTGAGGTATAAGGCAGAGGAGTCTTTTATCCCCGATTTTGCAAAGAGGTTCTGATCCTTAAAGGGAAAAGGAAGCGAAATCAGGGTATCGCGATGAGCGGTATCCTGAACAGAGGGTTTGAGAGTTGTTAAAGCTTCCCCATCTGACACATCCAGCCTTCCCTTTGCAACAGAATTGCCGGTTAAAGAGGAAATGATCAATAAAGATAAGACTACTGCCGTATTTAAGAGGACTCCTCGCAATGATATTTTAATTAAAAGCTTTTTAGTGCAATTTTCAAAAGTTGTTCAACAGTTAGTTCAGGATTTGCTGCAATTATCTGATCTATTGATTTTTCCACTGCTTTCTTGTTGAATCCCAGCATTTCCAGGGCACTCAATGCTTCATTGCGGACCACTGAATTGCCCGATTTTAGAAGCCTGTCAGAAGATATGCCTTTACCCACTTTATCTTTCAGCTCAATTATAACCCGCTGGGCTGTTTTGACTCCAATGCCCTTAATGCCTTTCAGAAGATTTACGTTATCTGTTAAAATTGCATCGCGCAGATCATCAGGAAGATAGGATGAAAGCATCATAATGGCAATAGCGGCACCTATTCCATTGACTGAAATCAACATCCTGAAGAAATCACGTTCCTCCTGATCTGAAAAGCCATATAGCAAGTGGGCATCCTCCCTGACGACCTCGTGCAGGAATAATTTAGTGTGTTCGACTCCCTTGATCCGTGAATATGTATTTACGGAAATATGCAAAAAGTATGCCAATCCGCCGGTTTCTACAACAACACCGGCCGGAGTCAATTCTGAAATTGTTCCTTTTATATATTCGTACATCGCTTAAAAGTGAATTAAAACACTATTCTCCGCCAGTTCTGTCGATTTCGTGCCGTTGCAACGGATTTTTTGAAAGTGCATTAAAACGCTTTCTGTTCTCAAAAAGATCAATAGCCAGATAGAGCGCATTGCGGAATGATTCTTCGGATGCAGTACCGGTTCCTGCAATGCCGTAGGCAGTTCCGTGCCCCGGTGAGGTTCTGATAATGGGTAATCCGGCTGTATAATTTATTCCTGATTCAAAGGCGAATGATTTAAACGGGATCAATCCCTGATCGTGATACATGGCCAGTGTGGCATCAAATTTTTTGAAATCGCCGGCCCCAAAAAATCCATCTGCGGGGTAGGGTCCGATAGCGATAATCCCTTCATCATTTGCCTGTCTGATAGCAGGCAGGATGATTTTTTCCTCTTCATCACCGATTACGCCGCCATCACCCGCGTGTGGATTGAGTCCAAGAACTGCGATCCGGGGTTTTCTGATTGAAAAATCTTCGAGTAATGTTTTGTGGAGGACTCTCAGATTACTTAAAATATTTTCTTTGGTAATTGATGCTACCACCTGGCTAATTGGAATGTGTCCGGTTACTACCCCGATTTTCAGAATATCACTGATCATGAGCATCAAATAGTTTTTAACCCCAAACTCTTTGGCAAAATACTCAGTATGACCAGGGAACTTAAAGCTTTCTGAATGAATATTTTCCTTATTAATCGGAGCTGTAACTATTGCGTCAATGTCGCCTGCTTTAAGATCGCGAACGGCAGCTTCAAGAGCCGCAAATGAGGCCTCGCCCGCCATTTTTGTCGATTTACCAAGCTCAACACGAACCTCCTCACTGATGCAGTTTATAATATTTGGACGCTTGGGATTTGCTTCCTTGGCTGAGTTTATGGTATTAAATGTAAAAATTTCATTATCCATAGCCTTACGATAATAGGCCGCGACTTTTGATGAGCCATAAACAATCGGAGTGCACATCTCCAGTATTCTGCTGTCAGCTAAAGCTTTAATAATTATTTCATAACCAATTCCATTGATATCACCGTGAGTAATCCCCACTTTAATTTTATGTTGTTCCATTCCGGGACTTTTAAAGATTAATAAACAACCGTATTTAAAGACGATTGACTTGTCAAATATAATGTTTTAATTTGAGAATAATCGGGTGTAATTTAATGCGGTACCCGACCTTCCGGCCACAAAAGGGTGAGATGATGGTATTGATTATCCTGCAGGGTGTTTAATTTAGCTCAGACTAAATGGTTTAGAAAATCGATCAGTAATCTTACGCCAGTGGCAGTACCCCCCTTGGTTCTGTAGTGATCTGCAGTATTCAGGTAGGCAGGACCTGCAATATCCAGGTGAATCCAGGGATAATCGGTGAAATTCTCAAGGAACTTACCTGCTGTAATTGCACCGGCCTCCCGGGCTCCAACGTTTTTCAGATCGGCGATATCCGATTTGATGGATTCACCATATTCCTCCCACAGGGGAAATTCGACGATTCGTTCATAAACATTTTCTCCCGATCGCTTCAGGGCATTGAAAGTTGCATCCTCGGTGTTCCCCATTGCGACAATTCCATGGTGACCTATAGCCATGGATGCTGCGCCTGTAAGTGTTGCCACATCAATGACCAGTTCGGGGTTAAAGATTTTGGCGTAGCTTAGGGCATCTGCCAGGAGTAACCTTCCCTCTGCATCAGTGTTCAGCACCTCGACGGTTTGTCCGCTATGCATCAAAATGACATCCCCCGGGGCATAGGCTTTGCTATCCAGACGGTTATCGGTTGATGGAATCAGGGCAATGACATTCAACGGGATCTTACATTTAGCCATAAAATAGATAACTGCTGCTGCAACTGCTCCGCCAGCCATATCGCATTTCATATAATCCATCGAATCCTTTGTAGGTTTCAGGCTGAGTCCGCCGGTATCGTATACCACCCCTTTGCCGACTAGAATTATTGGCTTCGCATTCTTTGTTCCAACGGGTTCCCACTTCAGTACTGAAAATGTCGGTGGATCAATGCTTCCCTGGTTGACCGCCAATAGTCCTCCCATTTTCAACTCTTTAATCTTCTCTTTATTAAAGATTTCAGTGGTAAACCCGGCAGATTTACCCATTGCTTCAAAAATCTCCGCCAGCTTGAGTGAGTTTAGGTAAGAGGCGGGTTCATTGACAAGATCACGGGTTATAAAGACAGCCCCGACTAAGGCAGACAGCTGATTGACAAGATTTTCCGAGACCTCTTGCCCGATGAATCTTATAAGCTCAAGACGCCATGGTATTTTGGAACCGGGGGACCTGTACTTTAAAAACTGATAACTGCCCAATGATAATCCTTCTGCAATGGCAAGTGTGCCTTCAGGTTCGTCCTTTGAAACAATGAGGTCTATCTGGCTGATCTTCTCCTTTCGAAGAAGTGCAGATATCTCGTTTCCTCTCTTTCGGCACTGCTCCAGAAATACATTTTTAGGCTTGGAATTGTCGGCGAATGCAACCAGAATTAACTCAGTATACCTGTTTATAATGACCAAAGAATTTTCTACGGATTGGTTCTTTAAATAATTGTATTCCAAATCATTTAATGGAATATTTGGCGGAAAATCCGGATCAAGAATCAGGTATGCTTTAGCAGCCGATTGTTTTTCCTGAGCTATTTCAAATTTGATTTCCATAGATCTATTTTCAATATTAGGGTAAACGTTTTTAATCTCTGTTTCAAAGCAACAAATTTACTACCTTTATCGCAATTTTTGGGTTAAAAGGTTTAAACAAACAAAAGCGTAATTAATGAGAAAATGGCGTATTGAAGACTCTGCTGAGCTGTATAACATCAACGGATGGGGAATTAATTATTTTTCAATCAGTGACAAAGGTCATGTTGTGGTAACGCCCAGGAAAAATGGTGTTGAGGTGGATCTGAAAGAGCTGGTTGAGGAACTTCAATTACGGGATGTTTCTGCCCCTATGCTGATCCGTTTCCCTGATATTCTGGATAGCAGGATCGAGAAAATGGCCAGTTGTTTCAAAACGGCTTCTGAAGAATATTTATACAAAGCCCAGAATTTTATTATCTATCCGATTAAAGTCAATCAGATGAGACCTGTGGTTGAGGAGATTGTTAGCCACGGTAAAAAATTCAATATCGGACTTGAAGCCGGGTCTAAACCCGAATTACATGCAGTTATTGCCATCAACACGGATAATGATTCACTGATCATTTGCAATGGCTATAAAGATGAAGATTATATTGAACTTGCGCTACTTGCCCAAAAGATGGGTAGGCGCATATTTTTAGTGGTCGAAAAATTAAGTGAGCTTAAATTAATTATAAAAATTGCCAAGCAATTTAAAATCAGACCAAATCTTGGCATCCGAATCAAGCTTGCCAGTTCGGGAAGCGGGAAATGGGAAGATTCAGGAGGAGATGTTAGCAAATTTGGGCTTACTTCGAGTGAATTGCTTGAAGCGCTTGATATTCTGGAGAGAAATAAGATGAAGGATTGTCTTCATCTGGTTCATTTTCATATCGGCAGTCAGGTCAATAAAATCAGACGTATTAAAATTGCAATTCGCGAGGCATCCCAATTCTACGTGCAACTGCATCAAAATGGGTATAATATCAGTTTTGTGGACATTGGCGGCGGCTTAGGGGTCGATTATGATGGAACGAGGTCGTCGAATAGTGAAAGCAGTGTCAATTACAGCATCCAGGAATATGTTAATGATGTGATATCCACCATGGTAGACGTAAGTGATAAGAACGGACTGCCACATCCTAACATTATAACCGAATCGGGCAGATCACTTACTGCCCATCATTCCGTACTGATTTTTGAGGTTCTGGAAGCCACGAGTTTACCAATTTGGGAAGAGGATGAGGAGATTGATGCGAGTGAACATGAATTGCTTAAGGAACTTTATTCGCTATGGAATTCACTGAATCAAACCAGGATGCACGAAACCTGGCACGATGCCCAGCAGATTCGTGAAGAGACCTTGGACCGGTTCAGTTTGGGATTGCTTGATCTGCAGACCAGAGCCAAAATCGAACGGCTCTTCTGGTCAATTGCCAAGGAGATCCAACAAATGACTAATGGGATGAAGCATGTGTCTGAAGAGCTGATAAATCTCCCTAAATTATTATCTGATAAATATTTCTGTAATTTCTCACTTTTTCAGTCTTTACCCGATTCATGGGCTATCGACCAGATTTTTCCAATCATTCCCATTCAACGTCTCGATGAGAAACCTGATCGCTCCGCAACGCTTCAGGACATCACCTGCGATTCAGACGGGAAAATTGATAATTTTATCTCTACCCGCAACCTATCCTACTACCTACCGGTCCATTCGCTCAAACCAAAAGAACCTTATTACATTGGGGTATTCCTCGTAGGCGCATATCAGGAAATTTTAGGCGATTTACATAACCTATTCGGAGATACGAATGCGGTTCATGTTTCAGTTGATGATAAAGGATACAGCATCGATCAGATTATTGATGGAGAGACTGTGGCGGAGGTTCTTGAATATGTTCAGTACAATCCGAAAAAACTGGTCAGAACTGTCGAAACATGGGTTACCTCTTCTGTAAAATCCGGAATTATTACGGCTGAAGAAGGGAAGGAATTCCTCTCAAATTACCGGTCCGGCCTGTATGGTTACACCTATCTTGAATAAAAATAGTTGGGTTGTCCGCAACCTGGATATCTATAGAGACTGTCTTAAAAACTGTTGAACATCAGATGCATTATCTATTTTTATCAAAATTCGCTTTGTATCTTGTTCCCGATTCAGAGTGAAAGTTGTGCAGCCTTTGCCGGGCGGAACCCCGAAACCCGGCAATAAATACCACTTCAAGCATTCTTTCAATTAAACCCGGCGGCTTCCTGCAGCCTTCAGAAGGAAGATAAGGGTACCGGTTGATTTCGATTCATAAACCGGGATAGGATTACCTTCTATCATCAACCGGAATCTGGTCTCCTTGCATCGGAAGATATTGAAAAATAAGTAAGTATGATTGTTAAGATCAGTATCAACCTGAACTGATCTTAGACACATCTGATATGAAAACTTACTGAATTAATCTGAAAGTATCTGATCTAACAGGCGGATTATCAAGTGGAATACACGTCCATTCAGGTTAGTTTACCCCGCGTTTATAATTCTCCAATCTTATTTTAATACTCCCTCCCGCATGCCACATTAGTGGGATGTCTTGCATTTGCCTTGAATGATTCTTACTATACTTTGATCCGAAATAACTCCTTGATATATCAGATTATAAATCAGCACTATATCCGATCATAATCGAATACAATCGGGTTTAAACGGATGTATCCGATTATCAACCGACTGTCCGGCTGCTAAGACTTAACTTTGAGTAGAACACTTGCAGAAAATTCTATAACCGCATGAGGTGATTTCTTTAATCAATATTGATAAAGCGTTAAAAAAGATCATAACGTTCATGTTATTAGTGAAATATAGTCTTTCAGATCAGATTGTCCAGTCTTTGGCAAATCGATATTCATCGTCAGAAAAATGGAAAATTCTGACTTATAGAATTCTCAGTTACTATACGTTGAAGGTGGCTATAAAAGCCAGATATTCAGATGATAAATAAATCTAAAACATAAATTGATGATAAATCAGATTCAGCCGGCATCCGGCAACTATACTTCGATGATTGCTTAGAATATTGAAAACGATGAGCCTTATCCAACTATATTATAATTTCACACGAACCTGCCATATTTTCTTGACTATGTTCCTGATTAATCTGGCTTGTTCATTTAAATCGATTGCAACCGGGATAAAAACTCATGGCAGATTTTCCTTACAGTTCCTTCGTTTATGGGTTAGTTGGATAATTCTGCTGGCGATTCTGCCAGGCATTTGTTCTGCCCAGAATCCTACTAAATCCTATAATGCAGGTGCCTATATTATTGACATGGGGCAGCCGACTCAAACGATAGCAAATGGATTAAAACCTTATGGATTGGTCTATGCCTTCATCCAGGGAGGCATTTCGGTTGATTGGTCGATTAACTCCTCAAAATTAAAAGATGGAACTGATTTTAATGCAGTTACATCCGCCAACGGGAATAAGGCCTATAAAGGAGGTCCTTTCATTATCCCTTTTGAAAATGTGAATTCAACGGTTATTGCATTAATTAACACCTGGAAAGCTTTAGGTGTAGTTGTTGATGGCCCTACCACGAGCAGTTTTACGGCTCCATTTTTTAAAACGTTATCCAAATGGCCCAGAGCATTCCTGGATGCCGCAAATGATCAGCTTATTCAGCCTTATTATGCCAATGCAGGGGTTCCGACTGCATCTTATGTAATAAATGCGAATCCGACCATGTTACCGCAATGCGGAAGTGTGAGTGGCGAGCTCGATGTGTATATTTTGCCGCATGCAGATCCCAACCTCTGGGATGCCACATGGATTGCTGCCTTGCAATACTTTATCAATAACGGTGGTTCGATGTGGGCGGGATGCCATGCTGTTAGTGTGCTGGAAAATTTACCCGGATGTAATTTCTTAAGTAACGGAGGACTTGTGCCATTTGGAAGTCATACGAATGGCACACCACCTTACACTTATACATCACCGTCGAATCCTTTTATGCAGTTCATTGGCATTTTGGATGGTGCGACTCAAAACGGTTCAGAGCAGATTTATGTGCCGGGACCATTAGGTTGGAGAGCTACAACTACAATAAGTGTCTATGACCCAAATTATGTTAATGCGAGTATTACTTATCCCACTACTGCGGCAATAATTGCCTATGGACCTGCATTCGGGACTAAAGGCTTGGTTATGTATGAGGCAGCTCATCAGCTTAACCAATCCGGAACTATTGCAGAACAAGTCGCTGCTCAAAGGGCTTTTTTTAACTTTCTGCTGGATGCAGGGACTCAAACCCAGCAAAGTGTAACCCCTCCTTCCATTTCAAACCAGACAGCAACGACCTGCAGTGGTGCGGCATTTTCTGTAACTCCGGCAGGAGCTCCATCAAATACGAACTATACCTGGATTGCACCTGCAGGTACAGGCTTTACAGGAGGATCAGCCCAAACCACCCCGCAATCTTCAATCAGTCAGACACTGACAAACACAGGCACAACTAGTGCGACAGCTATTTACACAGTCACTCCTCAAATAGGAGGATGTCTTGGAAATACTTTTACTGTAAGTGTTACAATATTGGCGCCACCATTATTAAGCAGTACGCTGACCCCGGCCTCAATATGCAGCGGGACAACCTTCAGTTATACGGCCACAAGCGCTGCATCAGGGGCAACATTTTCATGGACCCGTGCTGTTGTAGCCGGAATAAGCAACGGAGCTGGGAGCGGTTCAACTGCATCTATCAGCGAGATATTGACGAATACTACAGCCGCGGCGGTAGTCGTAACTTATGCAATTACCACTACAGCATACGGTTGTGCAAATACCCAAAACGTTACGGTAACTGTAAATCCGGTACCTGCAGCTCCAACAGCCGTTACCGCAACACCGGGTGCAATTTGCGCAGGTGGATCATCTAACCTGAAAGCTACCTCTGTTGGTAATACGATCCGGTGGTATACTGTTGCAACAGGTGGTTCCAGTATCGGTACAAGTGGAAGCGGGGCAAATTTTTTGGTAAGTCCGGCAGGCACGACTACCTATTATGCCGAAGCATCTATTTCCGCTTCAGGTTGTGTGAGCACTACACGATCTGCAGTCACGGTAGCAGTAACTCCCAAGCCGGTTTTAAGCAGTACTCTCACCCCTGCAGATATTTGCAGTAAGACACTTTTCAGTTATACTGCCACGAGTTCAACAACAGGAGCCACATTTGGATGGACTCGAGCAGTCGTTCCCGGGATAAGCAATCCGGCAGGAAACGGTCCAACCGGAGTTATCAGTGAAACCTTAATCAATACAACAACAGCGCCGGTAGTAGTAACCTATGCAATTACCACAACTGCAAATGGTTGTGCAAGTACCCAGAACGTGACGGTAAAAGTAAATGCAGCTCCGACAGCACTTTCCCTAACAGGAAGTACAATCTGTACGAGTCCTGGCCTCAATGGAAAGATAACCTCCACAACCTCAGTTAGCGGAGTGAACTATCAGTTATACAATGGAAGTGGTGTAGCACAAGGGACCGCCGTTGCAGGAACGGGATCGGGACTTACCTGGACAGCAGTTGCCGCAGGTACAGGTTATTCTGTTGTTGGAACGAATAGTGCAACTTCCTGTACTTCTACAAGTGCAACGGTGAATATAGGCACATATACCAATCCTGCTGTAACGGCAACCAGCACTAGTCCAATATGCGTAGGCAGTAAATTAGCATTAACCGGAGGACCTGGCGCAATGACCACTTATTCATGGACCGGACCATCATCCTACAGCAATTCGACTCAGAGTCCAACGGTTTCAGCTAGTGCAACCACGGCAATGGGAGGTACCTATTCCTTAACTGTAACAGATAGCCATGGATGCCAGGGAACTGCTTCGGTTGCAGCAACAGTAAATGCAATCCCGGATGTTACCAGTTTTAGTGTTGCAGGGAGTACTACCTGTACGGGAAGTAGTGCGGTTGTAACAGTTAGTTCGTCAAGTTTAGTCACCGGAACCTACGCGGTAACTTATAATGTAACGGGACCAAATTCGAAAGCCTCCACGACCGCATCGATGAGTTTTACGGCCGGAAGCCCTGGAACGGGAACTTTTATCACCCCAGCTCTAAATCTTGACGGGATACTTAATAATGTCGTACAAATAACCGCAATTGCATTTTCATCTTCTCCTTTGTGTACAAGTGCCGTGAGTGCGGCGAAGGGTACCACCCCTGCTTTTACGACTCATCCTTGTATTGCAGCTACCTGTATCTTTGATTCAAACGGGACCTATAATTTTTCAGCCCCTGCGGGTGTCACCAGTATAACCATTCAGGCGTGGGGTGCCGGTGGGGGAGGCGAAACAACTGCACTTTATGTCGATGCCGGAGCTGGCGGCGGCGGCGGCGGAGCCTATACCACATTAACAAATTTTCCTGTTACATCCGGAACACAATATGCCGTAGTTGTTGGAAATGGTGGTGCGCCGGGTTTTGCAGGCACAAATTCAACTTTTAATGGGACAACAGTTGTTGCTGCCGGAGGTGGAAGCAATAGCACCGCTGATTGTAATAATTGCACAAATAGCGGTGGGACAGGTGGACTGGCTTCAGCTCCGCCTGGTGGCGCTTCATTTTCAGGTGGGAATGGTGGCCTTGGTGGCCCTGGTGGCGGAGGCAAACATGGAGGTGGAGGAGGTGGCGGCTCTGCTGGGGCAGGTAGTGCAGGTGGTGCAGGCGCAGTTTACAATGGCGATTTTGGTGGAATTGGTGGAACCGCTGGAACAGGTACACCTGGAGGAGCTGCCGGTGGAGCCGGAGGAAATGATCAAAGTAAAACCACTCCATTCAATGGCAGTGATGGATCTGCACCAGGAGCTGGCGGTGGTGGGTCAGGTCATTTTGACAATTCCCATGGTCCTTATGTATCGGGATCAGGAGCTGATGGAGAAGTGAAAATTATTTATTATTCAGCTTGTCCAACCTATTCGCTTACTAGCACCTCTGCCACATCGCCTTGTGTAGGGAATGCGGTGACCGTTACACTAAATGGCACCGTTGCAACTCTTCCGATTGGTACTTATACGGTAACGTATAATTTGTCAGGAACGAATACTGCTAACGGCTCTACAGCTACTATGACCATTACTTCGGCCGGGACAGGAACTTTTACGACTCCTGTGCTGGCGAATAGCGGGAGTACCACAGTAACAATTACCAATCTTTCATCAGGCACATGTTCTGTTTGCAGCAGCGCAATAAGCATCAATAATACGGCAATTATTACGGTATATCCAAGCTCAGTCGGCGGTACTGCGGCGGCCACTTCTCCAACTATTTGCTATAACATCAATACAAGCATAGCGGTAACCGGTTATACAGGCACCATTCAATGGCAACAATCTCCCGATGGCAATACCGGCTGGACAAATGTAACCGGAGGGAGCGGAGCCACATCAGCGACCTACACCACACCGGCTCTTATGGCAACCACCTATTATCGGGCAATGGTAACAAGTGGTACCTGTTCATCGGATTATTCAACAACGGCTTCGGTAACGGTAAATGAGTTGCTCACCATCACCGGAACAACACCTGCATCGATTTGTGGAACAGGTACAGTAATTTTAGGAGCAACAGCTTCAGCTGGAACTGTTAATTGGTACACAGCATTAACAGGTGGATCCTCCCTGGGAACAGGAACATCCTTTACAACGCCAAGCCTCTCGTCAACAACCACCTATTATGCGGAGGCATCATCAAACGGATGTGTATCCGCCGCCCGGACAGCGGTTACAGCAACGGTGAACTCTATACCCACAATCAGCTCTGCAACGGTCAGTCCGGCAGCTGTTTGCGCTTCAGGGCAGGTTGTATTTTCGGCAACACCCAGCTCCGGCTCAATTACCTGGTATGATGCCTCGTCAAATGGGAACGTCGTAGATCTTCTTAATCCAATAATCAGTACAACAACCACCTATTATGCCGAGGCATGGGCAAACGGCTGTGTATCTGCAAGCCGGACTGCTGTTACGGCAACAGTGAACGCTTTGCCAACGGTCAGCTCTGCATCGGTCAGTCCGATAGCTGTCTGCGTTTCGGGGCAAGTTGTATTTTCAGCAACACCCAGCTCAGGCACAATTACCTGGTACGATGCCGCAACCAATGGGAACGTGGTAACTGTCCTTAATCCAACGATCAGCGCAACAACAACCTATTACGCCGAGGCATCTGCAAACGGATGTGTTTCCCTGAACCGGACCGCGGTTACCGCCACGGTGAACCCTTTGCCAACGGTGAGTTCCGCATCGGTCAGTCCGGCATCTGTTTGCGTTTCGGGACAGGTCGTATTTTCAGCAACACCCAGTTCCGGCACAATTACCTGGTATGATGCCGCAACAAATGGGAACGTCGTTACTATTCTTAATCCAACAATCAGCGCAACAACTACCTATTACGCATCAGCATCGGCAAACGGATGTAATTCTGCAACCCGGACAGCCGTTACAGCAACGGTGAACTCTTTACCAACGGTGAGTACCGCATCCGTAAGTCCGGCAGCTGTTTGCGCCTCAGGGCAGGTTGTATTTTCAGCAACACCAAGTGCCGGAACAATTAAATGGTATGATGACCCCACAAGTGGAAACGTTGTGACTGTCCTTAATCCAACAATCACCGAAACAACCACCTATTATGCGGAGGCATCTGCAAACGGATGTGAGTCAGCAATCAGAACTGCCGTTACATCAACCGTGAACCCATTCCCCACTGCAACCATCAGGGGTTCGGCAACCATTTGCGGTGGATCATTTGCAACAATCACCGTAGACCTTTCCGGCAACCAACCCTGGTCTATTACTTACACGGATGGCACATCACCGGTAAAAATAAATAGCATATCAACCTCCTCCTATACCTTCAATGTTTCGCCAGGAACTAACAAAACCTATTCGTTAACTGCTGTCAACGACGCTAATTGCACCGGGACATTTTCAGGTTCTGCCATTATTACCATTTATTCGACATTGGTGCCAGGGGCTCACAACACCGACCCGCTCACGGAATGCACCGGTTATAATCCGGCTGAATTAAGTTTCACGACAGCAATTTCCGGTGGGCAAACTCCTTATAACTACCAGTGGCAATTGAATAACAACCCAATCGTCGGGGCAACTTCCGCTACTTATGATTCTCCCCAGCTGACAACTGCGGGTGTTTACAGTTTTAACTGTGTGGTAACCGATGGCTGTGGTTCAACATTTACAACCTTGCCCAAAGTGATCACCATAGTACCTGACCCTTCCGTTTCAATTTTGGGGAGCACTTCCGTATGCCAGAACGGAAACATAACTCTGACAGCTAATATAACCAATGGAACCGGAAACTACAATTACCAGTGGAGGTCCGGCATTTCTGTTTCAGGCCCTTGGACTGATATTATTGGGGCTACCAGTATTACTTATAATCCGCCTGCTTCCAATGTTGGGACTTACTATTATCAGGTTTTTATTAATCCCTCACACCCAGAATGCAACCAGACGACCTCCACCGGATTTACACTTATCGTAAATGCCCTTCCTTCCTGTTCCATTAACGGAAGTGGATCCGTATTTGCGGGATCAACAGGAAACACTTACATCAGTACTCCCATTCCGTCAGATAATGTGAACCATCTCTGGTCTATTTCCGGAAACGGCATAATTTCAGGCTCAAACACCGGACCGACAGTTACTGTAAATGCAACTGCAGTTGGTTCTTTTACAATTACGGATAATATTTCAAGATTTGGATGCACCTCTTTATGTACTTATTCTGTTTATGTGATTGATTTGCCATGTAGTATTACACCTTCAATATCAGTCCCAAACGGAATATCTACGATCTATACCGCTCCCGCGGGAATGGATACTTATAGTTGGTCAATAATTGGGAATGGCTCATTCACCTCCGGTGTAAACAGCCAAACAGTCATAGTTTTAGCCGGGAATAATTGTAATACTTATGCCTTAACTGTAACTATTGCCAAAAGCGGGGCAAGCAGCACCTGTACTCAAACAATTGTGGTGTCCGACAATCAGCCTCCAACCTTTACTCCGCCTGCCGCAATCAGTGAGTGTGTTGAAGGTCTTTATTCTGCTATTTACAATAGTGCAACAATGGATATTAATCCTGGCAGACCCGATTATTTCACCCTGGGAACGGGTAATACCATGCTTGATCTGACCGGTTTATCGGATAACTGCTGCAGCACAGGAAGTCTGCTGATCAGCTGGCGGATAGACTTTTATGGAGGAGTAACAGCGAGTATAACCGGAACCGGTCAACCATCAGCTTATGGTTCACCCATTCAATTCCCGGGTGATGGAACCACATTTTTGAATGTGACCCATTCGATCACCTATTGGGTAAACGATTGCAACGGCAATATCTCGCTCCCACAAACAACAACCATTACTATCAAACCTCGTCCCAACGTAATTACCCAGAATTAAACAGGTTATTTAAAAACGATCGAAGATGAAACAATTATCAGTAATTCAAAAAACGGCGTATCGCCAAAACAGGCAGAACATCAAGGATGCTCTAACCTGTACTGCCCAAATCATTACCCGGATAAAACCGGGAATCGGATTCCTCAATATCTTCCTGATCCAGAATAAGGGGAAAGGTCCGCCTGGACGGTCGCGCAGTCCGGATATGGTGAATTTCCCGATTCCGGAACCTAAACCGGCTGCAGGCAAAAGCAGCAAAAAAGTTTATCAAATTATTCAAAATCAATATTATAATCTTTTTTACATCTAAAATTTTATATCATGAAAAAGCAAATTTTTATTCTCGTTGTAGCGATTTTCGCTAGTATAACAGCTTTTGGGCAAATGAAAGCAGGGTCAGCACCTCAACCTTTAAGTGGATGTACAACCGATGCGACACATCCATTGGCTGGTGTTCCCTATAACTATGCAGTTACTGTAGTTCCTACAGGGGGAAATTTCCAATGGTGGGCTACCACAGATGTTAATTTCATAACCACCAATGGTTCGGGTGTAACTACAAATAATATAAATACAAAACTTGCAGTTGGAGCAGCAGCTCCTTTGTTAAATGCAGATTCTAACTATGGAATTTCTGGGTTACTAAATAATGTAAATATTACTTGGTCAAGTTCAGCGTTAGCTGCAGCAGCAACAACTCCAACATTTGTAGCTGTACAGTATGATGCTGCAAGTCCAGGTTGTGCCAATAACTTCAAAGTTTATCAAATCACACCAGTTAATGGATTCACCGTCGATATTAAGAATATGGATCAGACAAAAACGTCACTACCTTATGGCACTACAACTTCGTTTTGTGTATCCAATATCGTAAGTGCGGTATTTTCTGGGGCAGCTATTATAACTGACTATGGCACTAATGTACTTTACTATGAGGTCGTTGCTGCTAATTTCACCGGCAGTTATACTCCATTCTTCCAAGTTTCTGGTTTGCAAGGAACACAGGTTGTTACTTCCCTTGAATTATATACTGACGCTGCCATGGCAACCGCTGCAATTCCAACAATTTTCAATGCTGGTGCTTATAGTCCAGCTGCACCTGTAACCGTTGATGCATCAGTTACTAATACCTCTACGGGCGTATCACTTTATGTTAAACTTACTATTGCAAATAAAACTTATGAAAGTTTATCTGATGAACCAATTACTCTTGCAGTTAATGGAACAAATGCTTCTGGACAAAAAGATGTAGTTAATACCGCATGTAATACATCGACTGATTATGAAGATACTGCAATCCAGACAATAACTGCACGTCCTACTGTTACTTCTGTGCCAGCAACCGGTGTATTTGTAACTCCATAGTTTGTTTTGGGAAAGTTTCTAAAGTTGAATTTGCTTTTTCATGACCCTATTCTTTCTTCAGTCAGGCTTTTGTCTGACTGAAAAAAGGGAAGGCTAAATGGGAATGCAAAGGTATTATTGCTTCGAGCAACTCTGCGCTTTTGAGCTACTTCTGCGGCAAAAATTTAACCGCAAAGTACGCAGGGAAGTCACATAGCACGCAAAGTAACAAAGTATGAGAACACTGCTGATCTGTCTGATAATCAGTGATCTGTTTAGCGCTATACGGTTGAAATTAAAAATTAAACGACCATGCTCAATGACTATATATTATCACGGGCCACCCGGAAAACGGGCCCATTGCACCAAAAATGCAAGAAGCGACCTGCCCGGATGGATAGCTGATTCCGGAAAAGCACCTTGTGCGGCTCCCGTTTACCGATTTCAACTCTGGCTTACCTGTCGACACAGCGTATGTCAGGATTTTTTGTTTCTAAACGTAACGTTTTGAGGAGATATTGTGCCTTTACCGGCGTTGTGAAATTGCATCTTATCTCTTTGATAACTAATACTATAGAAAAATGAAAAATAATCGCGACGGGCCGCCTGTCAGGTTCTTTATGGGCAGGGGAAGTCCCAGGGGTGACCCCAATCTGATGATGCATAAACCACGGGGAGATCCTGGAATGTATCGTCATGCAAGGGATAATCCCACTTGTATAGTATTAATATACAATATGTTAGTTCAATTTAAAAAATTGAAGAGGGAGAGGTATGGACGATTGTCAATGAATAAATGGTCAATAGAAAATGAATAAATAAATTATTATATATCAATAATTTAAAAGTAATAAGAAGATGAAAGAAAATCCATTGAAGGATAAATCATATGATTTTGCCTTGAAAATTAATGGGAGCAATTATTTCAACTACGAAAAAAGGGCTAAATGAGAAAAATGGTCAATGATCAATGGGACAATTGGTCAATGAACAATTAGGCAAATTGAAAACCAATTAATTGAATATTAGTTAAATGGATCGTCTGTTACACGATATTAAATGTCTTGCATTTGCAGTAATCCTGCTGATGCTAATGGCTGTGGCACCTGCCGTGGCCCAGACTGTCGTGTATGTCGGTGATTCTACTCCGCAATCTGTTGTTCCGGTGTCGGGAGATACCTACCAATGGGAGCTTTACAGCGACGGAACAGTCAACTTTGCCACTACTGCGGGCAATTGTCCGGTTACCTCAGCCGCTTTTGTAGGAGGGAGTGCAGGGCCATCAGTCAATGTGAAATGGCTCAAAACAGGCACCTACTTTTTCAAGGTTACAGCCTATGATCCTGCACATTGTACCAACAACTTAAAAATCGGGATAATCACAGTGAAAGCTGCTTTACCGGTAGCCACCATCACGCCTCCTGATCCGATCTGCAAGGGAGAGAACGGCTTGCTCTCTGTTGCCCTTGTCGGAACAGGACCGTGGAATATAACCTATACCGACGGCGTGCACAGCTGGACAGTGACGAGTATTGTCTCGTCGCCATATGAGCTGACTGTCAGTCCGGGAACAACAACAAATTATTGGATTAGCCAGGTTACGGATCGGAATGGAACCAATAATGTCCAATCAGCATCGGTTACGCTTCAGGTGAATCCAAAGCCGGCCAGTTCAAAGATTTATTTATATCAACCATAAATTGTATTGACGCAATTTATTACGTCTGAATAAAAAATTAATATTTTAAGATGAAAACGCTCAAATACATGATCATGATGCTACTTCTGATCGTTGCCTTCCAGGCAGCGGGCCAGACGTATGTGATTGATCGGGTGTGTTCGGGCGCTCAACGACATTACCGGATTGACGGTGAAGCCGGTTCACGGTACATGTGGCAGCTCACCGATTCCTTGGGCAATCCGGTCAGCCTGACCAATCAGGCCGGTACCGATTTCACCACAACCGATCCAAACACCGGACAAGTCAGGGTGGGAAGTGAAATCATCATTCCATGGACTACTCCGGGGACGTATAAGCTGACAGCTGTTCAGTACTCTGCGTTGGGATGCGATACGCTTCAGCAGGGAGAGGTATTGGTCTTTGCCCAGCCGGCAGCGTCGGCAGGTAATCCGATGGTTCTGTGTACGGGTTCCCCGGTCAGGATCACGGGAGCCTCTGCCACCAATTACAGCACCCTAATGTGGAGCAGTTCGGGTGATGGTGTATTTGACAATCCATTGGCCTTGAATCCGACTTATACCCCTGGACCGAATGACCAGCAGTCGGGCAGCGTAAATCTTACCCTCACGGTACAGGGCAACGGGAGCAGCAATTCGTGTACAGCGGCAGTCAGTTCTGCTCTGATTACCCTCACCACCACCCTTACAGCAGCCGTATCTATTACCGCCGATCAGACAGCTGTCTGTGCCGGTGCAACTGTAACTTTCACAGCTACTCCGGTTAACGGTGGTACTACACCTGATTATCAGTGGAAGGTCAACGGAGAAAATACCGGGACCAGCACTACCACTTATGGTTACATTCCGGTCAATAGGGATAAAGTCACCGTTGTGATGACTTCCAACGAAACCTGCATTTCAGGCAGTCCGGCAACTTCCAATGAACTGACCATTACAGTCAATAATACTCCTGCAGCTCCGGTTGTTGGAACGATCACCCAGCCGACCTGTTCAACCGCTACCGGAAGTGTGGTGCTAACCGGACTTCCTGCCGTAACCTGGACGGTAAATCCCGGAGGAATCATCGGCACCGGAACGACCACCACCCTTACCGGTCTGACCCCGGGCACCTATACTTATACGGTCACCGATGCCTCCGGATGTACCTCTGCTTCATCGGCTGATGTGGTGATCAGCACAGCTCCCGGAGCCCCGTCCGCCCCAACAATTGGTGTCATCACCCAGCCTAATTGTTCAACCGCCACCGGAAGTGTGGTACTAACCGGACTTCCTGCCGGAACCTGGACGGTAAATCCTGGAGGAATCACCGGCACAGGTACGAGCACTACCCTTACCGGTCTGACCCCGGGCACCTATACGTATACGGTCACCGATGCTTCAGGATGTACCTCTGCTTCGTCGGCTGATGTGGTGATCAGCACAGCTCCCGGAGCCCCGACTGCCCCAACAATTGGTGTCATCACCCAGTCGACCTGTTCAACTGCCACCGGAAGTGTGGTACTAACCGGACTTCCTGCCGGAACCTGGACGGTAAATCCTGGAGGAATCACCGGAACCGGAACGACCACCACCATTACAGGTCTGACCCCGGGCACCTATACGTATACGGTCACCGATACCTCCGGATGCACCTCTGCCTCGTCGGCTGATGTGGTGATCAGCACAGCCCCTGGAGCCCCGTCTGCTCCAATCAACGGGACGATCACCCAGCCTACCTGTTCAACCGCTACCGGAAGTGTGGTACTAACCGGACTTCCTGCCGGAACGTGGACGGTAAATCCTGGAGGAATCACCGGAACCGAAACGACCACCACCATTACCGGTCTGACCCAAGGCACCTATACGTATACGGTCACCGATGCTTCAGGATGTACCTCTGCTTCGTCGGCTGATGTGGTGATCAGCACAGTTCCGACACCTCCTGCAACCCCGACCGCCAGTGTCACGGTTCAGCCAACCTGTACTGTGGCCACCGGAACAATTGTTATAACTTCACCCTCTGCAGGATCAGGTTTTACCTACAGCAG
>Ga0316223_1000814_pt1 | contig 33893 bp, 21 predicted proteins | sample TBH18009metaG_FD_206007 | JGI IMG/M metagenome (GOLD analysis project Ga0316223, IMG submission 206007) | Freshwater microbial communities from Trout Bog Lake, Wisconsin, USA - TBH18009 | ecosystem: Environmental > Aquatic > Freshwater > Lake > Hypolimnion/Profundal zone | place: USA: Wisconsin...
ATCCTAATCTTAACAGCTGGATATGGCGAAGGACACAATGCTGCTGCATACGCACTGGCTAATGCGTATAAAGAAAAAAATCCAGACGCATGCAAAGTTATTGATTTGTTTAGTATTGTTTCACCGAAGATAAATCAAGTCAGTCGCAAGTTATATATACAAACAATCAACAAATTTCCTTATTTATGGAGTACCATTTATGGCTGGATGGATCACTCATCAATAATACCAAAGGTGATTTCCTCACTAAAGACCGAAAGAAATACATTACTTAAGATTATTAATGAGGAAAATCCAGATGTGATATGCAGCACATACCCTGTTTACTCATTTTTAATAGAAAAATTAAGACAATATAATAAAATTTCTGTACCACATTACAGTATTGTTACTGATTCCATTAGTATAAATTCACTTTGGTGGAAAGCAGGTGCTCAGGGATGGTTTGTACCTAATGAGGATTCACGAGCATTCATGATTTCTAAAGGTGTAGATGCAACTAAGATCCACACGACAGGGTTTCCGGTTAATCCTTACTTTGCCCATAATATTAAAACTATCATACGCCCTAGCCTAGATAACAATCAATCTCCTAGAGTTCTATACATTATCAATTCCGGTACCCGATTTGCTGAGGAAACGGCAAGTGCACTACTTGACCAAAGTGAATGGGAAATTACATGTGCCGTAGGTAGAGACGAAAACTTAAAAAATATACTCATAGCAAAGGCACAGGGACGTTCTAGACCAGCTACAATTCTTGGCTGGACAAATGAAATACCCAAGTTGCTCATGACGCACCATGTCGTTGTAAGTAAAGCAGGTGGTGCGACCACTCAAGAAGCAATAGCTGCTTGTTGCCCTATGATCGTTAATCAAATTGTACCAGGGCAAGAAGAAGGTAACTACGAATTACTCCGCAGAAGAAATATTGGATCGTTATCACAAACACCTGAAGAAGTTATCAAGTCTTTGAAAGCTGCGTTCAAAGATTCAGGTACTCTCTGGAAGCAGTGGCATAGTTCTATATGTGAACTATCTCAACCTAAAGCTGCTTATACAATCATCGATCATTTGATTAAAAATTAAGCTATAGCACCTCAAAATAATGAAAATTTACTTTATTATTAACCCCAAATCTGGACGCAGAAGTGCTGCACGTTTGCATCCAGTCATAGAGACCTTTTGCAAAGAGAATAAATTAAATTCAACCATTGTTCTAACAGAAGGACCGGGCCATGCAACCAAGCTTGCTAAAGATGCCTTAAAAGAAGGCTTTGAACGTATTGTTGCTGTAGGTGGAGATGGCACAATGAATGAAGTTGCACAAGCACTGCTACACCAAAAAGCTGCTCTTGGTCTTATTCCTTGTGGCTCTGGCAATGGACTAGCTCGTTTTCTAAAATTACCTAGCAATCCAATTGAAGCATTGAAAATTGCTACATCAAAAAGCTCTTATATCAAAACCATTGATACAGGTAATGTTAATGGGCTTCCTTTTTTTAACGTTATGGGATTAGGGTTAGATGCAGATGTGAGTCAGCGATTTAATCTACTACCAAAGCGTGGCCTTCCCTCATATACTAAAGCTGCAATACAAGCTTTCCTGGGTCGTAAAACAGAGCATTGCATAGTTGAATCCGATGGTTACACCTACCCCTTAGATATACTCTTAATTAGTATAGCAAATTCGAATCAATACGGAAACGGTGCAATCATTGCACCTAAAGCAGAAGTCGATGATGGACTTCTTGATCTTGTAGCGATCAAACCTATAGGTATCACAGGAGCACTGTCCTTAGCATCTAAACTATTTTTAGGAACAATTGATAAAAGCATCTTTGTTAAAAGACTAGAAGGTCGTCATTTTACTATTACTCGAAAAGATTCAGGTATTATACACACAGATGGAGAAAGTCACCAAAGTGGTGCTACGATAAAAGTTGAAGTAGTAAGCCGCAGTCTTCGTATAGCTTGTTCTTCAAAGCATTTAGATAAAAAAGAAAAACTAAAAGCATCACGTAATAAGACTCAAGACGAGTCGTTTTCACTCATGCTTTAATGAAAGAATACCATGGCTAAATTACGTGTTAAAACTGTAATTCTATCAGATATACATCTTGGAGCGGCTGAAAGTAAGGCAGCTGAAGTTAACCACTTCCTTCGTCACGTTAGATGCGAAAAACTTATTCTAAATGGCGATATTATTGATGGATGGCAATTAAAGCGTGGTGGACAGTGGACTAAAGCTCACACCCGCTTTATTCGTATTGTTCTCAAAATGCTTGAGAAACGAGATACTCACGTAATTTACTTACGTGGAAATCACGATGACATCTTAGCTAAATTTCTTCCTCTTGATTTTGAAAATCTTCAAATTGTCGAAGACTATATTCATGAATCAGGCGACAAGAAGTATCTCGTACTTCATGGTGATATATTTGATTCCGTAACTAAAAACTTTGTATTTATTTCTCACTTAGGAGATTGGGGTTACAATCTACTTTTAAAGATTAACCGCGCATATAACATGTGGAGAGCATGGAGAGGAAAAGAATACTGGTCATTAAGTAAAGCTATTAAAGCACGCGTTAAAGAAGCGGTAAGTCACATCTCAAACTTTGAAACGCATATAGCTGATCTAGCACGTGAACGAAAATGCGATGGTATAATGTGCGGCCATATCCATACCCCTGCAGATAAACATATTAATGGTGTTCACTATTTAAATTCTGGTGATTGGGTTGAATCACTTACGGCTATTGTTGAAACCTACGAAGGAAACTTTGAGTTAATTGAATATAACGACTTTTTGAAATTATATCCACTCACTGATGAGAATAGTACAGATGAAACAACGAGTGATCATAGCCCTGAAATCTTAGATAACCCCAAAGCTCAACTCACTTGAGACCGATCTTTCAATTTTTTTAAGATCACCTTAGTAGTTCTCTCTACTGCTCCACCGTTTTGACTGTACCAGCTATAAGCATTGGAAGCTAGAGCGCGTTGCTTACCTTCGTCTTTCAAGAGTGAAAGAAGCGTGATTGAAAGTTGATCTGAAGTTTTCAACTGAACAACTGCATTTAATTGAACTAACTCAGAAACAATCGTCTTAAAATTAGCCATACCAGGTCCGACAATAATAGGTTTAGCTAAAGCAGCAGCTTCTACGGGTGTTTGTCCCTCTGTATGAGGCGACGTACTTTTACCAATAAAAACAATTTCTGCTAACTGAGTTAACCTCCTTAATTCACCTGTTGTATCTGCTAGAGCCACATCAACGGGTGCTATAGCTAAACCAGATGTTCGAATGTGATAACGTAAGCCGCTTTTTTGAATAAGCTTCTTAATTTCATCCCGACGCTCAGCATGCCTAGGAACTAATAGCAAAGAACAAGCTATACCATGAGCTCTCAAGTACTTAAGGGCTTCAATCAAAAGCTCCTCTTCCCCAGGCCATGTAGAAGACCCAAGGAGAATAACACCTGAATTCAATCCTAATTCTTTTCTTAAAACCTCTTTAGCTTCAGAAGTTTCAGAATTAATAGATACATCTAGTTTTATATTGCCTGTGGTAATTAATCTTTTCTGATCAACCCCCAGTGACTTGAAATGTTCCTCATCACGCTTTGAAACAGGGAGTATATAAGTTAAATCATTTAACATTAAACCCACAACCGAAGGTAGAAACTTTTTTAAAGAACTAAGTCTTGAAAAGCTTTTATCCGATAAACGTGCGTTAATATTAATCACTGGAACTTCTCGCTTTTTAGCCTGAGCTAAATGTTCTGGCCAGCGCTCACCTTCTGTAAGAATTGAAAGATCTGGATTAATTCGATTCCAAGCTACCTGTGAAAATAAAATAAAATCGATTGGAAAATAACCTATACCAACACACAAATGCTTATATTTATCGTTCGCTAGTTTAAAACCGGTGCTAGTAGTTGTCGTTAAGTAAACACTTACCCCCTGTTTACTAAGAACTTCAAGTAGAGGAGCAACCGCCAGAACTTCTCCAACACTAACAGCCTGTAACCAAATACGTGATTTTCCAATAGGCCAATTGATAGAATTAGAATGCAAACCAAATCGGTGACTAAAATGATGACCATAGCCACCTCTTCTACGCATTCTCATAAGATACGAAGGTAAAAGAAGTATAAATCCTAAGGGATATAATAATCTATAGAGCCAAATCATCTGTATTACTTAGTTTGCCAAAACACTGCCTTAGGGAGCAATCAATTGTTATCGCAAATAATTAAAGATTTTATCAGGATTTATGGTATATCTGAGCAACTAATTAACCTCTTATTAGTCTAATTCGCATGCGTTTTATAACTCGTTTCACCTATCTAACAATTTTAGCGCTCTGTGTTACTACGTGTGCCTTAGCAGCAAGCTTCCCGCAGGACACAAGTGATTTAAAAGCAGATCCCCAGGTAATATTTGGTCAATTAGAAAACGGTGTAAGATACGTTATAGAACCTAATCACGAGCCCCATGATCGCATTTCACTACGTATGCTTGTGTTGAGCGGTTCCCTCATGGAAAAGAACGATCAGCGGGGTCTAGCCCACTACTTAGAGCACATGGCATTTAACGGAAGTCTTCATCATGCACCCGGAACCCTTGTCGAATACTTCCAAAGACTAGGAATGAGTTTTGGTGGAGATACAAATGCTTACACGACTTTTGATAGAACGGTATACAAAATTGAATTACCAGACACAAAGCCCACTACGATAAAAGAAGGCTTAGAGGTATTCTCCGACATGGCTGATAAATTGCTTCTAACGCCTGAGATGATAACCAAAGAAAAACCTATCATTCTTAGTGAAAAAAGAGCGCGTGATTCAGCATCATACCGTCAATTTGTAAACACCTTTGAATTTATACTACCACAGTCACTGCTTCCTAAACGACTACCAATCGGTGAAAGCTCCGTAATAGAACACGCGACACGAGATCAATTCATCGATCTTTACCAAACCTGGTATAGACCAGAGCGTATCATTGTAATTGTTGCTGGTGATACTACCAAAGAAGCAATTGAACCGATTATTAAATCTACTTTTTCAACCGTTAACGCACACGGCAAAGCACAGCCAGAGCCAAACCTTGGTACTATTGAAAATTTCACCGGTCTAAAAACGAAGTTTGACCCACAACCTGATGCTTCTTCTACCCACATAAGTATAAATGTTATTACGCCTTATATTTATACGCCAGATAATGCTAAACAAAGAAACGATAAATTAATTCGTGATATAGCCTGTGCGATTCTTAATCGCCGACTAGCAATACTAGCGAAAAAAGAGAACGCACCTTTCAACGAAGCGGAAGTGGGTGTTGAAGAAAATTACCAATTTTTCAAATCAGCTAGCATCCTACTTACCTCAGATCCAAAACGCTGGCAAAATTCACTCGAAGTAGCAGAGCAAGAACTTCGCCGTGCACTTAATTATGGATTCAGTCAGAGCGAATTAGCTGAGATTGTGGCAACAATTCAAAACGATCTAAATCAAGCGGTAGCGAGTAGCTCAACCCGCCATTCAAGCGATCTAGCAGATTCCTTAGTAGACTCTCTTGCATCAAAACAAGTATACACAAGCCCCGAGCAAGACTTAGCTCTTTATCAGCCTATATTAAAATCCATTACACCTGACGCTTGTTTGCAGGCACTTCGTACTGCATTTAATGCTCCTGGTCGCTCTATAGTAGTATCTGGAAATACAACTATTCATGGAGATCCGAATAAAGAAATTGAGCAGACATATCTGAATTCTAGTAAAGTAAAACTCATTGCACCTGACGGTATTAAAACAGCTTCATTTGCTTACACAAAGTTTGGAAATTCTGGTGAAGTGGTTCAAAATAGAAAAGTTAAAGATTTAGATCTTTCATTAATTGAGTTTTCAAACGGCGTTAAATTAAATTTCAAAAAAACACCCTTTGAAGCAAATCGTATCAGAGTATCTGTGCGAATTGGTGCAGGCAAACTCACTGAACCGAAATCAAAGCCAGGACTTGGTTTATATTCTAACCTAACATTCTCCCTTGGAGGACTAGGAAAGCATAGCCAAGATGACTTAGAGCGTATACTCGCTGGGAAAAATGTTGGAGCTTCCTTTAGAGTTAATTCAGATGCGTTCAGCTTTAGTGGCGTGACCAATAAGGATGACTTACTGCTCGAATTCCAACTTCTTGCAGCCTACATCACAGATCCAGGTTACAGACCCGAAGCTGCTCGCGTTGCACAAAAACACATAGATGAACTTTATAATTCAATTAACCACAATCCAGAGGGTCCACTTGAGACGATTATACCACGTAAAATTGCAGGCAATGACCCACGATTTGGCTTACCTGAAAAGGAGATTACACTACAACGTAATTTGAATGAAGTGAAAGCTTGGTTAACTCCAGAGTTTAGTCATGGCCCTATAGAAATAGCTGTCGTTGGCGATATTGACGAAGAATCCGTGATTCAAGCTGTTGCGCAAACTCTTGGAGCATTACAAAAACGTGAAACAAAACCTGACTATACAGCTAGCAGACTTGTTAAAATCCCAACTGAAGCATTTTCAGATAATTTAACTATAGAAAGTGAAATCCCTAAGGCTGTAGTACAGCTTACTTGGCCAACCGATGACTACAAAAATGTATATCGTACTCGGCGTTTAAATCTTCTAGCAGAAATCATGATGGATCGTTTACGTATTAAAATCCGTGAACAGCTAGGAGGTGCTTATAGTCCAGAGGCCTTTAGTCAGCCTAGCGATACCTTCACTCATTTTGGTGTCTTCACCGCTGAATGTATTGTTGCACCAGATCAAGCAGCTTTGATTGCTGAGACCATACGCTCGATCAGCTATGACTTATGTACACACGGAATTACCGAGGATGAATTAAAACGAGCAAAACAACCTATTCTAACTTCGATTAAACAGTCAGTAAGAACGAATCCCTATTGGCTTATGTCAGTACTAGCCAACTGCCAAGAAGAACCTGAACGCTTGGAATGGAGTCGCTCTAGAATCAAAGATATTGAATCAGCAACTAAAGCTGAAATTGACGCCCTAGCAAAACGCTATCTTTCACCTGACAAAGCGTTTCAAGTGATTGTTCGACCTGTTAAGCCCGGCCAATAACGAGTGACGCATTAGTTCCACCGAAGCCAAAGCTGTTAACGAGAGAATATTGAACTTCTTTTTTAACAGCTTTGTTAGCAGTAAAATTCAATCCTGTCGCTTCACACGCTGGATCTAAATTGTCCAAGTTTATCGTAGGAGGTATCGTTGATTTTGCTATAGCTAGTGTTGCTGCGAACGCACCCATAGCCCCAGCAGCTCCAAGTAAATGACCAGTCATAGACTTGGAAGCACTGACATGTAAGTTTTTATTACCTTTAAAAATAGCTGCGATTGCTGCCGCTTCTTCCGTATCTCCACCTGGAGTTGAAGTTGCATGAGCAGAAACATAACCAACTTGATCAGCAGTTACATTAGACTCCTTAAGTGCTAAAGCCATGGCTCTACGTGAGCCTTCTGCTTCAGGTGCTAGCATGGATAAATGATGTGCATCTGCTGTTGCACCATAACCAAGCAGTTCAGCATAAATTCTAGCACCGCGCTTCAGTGCAAATTCACGTTCCTCAATTACGAAAGCAAGTGAGCCCTCACCTAAAACAAATCCGTCTCTATCTTTATCAAAAGGACGAGACGCTTTCTCAGGAGTATCATTTCTTGTCGACAGAGCACGCATCTGAGCAAAAGAACCGATAGCGATAGGAGTTACCACTGACTCTGAACCGCCAACTACCATCACATCAGCGTCACCACGCTGGACTGCACGAAAACCCTCACCAATAGCATGTCCACTCGTAGCACAGGCTGATGCTACACTCATGTTTGGGCCTCGAAAATTGAGTAATAAAGCAAGCTGCCCAGCTAAAATGTTAGGCGCAGCTTGAAGAATAAAAAAAGGAGAAACTTTGCGAAAACCACCTGTTTTCCATGTTTCATGGGTTGCGACGATTTCTGGTAAACCGCCTAAGCCAACTCCCATACCCACGCCAATTCGCTCAGATGGTATAAGTTCACGCGCAGAATCGAGCCCGGAATCGATATAAGCCTCTACCCCAGCTCCCATGCCTAAATGTGTAAATCGGCCTAACTTCTTAACATCCTTCAGGTTTAAAGGTGCTGTAACAGGTTCCCCATTCTTACCACGAGGATATAGGGGGCTAGCTAATGCTGCAGCAGGATCAAAACCATTAACCTCAGCGGCTATTTGAGCTGTGCAACCTGTTGAATCGAAACGAGTTATCTTAGATACACCAGACTTACCAGCTATCATAGCCTCCCACGTGAGAGGCGCTGTATTGCCAACAGGCGTTACTGCGCCAATGCCAGTGATAACAACCCGACGTGGTATATAAGAATTTGGAGTTTGCACTACCCTTTACATGTCAAAAGTAGGTCTTCCTCTCAAGCCTTTACTCATACCATGTTGCTTTGACTTACCCCTAAAAAAGAGCTTTGATTAAACCTCTATTAACTATGCAGCAGCTCCACGCTCATTGGCGTATGGACTATATTGAAGCGCCTCGGTATCCATCCGAGATGAAACGTCCTTTTACCGAGCTGCCACAACTGGCAGACGATAAGGCCGCTTTAATCATATACCGTAGCAGCTTAAGCTATATCATACTTAACCGGTACCCCTATAACCCAGGTCATCTCCTGTGCGTTCCTTTTAGAGAGGTGGTTGATATTGAACAACTGAACAAGGAAGAACGGGCTGATTTAATGGAAGCCATTGTATTCGGTAAGCAAGTTCTGACTCAGGCAATGAAGCCAGACGCTTTTAATATTGGCTTTAATCTGGGCAAGGCATCTGGGGGAAGTATTGAACACCTCCACGCGCATATCGTTCCACGTTGGAATGGAGATAATAATTTCATGCCGGTTCTAGGACAAACACGCATTTTACCCCAATCCCTAGAAGCTACTTGGGTTCGTCTGATTGAAGTAGTTAAAAAACTAACTACACCACAACAATGAGTGTTAAAAACCAGCTTAAACTACTTGTTGGCGGGTTAGGTGCTCGTAGAGCAGATAAAAATTCTACGGCCAGCTCTACATTCCGTGATTTCTTAGAAAAAAATCAGCTCGTAGCCGCTATTATATTTATTCTAACCGTTGCTGCGATTGTTTTGATTAGCTCGGTAGGAATGACGACCATTAACCTACCGGTAGCACCAAACGAATTAGCTACCGTTCGTGTCGTTGCAGGCTCATCATTTAATTACGTCAGTGAGGAAAAAACTGCTAGCGCACGTGCTCAACTGCTTGAGCGCGTACCTCCCGTATTTCACTTAGATACGACACCTCTTACACGTTTCATTCAAAGTGAAGAAACTATCCTTAAACAGTTAAACACGTTTGAGGAAACCCATGCTAAAGAATCCATTTTAAGCGGTGCTTACCAAACTCAATTAGATAATCTCGCGAACCAACTTAATACAACAACCCAGTACCGAGTCAGTGGAGAAGACTTAGCTACAATACTTAGCTCAGGAGATGCTCAGACACGCCAAGAACTATTTCAAAATGGTGTTGAAGCGTTAAAAGAAATCTACGCCGAAGGTGTTCACGATTCATCCCTGAATGCGACAAATTCAGCAAATACGACCATCTACCAAATTGCACATCCTAATGGTCGTGTAACTTCACACCCTGTAGAATCCATGGAAGATGCGCTCACCTTCTTGCGTGTAAGTCTATCGCACGAAGGAGTCTCCCGAAACGCTTCCCAAGCCTTATTTAGATTTTTCAAAAACGGAATCACCAGTAATCTCGTTTACGATCGCAAAGCGAGTGAAGAACAAAAACAAGCAGCACTCAAAGAATTAAAGCCAGTAAGTGTACAAGTCACTCGCGGACAAATGATCATTGAAGCAGGTGAACGCGTAACTCCAGAGCAGTACGAAATGTTTCGTGCTGAGCAAGAATATCAAAGAACTCACGGAGATGCTGAGCAAATAGCAGGACTACTGCTTTTTGGTCATATCTTACTCGTGCTCGCTATGGTTATTGCTTCGATTATTTACATACGTCTTGAGGACGCAGAAACCTTAAGAAGCAATGTTCGTTTAGGACTACTCGCTTTGGTTGTTATTATAAATCTAGCGCTCGTTAGAATAATTTATTCCTTAGGAAGCGCCGAATTCTTCACGCGTGATGGATCCTGGGCAGCTACACTTCCTTACACAGCTCCTACGGCACTTGCCCCACTGATTGTTGCTATTTTAATCGATACGGGTTCGGCCATTTTCATGGCTCTATTAATTTCCATTTTTACCGGTGTCATTTATGGGAACCGATTAGATCTATTAGTACTCACTTTTCTAGCTTCCATGGCAGCTATTTATGTTTGCCGTGATGCCCGCAGACGTGGCCGAGTCGTTAATGCCGGCATAGCAGGTGGCCTTACGATTGCAGCATTCGCAGCTCTGATTGGTCTAGCTCAGCAGACGCCAATAGGCGTAATCGCTCGTGAAATGACAGCTGGCCTACTCTCTGGACTTCTAACAGGTATAGCTGTTGTTGGCTTTTTACCCATTCTTGAATCGTTATTTAAAAGAACAACAGATATTACTCTTCTCGAATTAACCGACTACAATCATCCACTGTTACGCAAAATGCAGCTGGAAGCTCCAGGTACGTACCATCATTCACTTATGGTGGCTCAACTTTCTGAGAATGCATGTAATGCGATAGGAGCAAATCCTCTACTCGCTCGTGTATGCGCCCTCTTTCATGATATCGGAAAAATAACTAAAGCAGGCTATTTTACCGAAAACCAACGAAACAGAGCAAATCCGCACGATAATCTTGAACCAGCTGTTTCAGCTCAGATTATTCGCGAACACGTTAAAGAAGGGGTTGAGTTAGCACATAAATACAAATTACCACGCGCTATTGTAGATGTCATTCAACAGCACCACGGAATGACGCATGTTCGCTACTTTTACGAAAAAGCACTTGCTAAAAAAGCACGCTCCGAAACTACCCTTAACCTCAGTGATAACAAAACCACTGAACACAAAACTCGCGTAGATGAATCACTCTTTAGGTACGATGGACCAAAACCTCAATTTAAAGAATGTGCTGTTATATTTCTAGCAGATGCTACTGAGGCTGCTTCTCGTTCACTACGTTCAGCAACTCCAGAAGAGTTAAGTGAACTCATTGAAAGCATAGTAAACGAGAGGATTGCTGAAGGTCAGCTAAACGAAGTAGCAATCACTCTTGAAGATATTGCAAAAATTAAGAATAGCTTCACCTTCACACTACTCAATGTGATGCACTCACGTATCGCTTATAACGATAAACCAAGCGACACCTCAAAGACTGCACAAACCCTATCGGCTGAATCAAGTTCGTAAGGTATGGCAAAGGCAAAACCAGTTTCCTCAACACGCCCTGTTGCAATTCGTTCATTGCATACACAGCTCATATTTAGAGAAGATCAAATTGAACGAGTTATTCATTTATTGGATGATAACCATTCAAAATGGGCTACAAAAGACAGTGTCCTGAATAATTCAGATGAACTGAGTATAGCTTTCTTACCCGCCCTAGCACTAGCTCGGCTCCATGAACAATTTTTAGACGATCCCTCGGAAACAGATGTTATCACATTCCCAGGTGATAAACACTTAAAACATGCTGGGGATATCTGCGTATCACCAGATGCAGCATACCTTTATGCGAAAGAGCACAAAAAAGACTTTAGTGAAGAATTAACCCTCTATGTTGTTCACGGATGGCTACATCTAGCAGGCTATGATGATCTAAAGCCCGTTTTAAAACGCGCCATGCGTAGAGCGGAAGCAAAAGCTCTATCCCTACTTCGTAAACACAAAGCTGTCCCTAAATTTAAACTGATGCGCAAATAGTCTAGCAAGTAAGCTTAAGACAAAGTACCGTCATTAAACACCATACTCCAGCGCTTTATGTCCAAGGATTCATCAGCTTTCGTAAAAATTAGAAACGGCTTTTTTGCCGGTATTATCCTTGTTGCACCGCTTGTCGTAACTGTATGGGCCTTTAGTCGGATTATTGATGCGGTTGGTGGAACCTTTAGACCCGTATTCTTTTTTTATCTACCCGATGCAGTACGTAACAACCCCAACTTAGAGTTGATTTGGGATATCTTGGCTACGTTTTTAGTAATTATCACAGTTACTTGCGTTGGCTTGGTCTCACGTGCTTTTTTCGCAAAAATTGTCTTAAGTACAGCTGAGCGATTTATTCAGGGCATACCCGGAGTAGGCGCTGTCTATAACACGGTTAAACAGGTGGTTGATACGTTTGGTAAACAAAATCGTAATCTCTACAATAAAGTTGTTTTAATTGAATTTCCTAGAAAAGGAACATGGACTATCGCCTTTTTAACAAACAAGGCACAAGGCGAAGCTCAATACCGTGCTGGTGAAGAACTATGGACTGTTTACGTTCCGACTACACCAAATCCAACTGGAGGCTATATGATTATGGTGCCTGCAAAAGACATTATCGAACTAGATATGAGTGTTGGTGACGGCATGAAGATGCTTCTATCCGCTGGAGCTTTCGTTCCAAGTTGGGATAAATCTTTATCCTCGTAAACTCTAACTAAGCATATCTCCTATGGGTTCAACGACGCTTCAAACTGAGGCATTCGTATTAGTTAAACGCCCAACGACAGCGGATGGGTGGCAAGCATTTAACCTATTCTCTGCTGAACATGGCTCCCTGCATGTGATGCAACGACTTTCATCTAAAACAACTAAAGGAAAAGTACTCTTAGATCTTTTCGATGAAGCCTCCCTCTCACTCGATAGTTCTAATCAAGGCAGAACCTGGTTCATTAAAGAAGTTCAATTAATCGCACGCCATGCTGCTATTGGTAAAAGCTATAAAGCCCTCCAAGCCGCATGTACTTTTGCTAATGTTATCGCGAGAAACCCGGTGGCACCCGAAAGTCGAGCCACCGTTGCACAACTACTAAGAACAGCACTAGCATCTTTCGAAGGAACATCACGACCCGAAATCATCATTTTAAAATGTCTGTACAGTTTTGCTAGAGATGAAGGCTATCCTGTGAAACAAGAATGGATCCCTTCACTACCTGCTTTAGATCAGGAAAATGTCCTACATATCATTCATCGTCCGCTCGTAGATCAAACCGCTAGTGCTGCTGAAGTAGCAGGATACACCCGTAGACTAGAGCAATACCTACGTGAACATACGGATATTCTACTCGATTAACTCATGCAGTTTGATCTCGATAAAAAAAGAGTAGCATTAGCCATACGTGATTTAGCCGATTTCACTGTAGGTCCTCGTGAACAAGGATCAGTAAGGAGTTCACTATGGAGAGCTCAATTGGGAACTCAGTGGCACAATCGATTAAGAAAAGAATACGAAACAGTTAATCCTAGTGCTGAATTTGAGATTCCGATCGAAGCCAGTATCGTAGAAAAAAATTGGATCATTACATTAAGCGGCAGAATAGATCAGTTACTGAAAACAAATTCGAGTATACTATTAAGGGAGATAAAAACGATCACGGATCCTTTACCTCAAGATGAAAGTCAATTACGTAGCAACTACCCTAGTTATCTAGCTCAGCTAGCGGCTTACGCATCGCTTTATCACAATTCAGAAAAACTAGATACCAAAGTTCCAATTATCGCAGAACTCGTATTTGTTGAGATAGCTACGGGTATTACCCAATCGCTTCGATTACTTCCGGAAGATTACGCAGTTTTTAAAGCTCAACTGAGTAAAATTGCAGAATTTTGCTCCTTACAACTTGAGAATAGAGAAAGAAGAAAGACACTTCACTTTAACTCAGCATTTACGTCCTTTAGACAAGGACAAGAAACCACGCTTCAAGAAATTAGTGAAAAGATTATTAGAGAAAATAGAGCACTTGTACTGAAAGCTCCTACCGGTTTTGGCAAAACAGGTATACTTCTTGAATATGCACTCATTCAATTAAAAGCAGGACACTGCGAACGAGTTATTTATCTCACCAGTAAATCCACAGGACAGCTTCAAGTTGTAGAAACACTTAAGCGGATGACGAGTACAGATGCAAAGCCTGATACGTTTACATCCCTAGCAACCTGGCATGTTCGCAACAAATTTGAACATTGCATCAATGACACATTCTACTGCGTAAAAGAGTCCTGTAGTTATCTTTCTCAAAATCCAGAAAAATGGGATAAAAGTGGTTTATCACGGTTTTATCTCTTTAGAAATCAAGCGAACGATTTAGAAACACTAAGACAAGCAGGAGCACTAGCTAAAGTATGCCCCTATGAGATCACTCGAACTGCGCTCGCTTTTCAGGATGTTTGGATTGGTGACTATAACTACGTATTTTCTCCTACGAGCGACAGTCTTTTTGGTGACCAAATAGGCTATGCACCAGAAAAAACATTACTCATCATTGATGAAGCTCATAATCTTTCTAGTCGTGTCGCCCAGGTCTATTCTCATGAGCTCAAAGCAGAAACTGCTCTTTCTATACGACAAGGTTTAGATAGCATTCATGCGCCCCTACCTTTGATAAATGCATGGGATGGTTGGGCTTTTTATTTAACTCAGTTAAATTCCTGCGATGAGTTAGATACTCGAGTAATTGAAGAAATTACAGAGCTCTTATATCAACTCACTACAATAACGGAATCTCATGGCTTAGATTATACATCCTTAAAAGCCCGAGAAGCAGAAGCCATTTGGAATACACTTAGAGTTGCTGAACAACTTAAAACAACCCAGTTGCCGCTCCTATGGTGGGTCAATAAACCACAAGAACTCTTAATCACATGCCTAGACCCCTCTGCTGTGATAAGATCAAAATTAAGTACGTTTGGATCCGTAATACTTGCAACTGCAACTCCCACGCCTGTTGATATCTTTAGTAGCGAATGTGGAATACAATTAAGTGCCCTAGAAGCGCACACTCCTTGGAGAAAGAATACGTATGATATCGCTATTGATACCCGAGTAGACACACGCTTTAGCGAACGTAAATCGTTCTACGAGCAGACTGCATTGACAATCACGAGACTTATTCGGGAAAAAAAACCGCATAGACCCATCCTTGTTTTCTTCCCAAGCTACCAGTATGCAGAAGAAGTAATGGATGAGTTAAGGCTTATCCAGTCTAACGCCATGGTCTCGTTACAGTCTAAACGGACTACGCTGAGTGAGCAACATACGTGGCTAGATTCAGCAATTAATACAACGGATGCCATCTTTCTTATACTTGGATCAAGTTTCGCGGAAAGTATAGACTCACTTGGTGGAGTTATTGACTACGCTATGGTAGTAAGCCCTGCACTTCCCGAAGTAAACAGCGTTAAACGCGCACAACTAGGACTTCTAAGTAATTTAAGTAAAGATGAAGCATTCCAGCGTGTTTACCGAATACCAGGGATGCAGAAGATCAATCAAGCACTAGGACGTCTGGTACGCTCACCAGGACAGAAAACGCGTGTGATTCTACACTGCAGACGCTTTATAGAGCCTGCTTTTACCTCATTACTTCTGCTCGATTCCGAGCAGAAGTATATCATAAAATCTGACTTAGATTTCGAAGCATGGCTTACGAAACAGACCTAACAACTGAACCGTGTATATTAGTCGACGTGCAGTTCAGTAATTGACCAGTTAGCATCTTTATTTTTCGAAGTACCCTTTAAGATGATATACCTTGAGTAATACGGTTTAGGTAAATTAACGATCGTAGCGTCAATCGTTCCTTTTACCACAACGACTGGAGTGCCTAACTGATCAAGATTATCTGTAATGTAGACTTCGAGTGATTGAGGATAATTTCGATTATCACGTCTTTCATCGAGTACAATTTGTCGAATGATACGTTTAGCTTTTAAATCAATAGTTAAAGATGGTTTTGATGCTGTAGGAGCAGTCCAACTTGATTTAAAGTTACCATCAACCATGTTATGTAAATCACGTGTATTCGCTTCAGAAATCAAAGTCGCAGGCCATAGTTTATTAGCCCTAATTTCTTCAGCGGCACGTTTAGCTTCCACGCCATAATTTACATCGCTAGATAGTGACTCTACAAAACTTAGTGCTTTGGAGCTTACGCCACGACCCAAACGATACAGTACACTATTTTTTTGCTCTATCGTTAAATTACACTGGAAAAGACGTATTAATAAATCAGATCTTTCTTTAGCAGGAGTTGTACGTTCAAGATCTACCACACGAAGTGCACTTTCTAAACCTAGCGAACGAACAGCAGCATTTTTTGAATCCTGTGTTACTTCTACAAGTGACACTAATCCACCGGCATCCGACCATGTTTCGAGTGTTGAAATAGCTTCACTGGAAACGTCAGCTTTATCACTAAGAGCTAATTGTTTTGTACAAGCTAACGCAATTTCTGAATCAAGCTTGGGAAGAAGACTCATGAGCTTAAGTTGTGTAGCAGAGTCACCTGTTTTAATCTTCGCGATTAAATCAACTCCCCTTAATGAAGTATCATTTTCTAATTGTAAGATTCTAAACAAGGTTCGTTTAGCATGGGTTAATTCTTGGCCTTCTTTAGATCCAAGTGTCCAAGCGTAGATCGGATCAGTTAAAGCAACACTCGCTAAATCACCTAAGGCATCTAATGCTGCAACGCGTACCTGAATTTCTTTAGCGTTTCGCATGGCAAGTAAATCAGGAAGAGCCTGCGTCATATTGCGTGCGCCAATTGCTTCGATACAAAATACTTTTTGTTTAACTGAACCCGACTTACTTAATTCAAGTACAGCTTCTGATACGCCTTCACCTTGAAGACGAGCTATTGCATATTTAGCAGCACGTAATTCATCACCACTCGCTTTTGCAGCAAGTTCAGCTAAAATTTTTACGGTTTTTGGTGTTGAAGGTATATTAGCAATAGCACCAAGTGCTACTAATCGAAGTTCATCTACTTCACTTAATAGCGTGGCTTCAGTCACTGAACGTGCACGCACCTCAGATAATTTACCCATAACTGCTATAACAGAACACTGGGTAACTGGATCATAACTTGAAAAATGATCAAGAACAGCAACTTTTAAATCAGGCACTTGCGATGAAAATAGCGACTCAAGACACACCTTCTTATATGCAGTACTAGATCCCATTAAGGCATCTACAATTCGATCTTTAGCTTGTTCAGGTTGTAAATTGAGTAGTCCACGCAGTGCAGCAGCTCTATTTGATTCGGTGAGACTTTTATCTAAGTAAATTTGATTTAAAACATCAGTACCATCTTGCGGAGATAATCTCCAAGCAATCGCAATCTTAGCTTCAACAACATAGTGATTTGATTGATCCTTAGCTTGTGATAACCCACGTAAAGCTTCACGCGTACCTATTTCTCCTAGTGCATAGATAGCTGCATCTGAAATAGCCTTATTTTCGTCATTAATTAGAGCAATCAAGTCGTTGGTTGCCGATACTTGTTTACGCCGAGCAATAGCTTGGACTAGTGCTACTTTTAATTCACCCCCAGAATGATTTAATGCGTCGATAAAAACAAGATCTACACGAGGACTACTAATAGGAGCTAAAGCTAATAAGCCATTATTAACTGTAGCTAAGTTCGAGAGTAAGGGGCTAACAGAAGGTAATATGCGTTCAATATCAGCGTCAGTAAGCGTAATATAGCCTAATTTCTGACAGATCGTTTGTTGAGCATCAAACGTAAGCTTGGGTGTATTAAGTACAGTAACAAGATCTGCGATAAGAGCAGACTTACGAGCTGTATCAAGTCCAGCTTCGTTTATCTGCTTATTTAAGTTATCAAGCGCAGTTTGACTTCCATCATACGTAAGCGAAGCAAGTGGAGCCGCACCTTCTCGCGATTCACTTACAGTGGCATGTTCACATCCTGTTAAAAAGCTTAGAGATAAACTGGAGATTAAAGTAAAAAGAAGTGTTTTTGAATTCATGGTATGTAATCTCCTTATAAGATTGCGTATGGAGCACGGCGTGGACGGTCGAGCCAGCGTGAGGCTTCTTGATCACCCACTATTTCTTCTTTCAAAGGATCCCACTTCACTGGACGCCCCAATCGTTCTGCAATAGCATTAAGATGACATACTGTTGCTGTACGATGACCAATTTCTACATCTGCGATTGGTCTTTGTCGTGTGACAATTGCATTTAAAAAGTCATCATGATGATTATCACTCGCATACAAGTGAACTTCACTTGGTGATAATGGTTTGGCTGACATTGAAATAGGATCTGTCTCTAAGTAATCATTACGTGATACCCAAATCGTTCCTTTTTTACCCTTAAACTCTATCATTGATTTAAGGTGGCTATCCACACGCTCTACACGAATACCGTTAGCATAGATGTGTGTTTGATACTCTGTGCCTTGATAACCCTTAGGAATAAAATCTACTGGTCCTGTATGATCCATTCCAAGTGCCCACTGAATAATATCGAAGTGATGCGCACCCCAGTCACCATTTTTTCTAGCACCATATTCATAAAAACAACGCCACCCTCCACCGAAATCACCTTTCATGCGTTGTAGATTAAATGGTCTCCACGGTGTAGGTCCTAACCAACGATCATAATCAAGTCCTTCAGGAATTTTTTCCTCTGGTAGTGAAGTAACAACAGGAAATTCTCCTAGTGCTGTACGAATTCCAGTAATCTCACCAATCCACCCATTTCTAACCATTTCAGCCGCTTTTCTAAAGGATGCGTTAGACCTTTGTTGACTACCAGTCTGTAAAATTCTTCCATACTTTCGTGCTGTATTAACTAATACTTGCCCCTCTTTTATCGTTAGGGTTAATGGCTTTTCGCAGTAAACATCCTTACCCGACTTCATAGCAGCGTTTGAAACGGCTGCATGCCAGTGATCTGGTGTACAAACAAAAACAGCATCGATATCAGTTCTAGCAACGAGATCTTCGTACTTGTGATACATATCAACGCCATGGTAACTACCCCCACGCTTACCACTGGCATAATGCGCCTCAATTTTATCTTTATACTTTTGTGCTTTTTCTTGCCACACATCACACACAGCAAGCACGCGAACATCCTCACGCCCGAGCATAGCCTGAACATGGCCGCTGCATTGAAGACCCATACCAACGAAACCCACGTTTATTTGATTACTTGGAGCAGTCGCACCAAACATGCGATTCGGCAGCACCAAGGGCGCCACGGAGTAAGCAAGAATCCCTGCGAGACCTTGTTTAATTACATCACGGCGTGTTGGCTGTGCTAATGAATGAGCCACTTTACGAGGATTAACAGTTTTCATGGGGTAAATGCTAATTGAATAAATGCTTTTATAATACCAAATACAACCTGCTTTTGGGTTTACGTCATATACACCTTACACCCGTCATTTCTATGACGTATCTATGGAGGCATCAGTTACTCATTAAAACCCATTTTAAGTATCTTATTCTTTTGTATTTTAAGCTAAAAGTCCTAGTACTTTTAACGTTAGATTTACCCTAAAACCCTCCTGACTGGTTTATATAAACCACAAATCCAGAGTACCCCTACTTCGAACAATGAATACACGCATTTATTTAAGTGTAACCCTCTTTTGTCTTACCGCATTTCTGTTCCAAGGCTGCAGTAAACAAAACCAAACGACCCTCTGGCCTGCTCATTTACAAATTGAGAATAGAAATGAGCCACTCGGTATTGATGAAAAAGCTCCTCGCCTAAGCTGGCAACTCATGCAAACCGACACACGCTTAAGAGGCCTGCATCAATTTGCTTATCAAATCCAAGTAGCTTCTAGCAACTCAGCGCTCCTACAAAACAAACCTGATATGTGGGATACTGGAAAAGTACATTCTGAACAAACGCATGATATTGTATTCTCAGGTAATACTTTAAACTCAAATCATGATTACTACTGGCGTGTCATGGTATGGGATCAAGACGCTCATCCGTCTGCATGGAGCCAATCATCCCATTGGAGCATGGGTTTCTTAAATCACGACGAGTGGAAAGCAAAATGGATTGGACTTGATACACCAACCTCAACCGACGGTTCAGCACTTACCGAAGCTCAGCATAATCACATGCGTGAACTTTCCTGGATTGAAGCTGGCCTCACTACTTCTAAAGAAACCCCACTCTCCTCCTACTTTAGACGTACCTTTTTAATTCCAGAAGATGATACCGTAGTACACGCTACACTCACATTCACAGCAGACCAAAATGCAGATATAAGTCTTAACGGTACCTATGTAAGCACTGTCCACCGTAGAGAAAGAACTCACATTACCGATGTAACATCTCACTTAAAACAAGGAACCAACTGTCTTGCGCTAGTTGTAAATCAAGAGGACGGTTATCCGCCAGCAACCCAAGGTGAATTAGAAATCAATTTAAAATCAGGGAAAGTACTCCGTGTTGCAACAGATGCTAATTGGCACTGGAGTACAGAAAAGCAAACAGGTTGGAATCGTGTATTAACTACACAAGATTCATGGCCACTTGCAAATGTCCTCACAAAACGAAGCCCATGGGGGACTTTTGATGACTCTACCCTATACCTTCCTCCTGCACCTTACCTTAGAAAAGATTTTTCAATTTCGAAACCAGTCGCTAAAGCAACCTTGTACGCAACAGCACTTGGTCTTTATGAACTGCATTTAAATGGATCACGTGTTGGCCATGATTTCTTAACTCCCGGATGGACTGACTACTCTTACCGTGTTCAATACCAAGCATACGATATCACAAAGGAGCTAAGCACAGGAGCTAACACGCTTGGAGCTATTTTAGGAACAGGATGGTTTGCAGGAACCGTGGGATATACGGGACGTAATTTTGTTTACGGTGGAGCACCTCGCTTCGCAGCACAACTTGAAATCACCTATGCAGATGGAAGCCATGAAACAGTAATAAGTGATAAAACATGGAAGGCTACAACAGGAGCTATTACCTATGCTGATCTTTATCAAGGTAGCTCGGTAGATATGCGATTAGCGAATAACGACTGGTCTAAACCAGGATACAATACATCCAACTGGCAAACACCAGCAGTTGGATGGAAGACTGTTGGATATAGTCCACGAACTGAAAGCATCGCACCAGGTAAAGAAAACAAACCTGCTAAACCACCTCAAATGATTGAAGCCTCTAACGCGGATCCTGTCTGCATTCATGAAGAGGTTGCAGCCACTTCGATTACAGAAATTAAACCTGGAACCTACATTGTTGATTTCGGCCAAAACTTAGTCGGATGGATAAAATTTAAAGCGCAAGGAGAACGTGGACAATCAGTTATTGTAAGACATGCAGAAATGCTTAACCCAAATGGCACGATCTATACTTCAAACTTGCGTGGAGCACAGGCAACTGACTCCTACATACTTAGTGGTTCAGTTGATACACTAGAACCTTATTTTACGTTTCACGGTTTTCGATATGCAGAAATTTCAGGACTAAAATCTAAACCTGATATTACTACCATTCACGCCGAAGTAGTTCATAATGCTTTGGAGAGAACAGGTGACTTCTCCTGCTCAGACCCTCGAGTCAATCAACTCTTTCATAATATCATTTGGGGTCAAAAAAGTAATTATATCGAAGCTCCAACCGATTGCCCACAGCGCGATGAACGCATGGGTTGGACTGGTGATACAGGATTTTTTATCAGAACCGCGACTTACAACTACAATGTAAAGCCATTCATCGAGCGCTGGCTCACAACGCTCATCACAGACGAACAAACTGAAAATGGTATTTTTCCAAATGTTGCTCCTATTGGTTCAAGAAGTGATCAGCACCCTTCAACCGCATGGGGAGATGTTGCTGTAACAGGTACCTATAATCTCTGGCATGTATATGACGATACACGCATTGTAGAACGACACTTTGCTTCGCTCGCTCGTTATATGGGATTCTTACAGTCTCATACGATAAATGGCATTACTTATGTCGGTGGTTTTGGCGACTGGGTTAACTTAGGTGGCGGAGCAACTGCACCTGTCATTGATACAGCTTACTACATTTACCTCTGCGATTTAATGTCCCAGATGGCTTCAGCGATAAATAAACCTGATTATGCCAGCTTCTATACCTTTCTTAAAAACCAAAGTTTAGAAAGTTTTAAGACTAACTTCTTACTCCCAAATGGACAAATCAAAGAGAGCAGCCAAACCGCCTATGCACTGGCATTTACTATGCATTTGTTACCTCAGGATATGCTGCAAAAGTCGTCTGATCAATTTTTAGAATCCGTTAAAAAATATGATTGGCATTTAGCAACAGGCTTCATCGGTACGCCAAGACTCCTACCCGGCCTTCATGAAGCAGGTTTAAATGACGTAGCTTACAAACTTCTTCTACAAGACACCTACCCATCCTGGCTTTACCAAGTTAAACTTGGCGCTACAACCATGTGGGAAAGATGGGACGGATGGACCAAAGAAAAAGGCTTCCAAACAATAGGAATGAATTCGTTCAACCACTATGCTTTCGGTTCGGTTGGAGAATTCATGTACCGCTATGTTGCCGGCATAGACACCGAGGGTGCTGGTTTTAAAACAATTTCTATCACACCTTATCCAGGACCTGGTCTCACATCAGCACGAGCATCGTATCAAGCAGTTACTGGACTCATTTCAACTGACTGGTTACTATCCAATAATACCTTTAGTCTAGAAGTAAAAGTACCACCAAATACTGTCTCCCACGTTCGCATACCAACCTCTAATCCGGAAGCAGTTTTAGAAAGTGGTAAACCTGTTGAAAAAGCATCGTGCGTCAAAGTACTGTCTCACGATTCCAAGGCACTTTACCTAGAGGTACAATCTGGCACTTACAGATTCACGGCTCCTTATGCGTTTTAAAAGGTAAGTAGTCAGCTTGGTTTTTGACACAGCCCTAAGCTTTCACCTATAAAAGAGGCTTCATTTTAAAGCCTCTTTTTGGTGACTAACTTTTTTCTAAAATACACCTCTTCCATAAAGCGCTTGTGCCGTGCGCAACTCGCCTTACTCGTATATTTGCTAGTTATTTTGACGAGTTATGCTGCAAATTTTTCAGGTTACGAACCAACAGCTAAAGAAAAACTGCAGGGCTATTTAGACCAAACCATATTAGCTAAGCCTAAGAAATCTCATCTAGCATCTATCGATGCTGAAGAAGCAAAAGAAAACTGGGTAAAATTAAAATCTTTCTCACGGTTTGGAGAGCTTCGTGTCCTGCAAGTAAAATCAGGTGATAGTGTACAAGCTTCCATCGATCGTTTATTAGCAAGTGGACGTTATGAATATGTAGAGCCTGACTATCTAAGACACGCACTAGCGACATCAAGCACTGCTCCAAACGATCCAAATTTTGCGTCACAATGGGGTCTCTCTAATACAGGAAACAATCCATCTATTCCAGGACCAGGAATAGCTAATGCTGATATACATGCCTTAAGTGCTTGGTCTAATACTCGTAATGATGCTTCAAATGTAATCGTAGGTGTTATTGATACAGGTGCTCTACTTACCCACCAAGATTTAGTAAATAATTTATGGAATAATAGTAAGCCTAATGGATCAACCAGTAATGGTTTCCAATATGTTAATGCTGTACACGGCATTAATGCAACCGTTGCTAGCGGATCATCCACGAGCGGAACCCCAAATGACGACAATGGACATGGAACACACGTAAGTGGAATTATTGGAGCACAAGGAAACAATGGATTAGGCACAAGTGGAGTTGCTTGGTCAGTCCAACTCATGCCTCTAAAATTTCTTACCTCAAATGGAGGTGGTAGTACCTCTAACGAAATCACATGTATCGATTTCGCTATCGCAAACGGTGTTCAAATAATCAACGCAAGTTACGGAAGTAACACCTATAGCTCTGCAGAATATACTGCTATTCAAGCATTACAAAATGCTGGTATTATTATGGTCGTAGCTGCAGGTAACGTAGCTGAGGATATTGATTTAACACCGAGTTATCCAGGCAGTTATTTACTTGATAATATTGTAACCGTAGCAGCTTCAGATAATCGTGATGATATCGTCTTTTTTAGTAGTACAGGTTCTGGATTAGTTGATCTAGCAGCACCAGGCTATCAAATACTCTCGTTATATAACACGAACAATACAGCAACAGCTGTTCTATCTGGAACATCCATGGCCACCCCTTTTGTAACGGGGTCGCTCGCTTTACTTAAAGCCCAATTTCCTAGCGATACCTATAGACAATTAATCAACAGGTTACTACGCCATGTAGATACAAATTTAAACTTTACTAACCGAGTGCAAACGGGTGGCAGACTCAATATAGCAAGTGCGCTTGCTTCAACTGCCAGTGATAACACTCCCTTTAATGACTCTTTTCAAAACCGTGCCAAAATTAGTGCTTCACGCATTGCAATCAAATCATCAAATGTAGGTGCAACGACAGATTTAAATGAGCCCCTGATTGGAGGCTACACTGGAGGTGCATCTCTTTGGTGGGAATGGACAGCACCATCAACTGGTCCCGTAACTCTTACAACCGCAGGTAGTACTTTTCTAACACTAGCGGGAGTCTACACGGGCACTTCACTAACCAATTTAACAACTATTACTTCAGCAAAAGCTACCGGATCAACATCGAGCACCACAGCAACATTAAATTTTAACGCCCAGGCGGGAAGCGTCTACGAAATTAGTATAGATGGAGTAAATGGATCAAGTGGCATGGTTAACTTCTCACTACAATATCAAAACGACGCATTCGAAACCCCTGTAATAATTTCTGGATCAAGTACTGTTGTTAAATCTACAACAATGAATGCAACCAGAGAATCAGGTGAACCAACCATTTTAGGTAATTCAGGCGGACACTCTATGTGGTATCAATGGACAGCTCCTAGTAGTGGTCAATTCCAGATTTCTACATTTAGTTATGATTTCGATCCACTCTTAGCCATTTATACAGGCAGTAAGGTTAATGCATTAACACTCGTTACATCCGCAAAAGGAAATGCAATAAACAGTTCAGCTGTTATACCAGCAAGTATTTGCGTTTGTACTTTTTCGGCAACTGCAGGAACTACATACAATATACAAATTGATGGAGCTACTGATTCTAGTACGACTTTAAATAACGGCCAATTCACTTTATCTTTAGTTGATTCAAATTGGCAGTTTATGACTGACGACGCTATAACATGTGGACCATCTGTGGCTGCAGATGGAACCATTTACGTAGGCAGTGAAGATGGTAATTTTTACGCACTTAATCCTGATGGATCAACTAAGTGGACCTATGCAACAGGAGCTTACTTCGATACTTCGACATCGAGTGTAGCTACCGATGGAACTGTGTATGTAGGAACTTACTCAACTATCTATGCCTTAACAGCGAATGGCACCACAAAGTGGACTTACTCACTACCAACCTCTGTTACAACTTCAAGTCCAGTGGCCTTAGCTTCAGTCTCAGCTACGGATGATACATTATACATCAAAGCAAGCGATGGGCTTTTGTATTGTATATCCACGGCTACAGGCGCACTCCAATGGACTTTTTCTGTACCTGGTACTTCATATGCTGCTCCTACAGTCGCTTCAGATGGAACCGTGTACCTTGGTTCAGACAATAGTATTTTATACGCAATCAATTCGAATGGTACACTTAAGTGGTCATTTACTGCCGATGCTTCCATATACAATGCAGCTGCTATTGATGCCTCTGGAAATCTCTACTTTGGAACTCTTGGCGGCACGATTTATAGTCTAAATTCCAAGGGCTCTAAACTCTGGTCCTATAGCGCACAAAACAGCATCAGTTCATCACCTGCCTTAGGCACAAATAACTGTGTATATTTCGCTAGTTACGATCACACACTCTACTCGCTAAACACAAATTCAGGAAATCTTGTATGGAATTTAAAACTACCTAGTGAAGTACGTGCTAGCTCGCTTGCCATCGACTCAAATGGAGTCATATACGTAGGTTGCTACGATTATAATCTATACGCAATAAATTCAGACGGTAGCATTAAACGCACCTATGCAACAGGTGGCTGGGTAAGATCTTCTCCCGTTATTTTTGGTACAAATTTATACTTTGGTAGCTATGATCATAAAATTTACTCGTTTAACATTGGATCAAACTATAGCGCTTCAGCATGGCCTATGTACCAAGGAGGACCACGTAGATTAGGACATTTACCGAATGATGCATTTTCGATTTCAGTACAACCTCATGCCACGAGTCCGATTATTATAGGCTCGGCACTAAACCTATCTGTTTCTGCAACAGGTATTGGACCACTCACCTATCAGTGGTACTTAAATGGCGTACCGATAAATGGAGCTACAGGCTCTAACTACTCGGTGGCTAATGCTAGTAGTGCAAATTTAGGAATATACACCGTCGTAATAACAAGTCCAAACGGTACACTAACAAGCCAACCCCTAAACACTTCCCTTGGAGGCAGTCGTCTCATTAATTTATCAACTCGCGCAAGTGTACTTACTAACAATCAAATTCTAGCTACTGGTTTTGTTATAGGAGGCAGTGGTTCCAAACAAGTTTTAGTACGCGGAGTTGGCCCTACTCTAACTAATTTTGGTATTACTGGTGTTCTTTCTAATCCAATACTTAGCTTATTTGACTCCTCTGATTTAGTGATAGCGACAAACACAGGTTGGAGTAACCCCTCTGTCCGTGGAACATCCACGCTCAATAACCTTTTTAGTACAGCAACACTCAACCAATTTAGCCAAGTTGGAGCTTTCACTCTTACTACCAATAGTGCAGATAGCGCCTTAACTGCTACACTTCCTTCAGGAAACACCTATACTACCCAAATTTCGGGCGTAAATAATACAACAGGAGTAGCGTTAGCGGAAATCTATGACCTCGACCCTCTAACATCACCTAGCAGACTTATTAATATTTCTTCAAGGGCTATGGTAGGAACAGGTTCTAATAGCTTAGTAGCAGGTTTCGTGATTAGTGGCACAACTCCTAAGACTGTCTTAATTCGAGGGGTTGGGCCCACGTTGGCTACAAGTTTCGGACTCACTGGCACCTTGGCTAACCCACAGTTAAGTCTTTACGATTCCAATGGTAATACACTGCAATCAAATGCAGGTTGGGCTAATAACTCCTTACTAGCCTCTGCTGCAGCCCAAGTAGGAGCATTTCCCCTAGTTAGCGGTTCATTAGATACTGCAATGCTTGTAACCCTTAACCCCGGCGCATACACAGCCCAAGTTACCGGACTAAGCGGCACATCCGGTATAGCCCTAATTGAGATATACGATTTTCAGTAAAAGGCTTTCTTTTTTACCAGAATCTCGCTTTTGTTGTCCATGTGAGTCCATCGACTAAGACGATTAAAGCTCCCGAGGTTCACCTTGCTATCTCGCGGCTTGCCTCGGTCATCGCGGAAAAACACCAAGCGACCGAGCAAGTATGGCTTTTAGGCATAGCAAACGGTGGCATTACTTTAGCCTATCGATTAGCTGAGGAAATAAATAAGTTATATCCCTCTAAAAAAGGTAATACCACTAAAGCAAAAGCAGGTACGCTTGATATCTCTTTTCACAGAGATGATTTAGGAAGACACCCTATACCTAAAGAATTTACTCCAACTTCTATCCCAGGAGATGTCACTGGTTCCCATATTATTCTAGTAGATGATGTTCTTTTTACCGGACGAACAGTTAAAGCATCATTAGATGAGTTATTTGATCATGGTAGACCTGCCCTTGTAGAACTTGCAGTACTTGTAGACCGTGGAGGTAGACGTCTGCCTGTTACATGCAACTATGCAGGCTTAATCCTACAAACGCATGATAAATGCAGGGTAACCGTTTCATTAAGTGATGATCCAAAACTGGACAAAATAACGATTCACTCAGAATAATACACTATGCCTTGGACACGAAAACATCTACTCACGATTGAGGAGCTCTCTTTAGATGAGATTAACCAAATTCATGCTACGGCAAGTGCATTTAAAAAGATCTTAAGCCGTAACGTTAAGAAAGTACCCGCACTACGTGGTAAAACGATTGTTAATTTATTTCTAGAACCTAGCACAAGAACACGCATGGCGTTTGACATGGCTGCTAAACGCTTAAGTGCAGATGTGATCTCAGTAGACGCTGCAACTTCATCAACGACTAAAGGTGAAACACTGCGTGACACAGCTCAAAATATTCAAGCGCTGAATGCAGATATGCTTGTTATAAGACATGCAGCCTCAGGCTCTCCCCTTTACCTTTCACGCATTCTGGATATTCCTGTTATCAATGCCGGTGATGGTGCTCATGAGCACCCTACACAGGGACTGCTTGATACTTTTACAATGAAAGAACACTTCGGCTCACTCAAAGGCCGTAAGGTTGTTATTTTAGGAGATATTTTATTTAGCCGAGTAGCTCGTTCCAATATTCATGCACTTACTAAAATGGGTGCTGCAGTAACACTCGTAGGTCCATCAACACTCGTACCGCATGCCTTTAGAGACCTTGGGGCTACCGTATCACACGATTTAAAATCTGCACTCGCAGATGCAGAAGTAGTCATGTTACTGAGAATCCAACATGAAAGACAGTCGAGTAGTCACTTTCCATCTCTTGGTGAATACACGAGCATGTTTGGTTTAAACCGCGCTCGTGCTGAATGGCTTCACCCCAAAGCGATTATCATGCACCCAGGTCCAATCAATCGCGGTGTTGAAATAGATAGCGATTTAGCAGACGGCTCTCGCAGTGTAATTCTAGAACAAGTCTCTAACGGAATCGCAGTACGTATGGCCGTATTATACCTCTGTTCCGGTGGCCTACCTGAACAAGCAATCGCAGGAGCATAATCTACTATGTCTACACTTTGGATTAAAAACGCACGTGTGATCGATCCCGCTTCAAAACGTGATGGAAAAGGAGACCTCTTTGTTCGTAATGGTATCCTCGTAAAATCACTCACAACAGCTGAAAAAAAATCAGTAAAAAAAATCGATGCGAAAGGACTTGTTGCATGCCCTGGCTTAGTGGACATCCATGTTCACTTTAGAGAACCAGGCCAAGGTCATAAAGAAACGATCGGCACAGGTTCACGCGCTGCAGCAGCAGGTGGCTACACTACCGTGGTGTGCATGCCTAATACAACACCACCAGCTGATAACACTGGCACCATACAATTTATTAAAGACGCGATTGAGCGTGACGCAGTTATTAAAGTATTACCTACCGGCTGTATCACGGTTGGCATGAAAGGACAGGCTCTCGCACCAATAGGATCCTTAAAACGCGCTGGTGTAGTAGCAATCACGGACGACGGTGACTGCGTACAGTCAAATGAAGTCATGCGCCGCGCGGCTGAGTACGCTAAGATGTTCAACCTTCCATTAATGGATCACTGCCAAGACGCATCTATGACGCAAGGCTCTGTCATGAATGAAGGCACAATGTCTACACGTCTTGGACTTCGTGGATGGCCAAACGCAGCAGAAGATCTCATTGTTTCTCGTAATATTATACTCTCTAAATACACGGGTGCTCATATTCACCTTCAGCACATTTCTTCTGAATACTCGGTTGAGTTAATCAGAATGCATAAGAAGGAAAAATTTAAGATTACCTCAGAGGCTACACCGCATCACATTGCACTCACAGATAAAGCACTATCGAGTTATGATACGGCACTTAAGATGAATCCTCCTCTTCGTACCGAAAAAGACCGACTTGCTCTCATCGAAGGACTTAGAGATGGAACCATTGATTGTATTTCTACTGATCACGCTCCTCATACCGATTACGAAAAAGATCGTGAATTTGACTATGCGCCAAACGGAATTCTTGGACTAGAAACAGCCCTAGCCGTATGCCTTGATGTACTTGTTAAGAAAAATAAATTCTCACTTTCAAAAGTGATTGATTTAATGACTCACAAGCCAGCATCAATTCTTGGTCTAAACGCAGGAACACTCCAAGTCGGTGCACCAGCTGATATCTGTTTATTTAATCCAACAGAAAAATGGACTTACCTTTCTAAGAAAGGCTTTAGTAAGTCATCAAATTCACCTTGGGATAACACAACCTTCACTGGTAGAACAACAATGACCATTGTTGACGGTAAGATTGTCTATAGCTCAGGAAAAATTCTCGCCTAAGCACCAGTGGAAAACACACTGCCTATTGTCGGATTAGAAATCGCGCTTGTTTTAAGCGGGGTCTATTTACTTATTACTACGCTTATAACTTGGCGGAAAAGCTCCTCAGCAGTTGAACCCAAAGTACCGGAGTGGAATATTTTAAAGTCAGACTTTGTACTCTACGGTTTTTTAGCTATCGCAAGTGCTTTGTTTTTTCAATTAAGCGCTAGTTTTGTTTTAAAGCACACTGCCTTAAACTCAGACTGTCGACTGATTTTATCCGCAGCAGCAATGGATTTAGGAATTCTAGGTGGCGTTTATATTTTTCACCAATTTAAGAACGATCCATTTCCTAAGTTTAATCTTTCGTTTTTAAAGACACTTATCTCAGGTTTTAAAACGGTTTTAATCGCCCTCCCGCTAGTCTTCTTAGTCATGTTTGTATGGCAAGCCGTGCTAAACGCACTTCACATACCTATTGTTAAACAAGAGATGGTAGATCTGTTATTAAATTCAAACGATTCTCTCACTCGTAGTACTTTAATCCTTGTTGCAGTACTTGCTGCACCTATGGCTGAGGAAGTTATTTTCAGAGCTGGGCTTTTTCGCTTCTTAAGAACACGTACTCCTAGGTGGGTTGCATTACTTATACCTGCGGCTCTCTTTGCTGCAGCACATGGTAGCTTAACGTATTTTCCACCCCTTGTTATTTTAGGCATTGTCTTTGCCCTAGCCTATGAAAAAACAGGCAACATCGGGACAACCATTATCGCTCACGCTCTGTTTAACCTAAATTCTATTTTAATGGTATTAGGTGGCGTCGGATCATGAATAAAAACAATCCCTTTACAGTCGTTAAAAAAGATCAGCTACGCTCACTTGGGGAAAGAAAGCTAATTGATACAATAAAGGTATGGCTTGGAAAAACGAATCCAAATACTCCTTACGGAATCGGAGATGATTGTGCAGTAATACCGAACACAAACTCACAACTCATAACCGTTGATCCACTCATTTACGGACGTCATTTTGATGACACCGTTAGTGCCTATCATGCTGGTGAAAAATTAATAAAAAGAAATATAAGCGACATAGCTGCTATGGGTGGTAAGCCTACCTGTTGTGTTATATCTCTTACTTTAGATCCTACGGTAAAAATCACGTGGTTAAAAAATTTTTACCTTGGACTTAAGGACACAGCACAGAGCTATGCTATCAAAATCGTAGGTGGAGATATTGCTGAATTAAAAGGTTCTTTAGCAGCTACTCTTACTCTCTTAGGAGAAAAAACTACAAACCGTTTCTTAACCCGTCACACAGCTAAGTCGAATGACTTAATCTTCGTAACGGGCAAGCTAGGCCTTAGTTTGCCGAGCAAACATCACTACACATTCACCCCACGAATCAAGGAAGCTCAGTGGCTAGTTAAAAAACTATATGTTACTTCCTTAATGGACATAAGTGATGGCTTAGCAAAAGACATTCATTCTCTCATACCCAAAAAGGCTGCTGCATGTATCTATGCTGATAAAATCCCCCTTAAACGTGGCGCCACAGTAAAAAACGGTTTGTGTGATGGTGAAGACTACGAACTACTCTTCACAGTTAAGCCCACAGCAAATCTCAAACTCTTTCAGGCTCAGTGGAAAAAAAGATTCCCAGACACTCCGCTTACTTTAATCGGACATATGAGCCCAGCATCCAAAAAAAACAAAACTGCGCTTAATCTCTCAACATTTCAGGGATTTGAACACCTCGCATGAATGTGATAGAAAAGTTAAAACTGGGTGTAACGACAACTTCTGCTGAAGAAACACGTCAGCTGGCTGAACAACTCGCTTTAGAACTACCACCCACAGTAACCCTGGCACTCCATGGCGATTTGGGTGTTGGTAAAACAACATTCGTACAGGGACTCGCTCTTGGATTTGGAATCAAAGAAGCCGTAACAAGCCCTACCTTCTCTATCTACACGCTGCACCAAGGTAAACGTTTACTGGCTCACTTAGACGCCTACCGTTTAAGTAGACCCGAAGAGATAGATGCGTTACTACTCGATGAATTTTTAAAACCTCCCTACTGCCTAGCCATTGAGTGGCCAGAAAAACTAGGCAGCTGGATACCAAGCGAAGCCTTACACTTCGACTTTGGCATTGTTAACAAAACTCACACCCTAAAACTTAGGGTGTAGTTGGAGGAACCTCAGGCGTAGCTGGAGCTTCTGGAGCTACCTCAGGAGCTGCTGCTTGTGGTGTTTCAACCACAGCTGGTGCCGCTTCTGGGAAATTCTCTGGATCATCTTCTTCCGCTTCAGCTTGTTTTTTACGTGATTCAGCTATTGGTGGAGAAGCGTAAAGTCCTCCATCAATGAACTCTGTCACATAGCCTTCACGTACTAACCAGAGTAAATCACCTTGTAGACGAGCAATTTTTTCACGTTCTTCAATTGATAATAAACGTGAAGGTACTGCAGAACCATCCGCAGGTGCTGCGCTATCAGCAGGCGCTTCAGAAATACCAAGATACTTCTTAGCTAAGTCACCAGCCTTAACCATTGGGTTAGCTTCAATGAAGCTAATCAATGCTCCAATACTATCCGCAAAGGTTTGACCAGGAATACGGAATTTACGCTTAACAGCGCAAACATAGGATATGCCCTTAGATCCCTTCTTAAAGATAGTGAAATGTTCGCGGCGTAAACGACCACGTAGTGCATTTGCCGTATCAAGCGGGAAGCGGCGTTGACGCTCTAAGGCACCTTCAATTGCACGTTTAATTTCGCCATCTGGTAGCGCTTCCGCATCACGTCCATGGATACGAACTTGTGATGTAAATCTGACTACTTTCTCACGTGCTGCAGTAAGTAAGTACGTACGTGCATCTTCGAAGGAGTCAAAAGAGATGACTGGAGCAGCTTCTGCAACAGGTGCTTCTTGAGCAGGAGCTGTTTCCACAGGAGTCTCAGTGGCAGCTTCTACAGGTGCAGATGGCGTAGCTTCTGCAGTAGCTGGTGCTACCACTTCTGGTGACTTTGCTGCCTCTGCTGCTTTAGCATTTTTACGTGCAAAGGTTGGATTTTTCCACGTATAGCGCGTAACCTTCTTCATCTTCTCTAACCATTTAGCGATGAGTTCAGGATCACGAACTGATTCAATTTTTGAACGGTAGGCATCAAGAGGCATGCGAATATTCGCAGCCGAGTGATGCTGTTGAACGATTTGAGCGTAGCGGTGATAATTTGGAGGCCCGAGAAGTTCACCAGTAAGACCACAACGATTTACAACTTGGAAGTTACCTTTTGGCGGTTCTACTTCTACGTCTTGTTTATCAAAGTATTTGTCTAGATGCTTACTTAACACATGTGCAATTGCAGCATCTTCAGAATCAAATGGAACGTTATCAGGAATAGAAACAGCAAACGCTTTACGTTTCGTTTCATTTTTACCTGAAGCATCTGCTTTTTCCTCAGCGGATTTAGCTGGAGCTTGAACTTCACGTGGTGTTACAGAAACAGTAAAGCGTTCTGTTTTACCAAGGACCGTGCGAGCGATTTCAAAAAGTTCTATAGTACGGCACGATGCACGAATCGTTTTTACAAGCGCTGCAAAACTATTGTCTTCTGGATAGAATGCCACTGCGCATACCTGACTTTCATAAGGCATACGGTCGCGTGGATTATAATAGGATGAACGCTCTTCCTGTGAACG
>Ga0316223_1000817_pt1 | contig 33846 bp, 27 predicted proteins | sample TBH18009metaG_FD_206007 | JGI IMG/M metagenome (GOLD analysis project Ga0316223, IMG submission 206007) | Freshwater microbial communities from Trout Bog Lake, Wisconsin, USA - TBH18009 | ecosystem: Environmental > Aquatic > Freshwater > Lake > Hypolimnion/Profundal zone | place: USA: Wisconsin...
GTTGTTTATGCAAAAACTCTATTCTCTCTTTCATTCTCTCTTTTAAAAACAGAAACCGCCTAACTATTAATAAGTTAGACGGTTTAAAAGTACCCGGGGCGGGACTTGAACCCGCACGGCCATAATGGCCATTGGATTTTAAGTCCAACGTGTCTACCATTCCACCACCTGGGCATTACGATGAGCGGGAAACGAGACTCGGACTCGCGACCCCGACCTTGGCAAGGTCGTGCTCTACCAACTGAGCTATTCCCGCATTGTAATGACAAAAAGAACGATTTATAACCTGAGCGGGAAACGAGACTCGGACTCGCGACCCCGACCTTGGCAAGGTCGTGCTCTACCAACTGAGCTATTCCCGCATTCTTATTCTTTGCAAACCTGACAATAAAGCCTTCTAACCAATGTTCGTTAACGATTGTTCCTCCGGTTAAGCGGATGCAAATATAAAGGTTTTTTTTTACTGTGAAAACAGAAATGAATTTCTTGTAATTTTATATTTCGATTTTTTACAATTTCACATTGTAGCAGAAAGATGATAAAATGCCAACTGTTTTACCCATTGGACCGTACAGGTTTCATTTTATTCGGACGTGTATTGTGAGCCACCTCATATTCATGTTGAAACAGCCGATGGAGAGGGTAAATTCTGGCTTAATCCGGTTATACCGGCCGATAATAAGAATTTAACCCTTAAAACAGTCCGGGAATTTTCAGTTGCCACTAACCGGCTAAGATTTTTGCTTTGAGTAATCAAAAATAATAAAGGCCACATTATCTGCAGCCTTTATCAGTTATATTTTTCAAACCAGCTATTCCTTTTTCTCAGAAACAGCTGTCATAAGTGCCTGAGCAGGATATGTAAAACTATATTTCCCGCTACCCAGATTAATTTGCAATTCATTGGTGTTTTGAACAAAGTCACCTTTAACCGGCAGTCCATCCTGCTTAACCTGATCTGCTCTGGCATAAGGTAATGAAACCGTTGCACTTGTGTTGGCAGGTATAATGACCTCATAGACAAAATTATCATTTTCGAACTTCCAGGATGACGATACCTTACCATACAGGGTTGAAATCTCCGCACCTGCATTTTTTAGTCCGCCGCCTGGATGTGGAGCAAAAAGGATATGTTTATAGCCTGGCATGTTTTCATCCATTTTGAGACCTGCGACGTGCTGATAAAGCCACTCTCCGATAGCGCCGTAGGCGTAATGGTTAAAGCTGTTCATCCCTTTGTCCTGGAAGGAGCCGTCAGGTTTCTGACCATCCCACCGTTCCCAGATGGTGGTGGCACCTTGCATTACAGGATATAACCAGGAGGGATATTTCTTGTTATTCAATAACATAAATGCCAGGTCATCCCGTCCGATGGCCGAAAGGGTTTTACAGAGCAGAGGTGCTCCAACAAACCCGGTTGTCAGGTGCTGAAATTTCTCTACGTCTTTAGCGCAATAAGCTGCAGCTTTTGCAGCAATTTCAGGGGATAACAGATCAAAGGAAAGGGCCAATGCGTAGGCAGTTTGGGTATGAGAAACCAAACGTCCGTTAGGGGTCACAAATTCACGGTTAAAAGATTCCCTGATACCACTTGCAAGAGTTTTATACTTTTCAGCATCCTCTTTTTCCCCGATTATTAAAGCAATCTTACTTAAGAGGATTGTGGAATGATAGTAATATGCAGTGGCAATCAGGTCCTTTTCTGTTGTTGCCCCCGGATAGTCTGAATTGTTAGTGGCAAATGCCAGCCAGTCACCGAAATGGGGATCACCAATCCAGAGATGATCTGCCTGTGCCCTGCTTGTCATGTAACCTATCCAGCCCTTCATGCTTGGATATTGCACTTCAAGGATCTTTGTATCTCCATAGGCCAGATAAACATTCCAGGGAACTATGACCGAGGCATCAGCCCAGGCAGTTGCACCGCCCCCGCCATTCAAAACATCAGGAATTACATGCGGAACTTTACCATCAGGTAGTTGATCGGCTGTGAAATCCCCCATCCACTTGGTATAAAAAGCGGCTACATTGAAGTTAAAAGCGGCGGTTGTACTGAAAACCTGTGCGTCACCGGTCCAGCCCAGACGCTCGTCCCTTTGAGGACAATCAGTCGGGACATCTACAAAATTACCTTTCTGTCCCCACTGAATATTGTGTTGCAGCTTATTTATAAGGGTGTCTGAACAACTGAAGTTTCCTGTTGGAGTAATATCAGAATGGATCACAACACCTGTAATCTGGTCAAGTGCAGGAGGTGTGTTCAAACCTTCAATTTTTAGGTATCTGAACCCGTGGAACGTGAAATGGGGCTCGAATGTTTCAATCCCTTCTCCCTTAAGAATATAAACATCAGTAGCTTTTGCGGCACGAAGATTTTCGGTATATACATTTCCTTCTTTATCAAGTACTTCAGCGAATTTAAGCGTAACCTGATCCCCTGGCTTCCCGGAAATCTTCAGCCTGATCCAGCCTACCATATTCTGTCCCATATCGTAAACGAGTTCGCCCTTTGGGGTGACAAACTGTTTGATTGGTTTGATCTCCTGAATCGCTTTTACGGGAACACCATGTGGTGCTACAAGGATATCATTTGACTGGTTAAAGGGAAGCGGATTGTCCCATTTCCCCATATCATAACCGGTTTGATCCCATCCGGTAAGTTCAAGACGGGCATCATAGGTTTCTCCGTTATAAATGTCTGATCCCAGAATCGGACCGTTTGTTGTAGCCTTCCAGCTGTTATCTGAGCTAATATTTTCAATAGTTCCATCCATATAGGTTACCTGAAGCTGAAGCAGAAAAGCGAGTTGGTTACCATAATATGCCCCTTTTTTTGACCATCCAAGGTTGCCCCTGTACCAGCCGTCAGCAAGCACCACACCTATTGTATTCTTATCCTTGAGCATGGATGTTATATCATAAGTCTGGTACTGAAGACGCTTTTTAAAGCTAGTCCACCCCGGAGTAAAAAGATCAGTTGATACTTTTGATCCGTTCAGGTGAAGTTCATAAAATCCAAGAGAAGTTGCATAAACCCTGGCAGATTTGACTTTTTTTGAAAGGGAGAACTCTTTTCTGAAATATTGGGATGGCAGAGACTCTTTGACCTCTTTCGGCTTACCGAATGTGATCCAGCTTCCTTTCCATTCCGATGGGCTCAGAATTCCCATTTCCCAGAATGCCGGTGCACTCCAGGCGGTTGCTTTATCTTTGCTGTCCCAAACCCGAACCTGCCAGTATACCCGTTCAGATGAGCTTAAAACAGGGCCATTATAAACTATGTTAACCGATTGTGAATTATTCACTTTGCCGGTAGACCAGATCAATTTACCCGAGCTGAGCTTTGAAGCTGACTCTGCAACACGGATTTCATATGCCGTCTGCATGACTCCATTCTCGGTTGTTGTGAGTTGCCAGCTTAGTCTTGGTTTTGCAACATCGATCCCAACTGGATCGGTTTTGTATTCGCAAACGAGCAGCTTTACCTCATTTTTCGCAAACGAAACATGTGTAAAACCATTAAACAAAATCATGATGACTGCCATCTTTAAATAGCTGTTGATTTTTTTCACTTGAAAATAATTTTAGTTAATTGATTGAATATTCTGAACTTCGAAATTACAGATTCATTTTTTATCTTTAGTAATCATATTTCTTTTTTTTTAGAATATATCTTCACAATTAATTATTCTTTGCAGGGGGCAAAAACGACCGTGTAACTTCATCGGAATCCTTATATTTCAGGCGAAGTTCTTCCAGTTTGCGGTGCAATTCAGAACGGATTCCGGCGTAAAAAGGGTCAGTATAGACATTCTTCATTTCGTGAGGGTCTGTTTCAAGATCGTATAGCTCCCATTCGTCAATGTCGTAATAGAAATGGATGAGTTTATAACGCTCTGTCCTGACACCATAATGTCGTTTTACGGCATGAACTCCAGGATATTCAAAGTAATGGTAATAGATTGCATCTCTCCATTTTACAGATTCCCCGCTAAGTACTTTTCGGAACGATTCCCCCTGCATCTCTTTTTGGTTCTGAATCCCGGCGTAATTTAAAAATGTAGGTGCAAAATCAAGATTCAAAATCATCTGTTTAATAACGGTTCCGGGCTTTATCTCTTTGGGATACCTGATTAAGAGCGGTGTCCGGAATGACTCTTCATACATAAATCGTTTGTCAAACCAGCCATGCTCACCCAAATAAAAACCCTGATCAGAAGTATAAACAACGATTGTATTTTCGGACAAACCATTTTTATCCAGATAATCAAGAACTTCGCCAACACCATCATCAATGGATTGAATGCATTTGAGGTAGTCACGAATATACCTCTGGTATTTCCATTTTGCCAGATTACGTCCAATAGGCATCGTTTTTTTGAACTCTTCATTTTTTGGGTCATATACTGCCCGCCAGGCTTTGCGTTGATTCTCATCCATCCGTTGGATATCGGGCATGAAGTTGGTTGGTTTACCGGTATATGGATCGTTTTCAAATTTCATATCATGGCCCCACATCATATCTTTAACAATTCCCATCTCCTGGGTATGAGCTGCAGTGCCTCGCCCGGAAAAATCATCAAAGAAATTTTCCGGGAACGGGAAGTCACGATTTTCATAAAGATTCAGGTATTTCTCTTCCGGTAACCAGTTCCGGTGTGGCGCTTTCTGATGGTACAACAGACAGAAGGGTTTCGATTTATCGCGACTCTTATCGAGCCACTCAAGAGCATACTTTGTGGTTAATGTGGTAACATAGCCGGGAACTTGTTTGCGAATTCCGTTTTCAATGAAATCGGGATTGTAATAATCACCTTGTCCTGGCAGAACGTTCGAATAATCGAACCCCTGGGGAGATCCGTCCAGATGAATCTTCCCGATCAGGGCAGTCTGATATCCGCTTTGCTGTAAAAGCTTAGGGAAACTCATTTGATTCCAGTTGAATCCGCCATTATTATCGATTTTCCCATTGATGTGACTGTATTTCCCGGTGAGCATTACTGCCCGGCTGGGAGCGCAAATGGAGTTGGTCACAAATGACCGCGTAAATATCGCCCCTTCTTTGGCCAGCCTGTCGATATTCGGAGTGGAATTTAATCCGTATCCATAGGCGCTGATCGCCTGGTAACCGTGATCATCGCTCATGATGAAAAGGATATTCGGTCTCCTCAGGTCCCGGGTTTGGCCAGTGCATATTGGAGCTAAGCCAGTCAGGCAGAGCCCCAGGGTTATCCCCGTTTTGATTTGTATTTTCATTTTAAAATTTATATCTGTTCCCATTCACAATGTATGTAACCCGAATGGTTGAATATCATTCTTAGCTAATCAACAGAATAAGGCATTAACCATTTAGCATTAACCATTTAGCATTATTAATTACTTAAAACCTGCAAATTACTGTATTCCAAAAGAGGCTGATACCGCAGGTTATTTAGGCTCGGGTACCTCCATCCTTCCCGGTTCGCGTACGTTTGCCCCCTTGATGTTCCTGATTCCGTCACCAAGATCTGCTCTGGCTTCATCAGCAATCTTACTGAGTTCAGCCACAACTTCGGGATAAAGTTCCTTCACATCATAGCGTTCCCCCGGATCACGCCGTAAGTCGAACAAGGCAGTCTCCACCTGGATATTTCCAGTTTTTCCGGCAATGCCATCATTCCCCGGCAGGTATCCTTCATAGGTTTGTGAACGGTGGGGGAAGACCAGTTTCCACTGATTTTTTCGCACAGCTTCCAGACAATTTGAATTATAGTAATATAAAAAGACTTCGCGCGGGTTGGCATTCAGGTCGCCTTTGAGTAAGGAGATGATATTAATACCATCAATTTTAAGTTTTGGAAGTGGAGCTCCGGCGATATGAGCAAGTGTGGGCAAAATATCCATCATGGCTGCTATCTTGTTGCAAACAATTCCATCCGGGATGTGACCTGGCCACTTCATAATGCATGGAACCCGCTGACCACCCTCCCAGCTGGTCCCTTTTCCTTCACGAAATCCGCCGGCTGAACCTGCATGATTCCCGTAGTTAATCCACGGTCCGTTATCTGACGCAAAGATGACCAGTGTATTTTTGGTAAGTCCATTCTTTTCAATGGCATCCATGATTTGTCCGACAGACCAATCGATTTCCATTACCACATCACCGTAAAGTCCCTGATCGCTCTTCCCTTTGAACTTGGAAGAGGCAGCTATCGGAACATGAGGCATCGAATGGGGAACATAAAGGAAGAAAGGCTCATTTTTGTGTTTGTCGATGAATAAAACAGCCCGTTGGGTATATCTTGTTGTCAAAGTCGCCTGATCGTCCATGGTTTTAATCTCCTTAATCATATCATTTCCCTCGATCAGTGGGAGAGGGGGATAGCTCGCTTTATTTTTGTTTTGTTCCGGGGTGGCCACAGAACCATCAAGATTATATTTCCACATATCATTTGAATACGGTAAACCAAGGTATTCATCAAACCCCTGCTGCAAGGGAAGGAATTTACGCTGGTATCCCAAATGCCATTTCCCGAAAATCCCACTCTTGTAACCCTTCTTTTTCAGGATTTCAGGGATCGTCTCCTCCTGAGGGTTCAGCCCAATTGTGGAGGAAGGAAACAAAGCACCCCCTATCCCAATTCTGGTTGAATAGCATCCGGTAAGTAAAGCAGCCCTGGAAGCACTGCAAACTGCCTGCGAAACATAGAAATTGGTGAACCTGACTCCGCCTGCAGCAAGTTTGTCGAGATTGGGCGTTAAATACCGTGTGGCACCATAACAGTTAAGGTCGCCATATCCCAAATCGTCGGTGAGGATTAAAACTACATTCGGAGGATGTCCCTCACTTAACATTTTTGTGGCGGGCTCTTTTGCCTGCAGTGTTGTTACACTCAGTAAACCACATAATCCCAACCAACTTAGCTGATCACTTTTCATCTTGTTTAACTTAAAGTTAATATTCCGCATTGAATGGAACAAAGGGTTAAACTTAATAAATAAAAGGGTAAAAACATTTAAATATAAAGCTTCAATTTTTTTTAACCGATTATAACTCTAAATTTGCCCTGTTCGTTTAAAGTAAAAAAATAGTTCTATAACTTAATTAAAAATTTAAAATCGCATGAGAACAAATTTGATTAAGTCATTAATATCTTTACTATTAGTGGCATGCTTTATGGTAGGTTTATCACAGAAATCCCTTGCCAAAGGGAAGAAAGAAATTGCTCTTCAGATGTACTCTCTCCGTGATGATCTGAAAAAAGATTTGAAAGGGACGATCGAAAAGATGGGTAAAATGGGATACACTTCGCTCGAAGCTGCAGGTTTCGATAATGGCAAATTTTACGGGATGGAACCGGAAGCGTTTAAGGCCCTGATTGAAGCCAACGGCATGAAACTGATCAGTTCTCATACAGGGCCGAATTATACCGGCGATCAGGCTTCATGGGATGCTGCTATGACCTGGTGGGACATGGCGATTGATGCCCATAAGAAGGCTGGATGTCTGTATATTATTAAACCTTCCATGGGTGATTATCCTTATAAAAATCAGGAATCGCTTAAAAAAACCTGCGACTATTTTAATGCTATCGGGGAAAAATGTAACGCCAAAGGGATCCGGTTTGGATATCATAATCATAATCACGAGTTTAACAAGATATCTGATGGAACTGACCTGGTTTATGATTATATGTTAAAAAACACTGATCCTAAAAAAGTGACCTTCGAAATGGATGTTTACTGGGTCGTTAAAGGGGGACAGAAACCTGTGGAATATTTCAATAAGTATCCTAAGCGATTTGAGCTGCTGCATATTAAAGGTGAGACAGAGGTTGATGGCAGCGGCACTATAGATTTTAAGGCAATTTATGACAATAAGTCAAAAGCTGGCACCAAATTTGCCATTGTTGAGGTTGAACGTTATGCTTTTGAACCCCTGATAAGTGTTCAAAAAAGTTTTGATTATCTTAATAATGCATCTTTTGTTAAATAATGGACTGAAATAATTGAGAAACAGAGTCTGTCCTGGGTTGGACGGTTTCTGTTTCTCAAAGTTGAATAATTTAAATCTATTGATTACTTTCGTATATCTCTGATTTTTTGAATTGTTATAACGGAAATATTTAAGTTATGCCCGAGAAAATAAACCTTACAGGACGTTGGCGATTTGAGGAGAATTTCGGATTTGGCAAGGACAGCGGTTATGCTGAAATCAGCCAGAGGGGAAAACACCTCAAAGGGGTCTTGCGTTTCTCGGAGCAAATAGACGGAGAGGAAACCTTTATTGTGAAACAGGAAATTGCAGGAAAAATCAATGGTACAAAGGTTGATCTGAAATCCCATTCCTGTGAGATTTTGTTTAGTGATGAGGACATTATCTATGAGTTGGATACCTGGACTGGCGAACTCCTGCCAAACGGGAAAATAGTCGGGAACAGCCGAGATTCTGAAGGAACCGGGGGTTCTTTTGTTATGGAACGCGAAAGTTACCAAACCTCTGATTTAACCGATGATCACCAGTTTGGGATGAATTAATGTTAAGATGCACAATTGTGGGTTTATTTACTGTAACTCGCTCAATTCCAGCCATCTTAACTCTTTTTCATCCAGCAATTCCCTGATTTCTCCATGACGCTGCGATTTTTGCACCAGGTCAGATGATAAATAATCCCCCGAATTCATCTCCCTTTCGAGCAGTTGTTTTTCCTCCTCAAGCTGGGAAATATCTTTCTCCAATTGATCAAGTTCCCTTTTCTCATTGAAGTTTAATTTTCGGATCCCTTCTTTTGCCGGTTTAGTTTTAATCGATTTTTCACGTTTTTCAGGTGCCCTTTGCTCTTTCTCTTTATCCTCCAGCCAATCACGGTAGTCTGAATAATTACCCGGGAAATCCTTGATTATCCCGCCTCCTTCAAATACAAAAAGGTGATCGACAATCTTATCCATAAAAAACCGGTCATGCGAGACGACTATTGCACAACCCTGAAAATTACGCAGGTAATCTTCAAGTACGTTTAGTGTCATAATATCCAGGTCGTTGGTAGGCTCATCCAGGATCAGGAAATTTGGATTACGCATCAGAATGGTGCAGAGGTAGAGTCGTCTTTTCTCTCCTCCGCTTAATTTTTCCACATAATTAAATTGGGTTTCGGGAGGGAACAGGAAATAATTCAGAAACTGGGATGCATTCATCCTGTTCCCATTTCCAAGATCCACCACCTCGGCAATTTCTTTAATTACATCGATTACACGGTCACCAGGCTTGAAATTTATGCCATCCTGTCGGTAATAGCCAAAGCTGATCGTTTCACCTACATCAATTGTTCCACTATCGGGCAATATGTTACCGGTCAGCATATTTAGTACGGTTGTTTTGCCACTTCCGTTTTTTCCGATAATACCAATTTTTTCGAGCCGGGCAAAGTTATAGTTGAACTTGTCCAAAATGACCAGCTCGTCATATGCTTTGCAGAGACTTTTAACATTCAGAATTTTACTCCCAAGTCTTTTCCCCTGTACGGTTAGTTCAATATCATCGTCAGACCGGTATTGTGAAGCTTTCTCCTGTAATTTATAGGCATTTTCAGTGCGGTACTTCGATTTATGAGTTCGGGCTTTAGGCATTTTGCGAAGCCATTCCAGCTCGGTACGAAAAAGATTGCGGGCGCGGTCGATCTCGGCATTGAGTGATTGGATGCGTTCCTCTCTCTTTTCAACATAGTAAGAGTAGTTTCCCTTATATTTGAAAATCGCATTATCATCCAGTTCAATGATCTCATTACAAACGCGATCCAGGAAGTACCTGTCGTGGGTTACCATAAACAGGGTGCATTTTGCTTTTTCAAGGTATTTTTCTAGCCACTCAATCATCTCCAGATCGAGGTGGTTGGTGGGTTCATCGAGGATCAGAAAATCGGGTTCATTGATCAGGATGTGGGCGAGGGCAACCCTTTTTTTCTGACCACCCGAAAGAAATTTGATCTGCTGATTGACATTCGTAATTTTTAGTTGGGTGAGAATCTGCTTAATCCTGAGTTCAAAATCCCAGGCATTCAGCACGTTCATCCGCTCGATGGCGTGGTCAAGAAGTTTTGGATCATGGTTCTCGAGAGCTTTCTCATAATTTTTGACCGCCTGGATCAGTTCGCCGGGAGCATTAAATGCCGCTTCTAGGACCGTATCTTCCGGATTCAGATCGGGATTCTGTCGCAGGTATCCGATCGATCCCGGATTCATTAATGTCAGTTTCCCGGAATCAGGGGTCTCAAGACCTGCAATAATATCCATTAATGTCGATTTCCCGGCCCCGTTTTTGGCGATCATAGCCACTTTTTGGCCTTCGGTAACCGAAAAGCTAATTCCTTCGAATAGTGTTAGTTCGCCCCAGTATTTTGAAAGATTATCGACTTGCAGGTATGTGATCATAGACAATTAAAATTACGGGCACAAAATTAGCACGAAAAACCACAAAAGATATTTTTCTTTTCACTGCAAGATATACCACTTTAATAAGAATATTTGGGATTGGAAAATCAGTGAATTTTAATCCATAAAAAATAATTGATTACCTGGATTGTAATTTTCTAAGGAAGTTGCTGATAGAAAAAAGACCTGAGAATTACACGTATAAATATAATGAAATAACCTGCCATTTCGACACCGATACCGAAAGGGGCAATTTCAATTCTCTTTAATGCTTGCAAATTCGTTTTTCCCCTCTTCAAACGAAAGACTGATTCCTTTATCTGCTTGTTTCATTTCCCGGATCAAAATATCATCAGCTAAATCTTCAAAGTCAGAACGAGTTATTTGATCTGAAACACTCTCAATACCGGGTATCATTTTTAAGGCCTCTTTAACCTTGTGCTTACTGGCTGTTTTATCAAGATGGACTATTTATGTTTCAATAATTAAATCTGCTTTGTAGTACAATACAAATATAATATTTCATTCTTGTTTTAATTGTATTTTTGACACTGGTTTAAGAGCGGATATATGCGAAAAAAAGAGCGGTTTGAAAAGGTTATCGAGTGGTTTAAAGCCAGTATGCCGGTTGCAGAGACTGAGCTTCACTATGCTAATCCCTATGAATTGCTGGTGGCTGTAATTTTGTCGGCACAATGCACCGACAAACGGGTAAACATGGTTGCTCCTGAACTGTTGAAGGTGTTTCCCACGCCACAGAAACTCGCTGAAGCGGAGCCCGATGAAGTGTTTGAGTACATCCGCTCCATCTCTTATCCGAATAACAAAGCGAAACACCTGGTTGGAATGGCGCGGAAGCTTGTTGAAGATTTTCATGGGATCATACCTTCGGAGGTGGATAAACTGGTAACCCTTCCAGGAGTTGGACGCAAGACAGCAAATGTCATTGCATCGGTCGTTTTTAATAAACCGGCACTGGCTGTGGATACCCATGTTTTCAGGGTTGCAGCCCGTATTGGGTTGTCTTCCAATGCGAAAACTCCTTTGGAAACGGAGAAGCAGCTAATCGCATATATCCCGGATGAGCTTATTCCAATTGCACATCACTGGTTAATCCTACATGGTAGATATGTCTGTGTTGCCCGGAAACCCAAATGTGAGGCGTGCGGAATTCGGTCTGTCTGTGTTTACTATGACAAGGAACTTAAAAAAATCACTGTTTAAATTAAGTAAAAATTACAAATAGAATTTGTTATTTGTCCATTCTTTGTACTTTTGTGGCGTAGTTTGAAAAACATCAGGATAATCATAAACAAAAAAATCAGTAGTTATGGCTTACAAAATTTCAGATGAATGTATCGCTTGCGGAACTTGTATTGACGAGTGCCCGGTAGAAGCAATCAGCGAAGGTGATATCTTTTTAATCGATGCTAGTCTTTGCACCGATTGTGGTTCATGCGCTGAAGTTTGTCCTACCGACGCAATTTCTCCCGAATAATCAGAGAAATAGATATAGTATGAAAGCCTGCTAAGTCTTAGCGGGCTTTCGTTTTTTTAGTATAATCTTAGTCTTTGATTTAATTTATTGCAACATTTGTACGACGTTAATGAAATCAATGATTTAACTATGAAAACAAAAATCGCAATTATCCTTTTTCTTACTGTTTCGCTGCCAGGAATGGCATTTAACCTGTTTTCTTCCCAGGAACAGAAAGATCCATGGACCCCTCAACAGTTGTTAAATCCGGCTGAATTGGCTAAAATGCTGAACAATCCCAAATTACCACAATCTTATGTTTTTAGTGTCGGCCCGCAGGCTGTTATCAAAGGTTCAATTGATATTGGTCCTGCCAGGATGAAAGGGAACCTTGATAATTTAAGACTACAGCTGGATAAATTGTCCAAAAATGCGCTAATCGTGATTTATTGCGGATGTTGTCCATTTGACAGGTGCCCCAATGTCCGGCCTGCAATAGAGCTTTTAAAGAATATGCAGTTCTGCAATTACAAACTATTGAACCTGCCGCGGAACATCAAGGCAGACTGGATCGATCCGGGTTATCCTGTAAACGATTAATATCAATGACAAGATTGTTTTTGATAAGTGCTGTGATCATATTTTTCGGCAATATATCAACCGGGTTTGCTCAAACGCAGCGGATTGCCCTAGGGGATAAGGCGCCAGAAATAGAACTTTCGGATCCTAACGGAAGGCCTGTACCACTCTCATACTTAAAAGGGAAGCTTGTTTTGATCGATTTTTGGGCAACCTGGTGTGCCCCATGTGTCAAAGAACAGACCGAATTGGCAGGGTTGTATAAAAAATATAAACGGTCCGAATTTACCAAGGGAAAAGGTTTTGAGATTTATGGAGTTTCCCTCGATGCTAAAAAATCCAACTGGGAAACTGGTATCCATACTCTGAATGTCCAGTGGATTCAGGTAAGTGATCTGAAGTTCTGGCAATCACCTGTTGCCAAAACATATAATATTCAGGAATTGCCTTTTAATGTTCTAATCGATGAGAATGGAATAATCCTGGCAAAGAACCTACATGGTGCTGAACTTGGAAAAGCGATAGCCGGATATTTAATCAGGAAGTAAATTTGTTGTCGTAAGAGATTTGTTCATAGATAATTGATATTGATTTATTCAATTGCAGGTTCCCTTTCCCCCGGATAAATAATATGTGTCTGATGGCGAATCAGATCCATGTATTTCATAAGGCTGATGCTTAATGAGAGTGGCATCAGATCGCTTTCCAGCCGATGTTCATCCAGACATCTCATCGCTTCACTCGCCTCCAGCTTCAATCCGCAGAATTTTTCTTCATAGGTATACCTTTTTACCCCGGATAACAGAGTTTCGACCTCTATCCATTGCTCCAAAGCAGACTGCCTGCGTAAACGGATGGTGCCAAATTCGCAAAAGATATCGGTTCCAACTCCGGAAGATGCGACAAAAGAGGCGAAAACGGAGGCCGATAATCCATCCGGGTAATCGAGTCTCACCGATACACTCTGATCAATACCCGTTGGTGCAAATTCGGCAGATGCAGTTATATTTTGTGGTTCACCCAAAAAATAGAGGGTATCGAATAACGGGTAAAGCCCGATATCCAGCAATGCCCCCCCGCCCAATGCCGGATTCATAAGGCGTTGAGAACGATCATAGGGTGATTTGTTAAATCCAAACCAGGAATGGATTGACTTAATTTTTCCCAATTTACCGGATTCGATGATTTGTTTGGCCTTCTGATATGAAGGTTGATGAGGAACCATCATCGCCTCCATGAAGAAAACCTTATTTTCCCTGGCCCGTTCGACCATCTTTTTAACCTCTGTAAGATTTAGTCCAAGTGCTTTTTCACAAAGTACAGGTTTATGATGATCCAGACAAAGGAGTGTTTGCTTTGCGTGAAAAGCATGAGGTGAGGCAATGTAAATGATATCTACTTCAGGATCCGCAACAAGATCCGCATAATTATTATAACTGTGTTTGGTTCCAAATTCAGCTGCAAATTCTTTTGCCCGCTCATCGTTTGTAGATCCAACGGCAAAAACAAGGGCATTCTCAAGTTGTTGTATTTCGGTCGCAAATTTCCGTGCAATACGGCCGGGAGCCAGAATTCCCCAATTGTAAACTTTCTTTGTCATTGAACAATTTTCTTCAAAGATACTTTTTTTCAAAAAAATATGTTCAACTTTACATACCCTTTAATCTTAATATCTTATGCAAAGTCTACCTTCACGCAGTGATGCTTTTGCCCTTTTATGCCGGTATAATCAACAGGACAGCCTGATCCGTCATGGACTTGCTGTAGAAGCGGTGATGCGCTATTTTGCAGAACAATCGGGCGAGGATGTTGAAAAGTGGGCAGTGATCGGACTTTGTCATGATCTGGATTATGAGCAATTCCCCGATCAGCACTGCATTATGACCCGGAAAATCCTCGAAGCTGAGAACTGGCCCGAATCCTATATCCGAGCTATTGTGAGTCATGGTTGGGGGATCTGTTCTGATGTGGAGCCCCAGGAATGGATGGAGAAGGTACTCTTTGCCACCGATGAACTAACCGGATTGATCACTGCTTGCGTTTATGTGCGGCCGTCCAAAAGCATTCTCGACCTGACGGTCAAATCGGTGATGAAGAAATGGAATACAAGAGCTTTTGCAGCCGGCGCTAACCGCGAAGTAATATCTAAAGGGGCTGAAATGCTCGGATCAGCGGTAGAAGCACTTGTTGAAGAAACTATCCTGGCCATGCAAAAGGGGGCAGAAGTTATCGGGCTGAGAGGAAACCTTTAGTTTTCTGAAACGGTTCGGAACAGTAACCTTTTTTGCTGAATGCGAAACATTTACGATTAGATTATTGTTACTCTTTTTGATAATAAAACAAGAGTCTTGAACTAAAAACTAAAAGTTATGCCTAAATATGTAATAGAGCGGGAAATTCCCGGTGCCGGCAATCTGACAGCCGAACAATTAAAAGGTATTTCGCAGGTGTCTTGCGGAGTTCTAAGCAAAATGGGTTCAGATATTCAGTGGCTTCACAGTTATGTAACTACTGATAAGGTTTATTGTGTTTATATTGCTCCTAATGAGGAGATGGTTCGGGAACATGCAAGACAGGGAGGATTTCCTGCTAATTCTGTCAGTCAGGTGTTTACAACCATCGATCCGACAACTGCAGAGTAATTTGTTTTTCAATTAAGGATTCCATATATTTGACTTGCCAAGAATAAATCCAGACTTCTATTCACCCTTACTAGCTATATGGCTTTGAACCTATCAAAAGATTTAAGAAGTATAAACTGAGCTTTGTGCGTTTAGCTGAATATTATAATAAAACTGCGATTATTTAAGGAGAAACCATTATTGATCATTCGATTATTACATTTTTTTGTGAACAGTCCGGATTGTAAAATAAACTTCTAACTTTGCCTAATCGCCTTAATAAACTACTCATTAATAGTGTTTCATGAAAACTGAACAATGTATCTATTCCGAAGCTACTGGCTGGGAAAGAAAAAGTGATAACGACCTGGGAAAATTGGCTCAGCTTGTTTTTCTATTTGGGAATAAGGAATTATTGAAAGATCAACAACATATTGATAAGGTTGCAGAGAGATATCCTTTGGCCCAAATTGTGGGGTGCTCGACTTCGGGTGAGATTTACCAGGAAGAGGTGATGAATAGTCACATTGTGTGTACTGCTGTTTGGTTTGAGAATACCGTTACCAAAATAGTGAGAGAACATATTCAGTCGATGGAAGATAGTTTCATGGTCGGTGAAAAGCTGGCTGAACAGCTCGATAATAAGGAGCTGGTTCATGTTATGATCCTGTCGGAAGGTTTAAATATTAATGGAAGTGAGCTTACAAAAGGGCTAAACAGTAAACTGAAAAACAGGATTCCGATTACAGGAGGCCTGGCAGGTGATCAGGCGGACTTTCATGAAACTGTTATTGTCCATAATCAGGCTGGTGAAGCGAACCTCGTACTGGCTATTGGATTCTATGGAGACCATCTTAAAGTTGGCTATGGATCGATGGGAGGCTGGGATTCATTTGGCGTCGATCGGGAAGTTACCAAATCGAAGGGGAATATTTTATATGAGCTTGACGGACATCCGGCTCTCGAGTTATACAAGCGATACCTGGGAGACCATGCTGCGAATCTGCCCGCATCGGCGCTGCTCTTCCCGCTAAGCCTGCGATTAAAAGATTCTGAAACAGCTTTGGTCAGAACAGTATTGGCAGTAAATGAGGCCGATGGAAGCATGGTTTTTGCCGGAGACATTCCTCACGGTGAATATGTGAGGCTGATGAAAGCCAATTCTGACCGGCTGATTGAGGGTGCAAACGGAGCTGCCGAAATGGCGAAAATTTCTCTGAAAGATTCCTCTCCTGATCTTGCAATTCTGATCAGTTGCGTTGGTCGGAAACTAGTGCTCAAACAAAGAGTGGAGGAAGAACTGGAGATTATACGGGAGTCTTTTGGCAGGCAGACTACTATTGCCGGTTTTTATTCCTATGGGGAGATTAGTCCGATCAAACCATTTGAACAACATTGCGAACTTCATAATCAAACTATGACCATAACCCTGTTTAAGGAGGTATAAGTCGTTCTAATTATGGAAAATAAATTGAACAAGCTTTTGCTGCGTCAGATAAGACGCCATTTCGGAGCCATTGACCCTTTGCCGAATGGGCTAGTTGCATTTATTCAAGACATTAACAACACCTATGGAAATTTCGAGGAGGACGCTCAACTGCTTCAGAATTCAATTGAAATCAGTTCACAGGAGCTCAGGGAGGCCTATCAGAAACTTAAACTAGACGCGGAAGCCCAAAAGGAGACTATCAATAAAATAAAGGAGGCGATCTATGCTCTCAATCCTGATGATCATACTAAAATTATTGAAGGTGGGGCTGCTCCCTCAGATAGCAGTTATTTGTTCAGTTCGCTTATTAAATTAATTGAGGAGCGTAAACAAGCTGAAGAAGAAATTCTAAAGCTCTCCAAGGCTGTGGAGCAAAATCCTGCATCCATCGTTATAACAAATACAGACGGAGATATTGAATATGTAAATCCAAAGTTCTGCAATCTGACCGGGTATACCAAAGAAGAAGTTCTTGGCAGGAATCCTAGAATATTAAAATCAGAATCCACTCCCTATGAATTGTTTATCGACCTTTGGGATACCATTCTGGCGGGTAACGAATGGCAGGGAGAGCTCCAAAACAAGAAGAAAAACGGTGAACATTACTGGGAATCGGCCTTAATATCGCCGATTATCAATGAAAACAAGCAAATCACCCATTTTATTGCCATTAAAGAGGATATTACGGCTCGAAAAAGGGCAGAAGTGGAGCGGGTAAAACAAACAGGTTTGATAACTTCTTTACTCGACTCTATTCCGGATATCATCTTTTTTAAAGATATCAATGGAGTCTATCTCGGTTGCAATCCACCATTTGCGGAACTGGTGGGTAAATCGAGAAATGAGATTATCGGCAAAAATGACTATGATATTTTCGACCGGGAGTTGGCAGATTCATTTAGATTCTTCGATAATGAAATGCTTAAACAAAAGCATTCTCAACATAATGAAGAATGGATAACCTATCCCGATGGCCGGAAAATACTAATTGACACCCTTAAAACTCCCTATTGGGCAAGTGACGGGGGGTTGATTGGAATTCTTGGTATCAGCAGGGATATTACTGAACGAAAAGAGGCCGAAGACGCATTAAAACAAAGCAGCCAGAAATGGGAAGCCATTATCTCAGCTTCGCCGGATGGAATAGGGATGGTCTCTATAGACGGGAAGCTTCAACTTATGTCCGAGAAGTTAGCCATAATCCATGGCTACTCAATCGATCAGAGAGATGAATATCTGGATAAAACGATCTTTGATTTTATTGATCCGTCGGATCATAAAATGCTGATTGACAATATTCATAAATTACTTTCTGGTGAAAAAGGTCACAAAATAACTGAATATCTGGCAGTAAGACAGGATAAAAGCAAGTTCTTCATTGATGTGAATTCTTCCCTGTTGTATGATGCCAATGGTAATCCCGAAAGTATCCTGTTTGTAGAACGTGATATTACAGAGAGAAAGTTAGCCGAAGAAACGCTCCAAACTAAGACTTCTTTGCTCGAAGCTCAGACAAATGCAACAATCGATGGAATTTTAATTGTAAATAACGATCATAAAAGAGTCCTGATCAACCAACGTGTGATTGATCTGTTTGAAGTTCCGCAATATATTGTTGATAATGAGGATGATTCCTTGTTGCTCAATCATGTGATGAGCCTGAATAAAAATCCCGAGGAATTTCTGGAAAAAGTCAAATACCTTAATGATCATAATAATGAAATAAGTCAAGATGAGCTGGAACTGATTAACGGGAAAATTCTGGACCGTTATTCGGCACCGGTTTTGGGAAAAGATGGGAAGAATTATGGCCGGATCTGGACTTTCCGGGACATTACCAAAAGCAAGCAAGCCGAAGAGTTGCTGCAAAATGAAAGGGCACTTTTTAGAACCATTATTGATCTGATTCCTGATGCAGTGTATGTTAAAGATACCGAAGGGAAAAAGATTCTGGCCAATCCAACAGAAGTTCATTTTGCCGGCAAAATGGCTGAAGAGGAGATAATCGGTAAAACAGACGAAAATTTGTATCCCGATATTCCTGCAAAGCGGGCATTGCAGGAAGACCAGTATGTTCTTCAAACGGGGAAATCAATTCTGGATGTTGAAGGGTCCCTAATAGACAACAAAGGGAAAATCCGCTCATTATTAATATCCAAAGTGCCTTTGCGCGATGTTCACGGGAAAATTACGGGACTAGTAGGGGTGACCCACGATATTAGTTCGCGCAAAAAGGCTGAGGATGATCTGAAGCAAATTTCAACCCGGCTATCATTGGCTACACGTGCAGGTGGGGTAGGTGTTTGGGATTTTGATCTTGTTGAGAATTTTCTGTTATGGGATGATCAGATGTTTTCGCTTTACGGCGCTGATAGAATGTATGTTGGTCAGGCAAACGAGACACGGATCGCAGGTATTCATCCTGATGATGCCTTCATTGTTGACTCTCAGATTGAGCAGGCTATAAGGGGAGAGAAGGAATTTGATACTGAATTCCGTGTGATCTGGCCGGATAAATCAGTGCACAATATCAGGGCGCTTGCTACGGTCCAGCGCGATGACTCAGGCAAACCACTTCACATAATCGGGACGAATTGGGACATTACAGAACAGAAAAAGACTGAAGAGACACTCTTAATCGCCAAGCAGGAATCTGATAGTGCAAATAAAGCCAAATCGGAATTTTTGGCCAATATGAGTCATGAAATTCGGACTCCGCTTAATGGAGTGATCGGATTTACCGATCTGCTTTTAAGATCTCCGCTCAATAAAATCCAACAGCAATATGCTAAAAATGCAAATACCTCTGGCCACTCTTTATTAGGAATCATTAATGACATTCTCGACTTTTCCAAGATAGAAGCAGGCAAGATGGAGCTCGACCTGATAAAGGCTGATATTATAGAACTTGCCGAATTAACATCCGACATTGTTAAATATCATGCGTCCCAAAAAAATATCGAGCTCCTGCTGAATATTCAGCAGGATATTCCCCGTTTCGCGGTGATAGACCCGACAAGGCTGAAACAAATTTTGGTCAACCTCTTATCAAATGCCGTAAAATTTACTGAATCAGGAGAAGTAGAATTGAAAGTTACATTCAGTAAAACAGATGAGATCTCTGGTGAATTTAATTTCTCAGTCCGGGATACGGGCATAGGAATCAGCGAGATACAAAAGCATCAATTATTTAAGGCATTTTCACAGGCTGATACTTCCACTACCAGGAAATTTGGTGGAACAGGACTAGGTCTCACTATTTCAAATATGCTGGCCGAAAAAATGGGGAGTCAGATTGAAGTAATAAGTGAACCTGGTAAAGGTTCAACGTTCTATTTTATCCTTAAAACAGAATTTGAAACTGGAGAAAAATTAGACTTACAAAGTCTGACAACTATAAACCGATTATTGGTAATCGATGATAATGATAATAACCGATTGATTCTGGAACATACCTGTCAAAATTGGGGAATCGAATTTGTGGGTATTGAAAGTGGACTCTCGGCGATTAAACTTTTAGAAACGTCGAAACCGTTTGACGTGATTATCGTCGATTTTCAGATGCCTGATATAAATGGGCTGGACACCATCCGGATGATCAGGGATAATTTAAGGCTCACCCCTGAAAAGCAACCAATTATCCTGCTCCACAGCTCGTCCGATGATATTGAGATTTATGAAGAGTGCAAAAGGTTGGGAGTCATATTTAATCTTACCAAGCCCGTTAAATCGACCGAATTGTTGCATTATCTGAAGAGTATTCACAATTTGCCAGATTTAATCTCCCGGAATAATAGTCTTGTATTTGAATCAATTAACGATACTCTGCAGCAAGTATCTACTCCAGTAATTCTTGTAGCAGAGGATGTTATTATAAATATGATTCTGGTGACCACCTTAATAAAACAAATGATTCCAAAGGCGGTGATCTATGAAGCCAAAAATGGGAGAGAGGCTTTCGAAATGGCCATATCAAAAAAACCGAATCTGATAATCATGGATATTCAAATGCCGGAGATGTCAGGTATTGAGGCAACAATGTCTATTCGGAATTATGAAATCGGGAAAGGTAGCCGGATCCCAATTATTGCTTTGACTGCCGGAGCCCTTAAGGGGGAAAAGGAGAAATGTCTGGAGGCAGGTATGGATGATTTTCTGACTAAGCCACTTGATAATAAACGTTTACGCCGTATTTTAGAAACATATTTACATACTCATCAGGAAATCAGTAATTTTAATATAACAACCTCTGAGCATTCCGGCAATATTCATTTTGACCGGATGATGGTTCTAGAAAGTATCGGCAATAGCGAGGTAATTCTTGAAGAATTGCTGGAAGCTGCTCAAATTCAATTTACTCAGGATATTGCACTTTTAAGGAAAGCGATCGAAGAACGGAATTTGTCAAATGTTAAATTAATTGCACACTCCGTTAAAGGTGCCTCATTAAATATGTACTTCAATAAAATGGCCGAATTAGCCATTGAATTCGAATTGTACCTTGACAAAGACCACTTTAGTGAACTAAGTGATTTATTTGCAGAATTGGTTGTGGAATGGAAACATTTACAGGCTCTTTTGAGGAAATCAGGAGAATAAGACTTTCATAGATTGTTGCACATTCTTCGGATTGTTAAAAACAGGATAGTGACCGGATAAATGTTTAAACAATAGACATTCATCCGGTTATTTGTAATAGTCATTTTATTCTTTAAATCTGGAAGTGCTCACCTTATCAACCAGGTATACAATCGATTGATGCGAGATCCCAGTATGTAGACTTAACCCTATTTCGCAGGTTCTGCTGGTCGAATAGCCATTGAGGATGTCTTCTGAAGTCAATTGATTTTTAAGGTCGGTTAATCCGTGTTTATTCAGTTCCGGATATGAAAACCCGCGATCCCCGGCGAAACCGCAACAATTTGTTTCCGGAATCACAACCTTGGAGGCACAAATTTGAGCCAATTCGGTCAATTTTCTTTCCAATCCCATTTTTTTCATGCTGCAAACGGGAAAGACGGTAATGGTCTCCTGTAAAGGTGTTATTTCAAGCCAGGGGATGAGGTGTTCAAGAATAAACTCAACCGGTTCGTACAATCTGAGTTTTTCTTCCATATTCTCTTTCATGGTAAACAGGCAGGGACTCATATCACAAAGAACAGGATATTTCCCGTTGTCAGTTGCTTGAATCAGGGCAGTTTCAAGATCTTTTGATTTTCTCACTCCCGCTTCGGTGTACCCTTTACTTAAAAAGGCCATTCCGCAACACAGGTTATTCAGATTTTCAGGGTAAATTACCTCGAAACCGGCCTTGGTCAAAAGTTGCACCAATTTTATGGAAAGTTGTTTTTCCTTGCGGTTCTCTTGTGAAACCCCCATAGCCCGGTTAATGCATGATGGAAAATAAACGACCTTTCGTCCCGTGACTATAACAGGCATGCTATCGACATCAATTTTATCGGCCCCCAGAGGCATATAAGGGTTCCATTGTGGAATTCTGTTTCCCGACAAAGTGCGCAGCCCGCCTGAAATACTATTCATCAGTGAAGTTCCCAACAAGGAATGAAAAGCACCAACCGCTGAAAGGGCGAATCTTGCCGAAGCGGTAACCAGGTTCATGTTCCCGGCAATCCAGTCGGCAAATCCATTGCCGGATCCGATCTCATTATGTCTTAAGTGTTTGATGAGTTTGCCGGTGTCAATTTTAACCGGACAATTTGTGGCACATAACCCGTCTGTGGCGCAGGTTTCGTTTCCTGCATATTTAAAGTCTTTGGTTAATGCCGCTAAAATGTGAGGTTCATGGCCTGTTTTAATTAGATTTATCATTTCGCGGTATACGACGATCCGTTGTCGGGGAGTTAGAGTCAGTTCAGCTGAAACGCAGGATGGTTCACAGAACCCGCATTCAATGCATTTATCGATCTTTTCGTTTGCTTCAGGAATTGGTTTGAAATGCTTAAGATGCCCCTTGGGATCATTGGTGATAATCACATCCGGATTCAGAAGATTCAGAGGATCAAACAGGTATTTGATCTGTTTCATCAGTTCATAGGCCTCTTTACCCCACTCCAGTTCTACAAATGGTGCCATATTGCGGCCAGTTCCATGTTCTGCTTTAAGCGAGCCATCATATTTTGCAACCACCATATCTGTAACATCTGCCATAAATTGGCCGTAGCGGTCGATCTCGCTTTGTACTCCAAAATCCTGTGTGAATACAAAATGAAGGTTTCCTTCCAGCGCATGGCCAAAGATTACTGCTTCGTTATAGCCCCATTTTTTGAAGCGTTGCTGAAGGTCAAGCGTTGCTTCAGCCAATCGGGTTACCGGGAATGCAACATCTTCGATAATAACGGTAGTTCCGGTTTTCCGAATGGCTCCAATAGATGGGAACATCCCTTTGCGGATATTCCAGAATTGCTCATATTCTGATGGAATTGTGGTAAACCGAATAGGTATTTCAGTTGGAATTGGTTGAATTGTACCAAGGATTACAGCGATCTGCCTTTCAACCTCTTTCTGCTGAAGCGCCCTGGTTTCGACAAGCAGTGCACATCCTTTGGGATTTATAGTTTTCAGGTATTCCGGAGCCCCTTCCTGATTTTCAACTGAGCGTAAACCTGCCCTGTCGATGAGCTCCACCGCCGAAACCGGGGCTGTTTGCAATAAAGTTACTGCCTTGCAAGCTTTTTCAATATCGGGGAATATCATCAGAGCACTGGCTTTGTAGGGGTGTTCTATCACCGTTTTATAAGTGATTTCTGCAATAAATCCAAGTGTTCCTTCGGAACCGATCATCAGATGTTCTATCACATCAAACGGATCAGAAAAATCGACCAGGGCATTCAGGCTGTACCCGGTAGTATTCTTCATTTTGTATTTCATCGATATTCTGTCCGCCAGGGTTTTATTCGCCTTGACTGTAACTGCCATATCAGCAATACTTCGGATTAACTCAGGATGCAATAGGCCAAATTGCTCCCTGTTTTTCAGATCAGCAGTATCAAGCAACGAGCCGTCGGCAAAAATAATGCGCATACTGTCGAGCGTTTTGTAGGTATTTTCAGATGTTCCACAACACATCCCGCTGGCATTGTTGGCGGCAATACCTCCAATCATTGCTGCATTTACTGATGCGGGATCCGGACCAATTTTACGCCCATACGGAGCCAGCAAAGCGTTGACTCGTCCGCCGGTCAACCCGGGTTGGAGGCGGATTTTTAAACCTTCCTCAATGATGGCATATTTTTTCCAATGATTTCCGGCAATGACCAATACGGAATCGGAGATTGCCTGGCCAGAAAGGCTTGTCCCTGCAGCCCGAAAGGTGACTGGAAGTGAAAGGGCGGAACTTTTCTGTAAGATCAATCTCAACTCCTGTTCGTCCTTTGCCTTTATCACCATTTTAGGGATTAGCCGGTAAAAACTGGCATCTGTGCCGTAGGCAAGTGTATGAAGCGGATCATGAAAGATCCGCTTTGAGTCTATAACCGGGGTAAGTTGCTGAAATAGGGTTTTGTAATTTCCTGCTAACATATAAAATCGTCGTATGTAGGGCAGAGGTAAAATTAGGCAAAATAATCGGGAGGACATCCGGCAGATATAATAATTGGGAAAATCATCATATGAAACAGTTTTAAACAAAATATAAATAAGTTCAATTATTAAATTTAGATTTTGTAATTTTATAAAGATATTTTTTACCGACCTAAATATTAAGGGTTTAATAATAACCCAAATTCATGCGATTTAACCTTTGCCTTTCGCTCCTTGACCGGAATCGGAACGTTTTACCTGTTAATTACCAGTATGAGCTTAGCGCCTGGATCTACAAAGTGATCAATCAGAGCGATCCGGCATTTGCCGACTGGCTGCATAATAAGGGCTACTCAAATGATAATAAGCAATTCCGGCTGTTTACCTTCTCAAATCTTATTGTATCGCAATATGAGATTAACGGTGACAGACTGATTATTAAGTCTGATAAGATTGAACTGATTATCTCCACTTTACCTGAAGAGAATATCCGGCATTTTATTTCCGGGGTTTTTCGTGACCGGGAGTTTGTGTTGGGTGACCGGATTTCGAATGCCGGATTTAGGATCAACTCCATTGAAGCGATGCCATCTCCAACGTTTACAGACGAGATGTCATTTCGGGCTCTCTCCCCGATTTTTGTCTCAGGTAAGTTGGAGGGGCAGAAATATGCTCAGTATTTTCGCCCCGATTATGATGGATATGCTCAGCTTTTAATCAATAATCTCAAAGAAAAGCTGAAAGTCTACGACGGGGCTGAACTGATATTCCGTGAATACAGTGTGCGATTAGACCTTCTTTCACCTCCCAGACAAAAAGGGATTACAATCAAAGCAGGAACCCCTCAGCAGAGTAAATTGATTGGATATCACTATAATTTTAAAATCAAGGCAACTAAGGAGTTCCTCCGTATGGGTTATTACTGCGGATTTGGTGAAAAGAACAGTATGGGGTTTGGGTGTTGTGAGGTTATTTAAAGACCTTCCAGGTTTCTAAAACCTGGAAGGTCTTCAGCCAAAATCACCTCACCAGTATTTTTCAGATCTAATTAATGGGTCCACCAAAGGCTTTTAATAAAATGAGTAGCCCTCAAGGAACCTTTTTGAACGCCCATTTAGACAGAAGAAGATAAATACTAAGGAAATTAGGAAAGTTTTAAAAGGTGAACGCAAACTCAAGCTCCAATTGATTCATCTTCAGATTTATAGTTTGGTTTGGAACCCCATTCCCGGTATAGTCCAGGGGGTTAAAACCTTTAACACTTGCAGGAAGTGCATAGACCAATGCCGCATGGACTGAGTTTTTGGTCTTTCCAATCTTTTTGGAAAATCCTAAAGTAAGGTGATCCTGTATTGTTGCCGGGGCCAGAATGTTAAATAAAGTCTGGGTAGATGGGATGGGTTGATCACTATGAGAATAACCACCTCTTAATATCCACCCTTTAATTCCGCTAAATTCGACCCCAACTTTATAAATATTGATATCTTGCCAGCCAAAACCGGGACCATTATTAGAACCCAATGGTGCAGTAGCTAAAGTTTGTGGGTTAAAAGAATTGGAAACGGATGCAACACCTGTATAATTAATACGCTTATAATCTGCCAGAATAGCCCATTCGTTACTGAACTCATAAGCCAGTCCGACAGACCAGTTTGAAGGAATATCAAAATTCCCCTGTTCAGCAAAAAGACCGGCATATTTACTGAATTTCGTCATTGTTATCTTCGGCTGATAATTTACACCTAAGGTTAATCCCTTTGCCAGTTGGCCCATATAGCCCAATTTAAATCCTAACCCGGTGCTGTTGTCGGTTCCGTTTCCGCTTACTTTCGTTTGGGCTTCTGACATTGGTGCAAATGACGCCACACCCTTGGCACTGAAATACTGGTATACCACCAGGGCTGTTACTCCAAGACTATGCTTTTCAGCAATTTTCCTCGAATAAGTAAGACCGAGGAACATCTGCGCGAGGTTAATTCCCGTAGATTGCGAACTAGGGTCATAAAAGGCAGGAGTTTTATAATTGGTATTCATCCCTCCATTACCAAAAAGGGTTGCGGAAAAACTGCTTTTATTATTGATCATCCAGTTGGCTCCGAGGCTTGGTTCCAAAAAGAGCCTGGAACCGCTCTCAACAGTCCCGGGGGCTAATCCCATTGTGCCTGGGTTACCTGATGGAGTTCCGGTAATCGTATATTGCCTGTTGGGATTAAAAAATTCGAAACCCAGATTATACTGGTTACCCAGAAAAACGTTTCCTGCCGGATTCCCGTTAATCAGACTGTTTTTGTACCATGCAGAACCGGCTCCAGCCAATCCCTTATTCTGAGCGCCGTAACCTACACCGAAATATCCATCTGTCGCCTGCACTGTTTGAAATAATCCAAAACCTGTTAGGATTAACAAGGTCGAATAGGTAATCTTATAAAATCTTTTCATAGTTTAAGTATTAATAAAAAATTTGGTCGTTAATTGCTCACAAAGTTATGATCACCTGTCTTATGGCAGGCAAATATGGGTGTGCATCTTTGCAAAGGACCTTGTGACAAATCGCACATTTAAGGTTCAATGAATAGTGTCTGATAATCAGTAATTAAGACATGAAGTCAAAAATAGCCAATCTGATTCCGGATTATTTTACGAAATTTGGTTTTTGGTTAAACCCGTATTTCAAAAAAAACAGATTCTGTCACAGTTATTCACAGAAACACCCTTGATCTATCCAAATCTGAAATAGATCAAGGGTGTATTTGTTGAGGATTTTCAGAATATGTAATGGATTAATTTGCTGCCACAGTCGTAGCTTTTTCGTCTTCAAACTGATAGAGCACTGTTGACAGGTAGCGTTCACCAGTATCACACATAATGGTAACGATCTTTTTACCCTTGTTTTCAGGCCGTTTAGCAACCTGTAATGCAGCATAAGCTATTGCGCCTGAGGAAATTCCAACCAAGAGTCCTTCAGTTCTGGCTAATTCACGGCTTGTTTGAATCGCCTGATCGTTTGTTACCGTGATAATTTCATCAATAACAGAAACGTTTAGAATATCCGGTACAAAACCGGCACCAATACCCTGAATCTTGTGAGGTCCTGGATTTCCGCCTGAAAGAACGGGGGAGTCAGTTGGTTCAACTGCGATAATTTGGACACCAGGTTTTCTGGATTTCAGCACTTCTCCTACTCCGGTTATGGTTCCTCCTGTACCTACACCGGAAATAAAAATATCCACATCACCATCAGTATCTCTCCAGATTTCCTCGGCAGTAGTTTTGCGGTGAATTTCAGGGTTTGCCAGATTTTTAAACTGTTGAGGAAGGAAAGAATTTGGAGTAACTGCAGCAAGTTCTGTTGCCCTTCGTATTGCCCCTTTCATCCCTTCGCTTCCCGGGGTGAGGACTAATTCGGCGCCAAGGGCTTTCAATATATTCCTTCTTTCGTGGCTGAAGGTCTCGGGTAATAAAATAATCAACCGATATCCCTTGGCTGCTGCAACAAATGCAAGAGCAATCCCTGTGTTACCGCTGGTAGGTTCAATGATTACAGAGTCTTTATTCAGCAATCCCTGCTTTTCGGCAGCATCGATCATCGCAAAACCAATACGGTCTTTTACACTTCCGGCAGGATTAAAGAATTCGAGCTTTCCAATAATCGTTGCTTCAAGTTTATGTTGCTTATTGAAGTTCGAGAATTCAAGTAAGGGAGTATTCCCAATTAAATCGGTAAGATTGGATGCAATTTTTGTCATGGCTTTATTTTTTATTTTATGATACAAATGTAAAGTGAAAAACAGGTACAACAATCCCATAAAATGCGTATTTTTTAATACCTGCTTTATGGTATAGCTGGTTTCGACAGGGTTTATATTTTTGCAGGAATTGGGAATTTAACTTTGAATCCATTAATATTGCGACATAGACATCATAAAAATGGAAAACGATTCAGTTTTGCAAATACGTCCCATTCAACCTAAAGATAATCAAATATTGGCAAAAATTGTCCGCTCTTCACTGGCTGAATTTGGTGCAGATCATCCGGGAACCGTTTATTTTGATCAATCGACGGATGCACTATATGAACTTTTCAGGAAAGAGCGCTCTTGTTACTATGTCGCTGAATATAATGGAGAAATCGTAGGAGGCGGTGGAATTTTCCCAACTGAAGGGTTACCTTCAGATACGTGTGAATTGGTAAAGATGTATTTGGTGCCGCAAGCCAGAGGCAAAGGTTTTGGCAAATCATTAATGCAACACTGCCTGCAAGCTGCCGGAAAATTAGGTTTTGAAAGAATATATCTGGAATCGATGCCTGAACTTAATCAAGCACTGAAGCTCTATGAAAAGTTTGGATTTGAATATTTACCTTCTCCACTCGGAAACACCGGCCATTTTGGCTGTGATGTCTGGATGCTTGGAAAATTATGAATATTATGATTTAATATGCAGATATATAGATAATTAAATAATTTTTGGACAAAAATTTGTAACTTAAAACTCCCCTGATATATGCCTGAATTAAGCAGAAAATTAGCCAATTTTACGGACTCAGTTATTCGCCGGATGACAAGAATTGCGAATCTGCACGGGGCGGTAAATCTGTCGCAAGGCTTTCCTGATTTTGATCCGCCAAAGGCACTGAAGGAGGCATTGGAAAAAGTAGCGGGCGGAAGCATTCACCAATATGCCATTACCTGGGGAGCCGCTAATTTCAGGGTGGCCCTTGCCCGGAAACAATCCAGGTTCATGGGTTTTGAGATCAATCCGGATACTCAGGTCGCAGTTACCTGCGGGAGCACTGAGGCAATGATCGCTGCGATGATGACTGTCTGTAATCCCGGAGATAAAGTAATTGTATTCTCCCCATTTTACGAGAATTATACTGCCGATGCTATCCTTTCGGGCGCTGAACCGATTTATGTGCACCTTAAACCACCCTGTTATCACTTTGATATTGCCGAATTGGAATCAGCGTTCATGCAAAATCCCAAAGCTCTGATTTTATGTAATCCCTCGAATCCATGCGGTAAAGTTTATACCCGGGAAGAACTTCAAATTATTGCCCGTTTCGCCATTAAATATGATGTTTTTGTCATTACGGATGAGGTGTACGAGCATATCGTGTATGAACCATTCCACCACATTTACATCTCTTCTTTGCCGGGGATGTTTGAGCGAACCATTTCATGCAGTTCCCTTTCAAAGACATATTCAATTACAGGATGGCGCTTAGGATATGTTATTGCTCCCTCCAATATTATAGATGGTGTGCGTAAAGTTCACGATTTCCTTACTGTGGGCGCTGCTGCTCCATTACAGGAAGCAGCGGTAACGGCACTTAATTTTGGGGATGAATATTACATCAATTTGCAGAAGTCGTATACCGAAAAAAAAGATTATTTTCTGAACGGGCTAGATCAGCTGGGGCTGAATTATACAGTTCCCCAGGGAGCATATTATGTGATGGTTGATATTTCTGAATTTGGTGCGACCAACGATATCGAATTTTGTGAATGGATGGCCTGCGAAGTGGGAGTTGCAGCGGTCCCTGGGTCCAGTTTCTTCCAGGAAGAGGTGCATCATTTAATCCGGTTTCATTTTGCAAAAAATGAAGAAACATTGGCAAGGGCTCTCAAAGCATTGGGAGATTTACATACTAAAGCAAAACAGAAGAAATGGATGAAATGATTGGGTCTGCAACGAATCAAAATATCTTAGGGATATTGCAAAAAAAAGCTGATGGACTAAATATCCACCAGCTTTTTTTCATTAAGATATTTTTCCGGATTATTTACCTACAGAGCTTGCTAAATTCCCGAACATATAAGTTAAGGAGAACTCCAGTGTTGTAATTTTAAGTGTTCCGGTCATATCATTTGTATAAGGTTTGTACCACAAATTGCGAAGCCCGTAATCATAACTTACGCTGTAAATCATCTTGCCAATTTCAAATCCGGCTCCAACACCAACTCCGTAATCTACTTTTGCAAGATTTCCCCTTGAATATATATCCTGGATAGGGACAGTTTGATTAAGACCACCGGTGGAAATTACTTGCGGATTTTTTTCGCTTCCTCCCAAACCAAGCCCAACATAGGGACCTCCCTGAACAACGAATTTGAATTTACTGGAGAATGGAATTTTATAAGCCAGATTCAATGGGATATCAAAGAAACTGATTTTTGCCTTTCCATTGAGATTAGATGCATTTCCAAGCGTGGAATTACTTATATTCTTTAAATTATAACCTTTTAATGAATAAAGCAATCCGGTGTTCAGGAAAAGATTCTTATGCAGGTTAAAATCAATGACCGGGCCCAGGTGAAAACCGTATAAGGGATCCGGTGAGTAAGCATTATCGGCCAAAGTCATTGACATATTGGCAATATTAAGGCCTCCTTTGACACCAATCATTTGTGCATTAGCAAATTGCACTAATAAAGTAAAAGCAATTGCATAAATCAGTTTTGTTTTCATTCAATCGATAAAATTAATTTTGCCTACTCTTAAGTTTTTCAGCATTCACTCCCTACCAAGTAGGTGCCGCACTTCTCCTATTCATAGGACAGTAAGGGGGCAAAGATAAAATATTTTTTGTTCTTCAGGCTAAATCCCGAAAGAACTCTTTAACTTATCAAAAATAGTGCCCCAAAAGTACTCATTAAACTTATCTTAAATGTAATATTCGATATTATCTATCCAGCCCGCTTTGATCGCCAACATAATTAATTCAGAAGCATTGGAGACTTCCACTTTTCTGAAAATATTCTTACGGTGAGTATTTACCGTGTGGTAACTAATATTTCTCCTTGATGCAATCTCTTTGGTTGTCAATCCGTCAGCGATTAGTTTTACAATCTCAATTTCAGAAGGAGTCAATGTTTTAGGGTCTTCAGCAATATATTTTGATTCGCTTATATCGAGGAAAAGGTCAAGAATTTCATCTGAATAAAATTTTCTCGATTTCAACGTTGATTCAATAGCAGAAAAGATTTCGTCCTTGTCAGCAGTCTTATAAATGATATTCTTAATGCCCGATTTTGTCAGTTCGGCAAACTCCTGCTTGCTGATGGTATTGGTAAGAATCAGTATCGATAATTGGGGATATTTCTGCCGAATGATTCTCAGATCATCAAGTCCATCATAATCAATATTCACATAATCTGTTATCAACAGCTCTGCAGAGCCGCTGTCCAGTAACTTTAAGAGTTCATGTTTTGTTGCTGCAACTCCTGTAACGGTATAGTCACGATCTGCCATAATCAGTGACTTCAACGCTTCTACTACCAGGAACTGGGAATCCGCTATAATTACCTTATTTATCTTTTCCATCGCTTATTAAAATACTTAACTGGTAGATTAAGTACACTTTTATTTTAAGATTCTTAAGGCTCGCAAGATAAACAAAATCAGCCAATTTTCACAGAGGTCATGGTTAATGAACCCATCACCGCTTTATCATTAAAAAAAGTGACCTGTTCATTTTCCCCTTTTAAGGCGAGAGTGTAAAGCAGTGGAAGGTAATGTTCGGGTGTAGGTACAGCCATTTGCACCTCCCTTCCAAGTAACATGTAGTTTATCAGCTCTTTATGGTTATTGCTCAAAATATGTTTTTTTATTTTATCGTTTGCATATATTGCCCAGTCAAAACCATATTCCGGTTCATCGACCTTATCCCATGCTACCATCCGGAGATTGTGCACAATATTCCCGCTCCCAATAATCAGTACCCCTTTATTCCTTAACGAGGAAAGTTCCTTAGCCAGATCATAATGGAATTGGGGGGACTGATTATAGTCGAGACTCATTTCAATGACTGGGATGTCTGCCATCGGATAAATATTGCGGATGACACTCCATGCACCGTGATCCAATCCCCATTTTTGATCAAGTTCAACTGGGGTCTTTTTTAAAGTATTTTTGGTCAGATAGGCCAATTCAGGACTTCCTGGTGCCGGATATTGAACCTCGAATAATTGTCTGGGAAATCCTCCGAAATAATGAATGGTTGGAGGTTTTGTCATTGCTGTGACAAAAGTTCCGTTTGTCTCCCAATGGGCAGATATACACAGAATTGCTTTTGGGCGGGGAATAGATTCGCCGAGTTTCCGCCATGAGTGTACAAATTCATTCTCTTCAATTGCATACATTGGGCTTCCGTGTCCGACAAAAAGTACAGGCATCCGCTCACTGTTTTCAGTGGAGGCATTTAAATCTTTCAATGAATTGTTATCCATGATGTTAAAAGCTATTGGGAACAGCATTGCCGATCGCATAAAAGATCGTCTGTTCATGATAAAGTTATTTGTTCGATAAAGATATGAATGGGTAAAAAAACTTTCCTTGCTACTAACAGATTATTGAATTACAGTTTGCATTTGGCTGCTAGCTGCTGGCTAAATTGCCTACATTTAATTGACATTTATTCATAACATTGTTCTGAATGATACTAAATTATCCTGGTAAAATGTGCCGGCGGCCTGCTACCAATTGCCAGCTGCAATCAGAACACTAGTTAGATTGGATACTATCGCTATAAGGCCTATTACATTTAGTAGCTAAATATACTGACCTTAAAGGAACAGAAATCACTAACACCTGCCTAAACGGGCAAGGTTAGTGATTTCGGATATTAATCTGAATAATTATTCCGCTTTTTTTACCAGTTCAATATCACAATTAATCTTCACCTCTTCGCCAACAAGTACCCCACCTGTTTCAAGTGCTGCATTCCAGGTTAAACCCCAATCCTTACGGTTGATTTTCCCGGTGATGGCGAAACCAGCTTTTACGTTTCCCCATGGATCAGCATTGACACCGCCAAATTCCACGGATAAAGTAGTTGGATTTGTAACCCCTTTGATGGTCAGGTCGCCAGTGAGGTCATACAGATCATCGCCCAGATCCTTTAAGCCATTACCGGTAAAGGTGATCTTGGGATAGTTTTCAACATCGAAGAAATCACCGCTTTTTAAATGTCCGTCCCTGTCGGCTATTTCTGTATCTACTGAGGATGTATTTAATGAGAAGGAGATTACCGATTTGGAAAAGTCATTTCCAACGGTTGAGACTTCGCCTTCGAATTCCCTGAAACTTCCTAAAACGTTTGAAATCATCAGATGTTTTACTTTAAACCCGATTTTGCTGTGTGTTGGGTCAATTGCCCATTTTGTTGTTTCCTGTGTGCTCATAATAATTGTTTATTTGTTTTTTGATTTTGAATTATTTCTATTGTTTTTACAATGCAAAGGTGCATCGAACAGATAAGCCGGTGGTAACAGTTTTCAGAAAGGTTGTGGTATATTTAGGAAATAATACTTTTTGTCATTTCCCTGAACCGGCTTGGGGTTATCTCCATTTTAGCATGAAAGACCCGGGTGAAGTACGATTTTTCGTTGTATCCCAGATCATATCCAATCTCAGAAACAGTTTTATCAGTATAAAGTAACATCCTCTTAGCCTCAATAAGTTTGCGGGTCTCTATAATTTCAGAAACGCTTTTTCGGAAATTATTCTGGCAAACGATATTCAGGTTCCGTTCCGACATATTCAATTTATTGGCATAAAAGGAAACTCCCTCATTGCGATGATAGTTTTCTTCGAGGATTTTAAGGAAGTTATTGAAAGTCACTACCTGAGATGCCTTAGCAACATTTTCCGCAGGCGAGTTCCTTTTCCGCTCTGCGTCAATCATGGCGACAAGTCCGCTCAGAAGATAACGTATGGTGGTATGGTCAACA
>Ga0316223_1000823_pt1 | contig 33575 bp, 32 predicted proteins | sample TBH18009metaG_FD_206007 | JGI IMG/M metagenome (GOLD analysis project Ga0316223, IMG submission 206007) | Freshwater microbial communities from Trout Bog Lake, Wisconsin, USA - TBH18009 | ecosystem: Environmental > Aquatic > Freshwater > Lake > Hypolimnion/Profundal zone | place: USA: Wisconsin...
GTGTGTTTTTCAGATCTTGAGGCTCGAACGCTTTAATGTAAATCGCACGATACATACCGGATGGGTTCGGCAGAATTTCAGGCACAGGCGCATCTTTGGTGCGGTGCATAAAGTTAAGGAAGTGGAAGTCCCACTTCAGGATTTTCTCAACTTGCCCGGTCTGCATGTTACGATATTTCCAGTAGAACGGAGAAATGATCGCGCCATCGCCCCAGTTCACACCGTACTTGTAGTTCCAGGCAAGTTTTTCACCTGCATGAGGGTCTTTAAGATCAGGCTCTTCCGGGAAAGGACGACCCGCAATATAACCATGAATTTCGCCCAGTTTTGCACCCAGCTTGGTCTTGTTCAGATTCGCCTTGGTTGCGTCAATAAACGATTTAGAAATGGTAAATTGCGTGGTTGCACCGACCTGAACTTGTGTCAGCCCATCCTTGATAACCTTATAGGTACCAACGGCCAGGACATCCTTGAATTGGTCGACGTTACTCTTGTTGATCGTCACACCGGGAGTTAAACCTGGAAAGGATGGAAACCCATTCTTATAAGGATTGAACGAGCTTTCCACATCCGCTTCAGTGGCAGCCAGTGCTGCGCTGGTCAAACCAGCAAGCAGCACACTCAGCAGCACACTCAGCTTCTTCTTCATATTCATACTCTGTCTCCTGTTTGAGAATTAGAACTTGTAATTCAACTTGAAGTATAAGTCATTTTGGTTAAACGCTGCACCGATAGGGCCAGCACGGAACATTCCCAGAGGTTCTACGCTGGACAAACCTGCCGATTGACCAACCGGACCAGTGCCTGTAAACGGTGGATAAGGATTACAGGAACGACAATCGTCAAAGCGGTAATTGCTGCTGCCGCTCCAGAATTTGTAATTGGCACCAAAAGTCAGCTTCATGGTGTTGGTCACATTCCATTCCACTTGTGGAGCAATCACGTTCGCTGTTGCCTGGAAGTCACGTGCAAAAATTACTTGCGGGTTGATCAAGCCGTTTTTCAGCGTTCCACGAACCAGCATCGTCATTATAAAGTCGTTTTGCCAATCTGGCATTCCAACTGGACCTGCAGGGCCTTGTGAAAGCTCGTGATTAAAAATATGCTGATAGAACACTTGAGTCGAAATCAGAGTAGCCGAAGTTTCGCTGATGAACGGGATAAAGGTCGGACGGTCAAAACCCACTACCGACCTGAACACGTTGTTTTCCGAATACAAACTGCTTCGTGCTGAATTGGCAAACTCTTCACCCTTGGTCAAGGCGCCTTCCATGCGGACGGCAGCTTGCAGATTAGGCAACTGGAAGTCCATCGAACCACCAATCAGATTAACCCTTGGAAAAACCACATCAAAAGCTATCAGTGAATTTCCGCCTGGTCCACCTGTCACACCGGTAAAGGGATTTTGTGCCGCATTCTGAATTGAATGCAATGACGGCAATTGTGAACGGTAAGTCAAAGCGTTCACAGAAAACGAAAGACCGCCTGAGCTCACACCTTCGAATTTCGCACCGAGTTGGGTATTGTTTAGGCTCCAACCAGGTAAATCAACATTCCTAATACCGATTTGATGTGCCCCAAAATTAGTGGCTATCGCTCCACTTGCAAAGTTTGCGACCGTGCCGCCGTTATCCCACAGATTGGCCATACCACGGAAGAAACAGCCCGCATCCAGAATCACGTTCGGTGTGCCACACTGTCCCAGATCATTAGGGCGGAATTTATCAAAATTCCATACCAACTGCAGATTGCGATCCTGCATCGAGTCACTTGGCCCCATGCGGTATTCGGTCTGCAACATGAACATCGGAATCCGGATATCGGACAATTCGTCATAAATGTTGTTGCGTGAATAATCGACCGGGTTCAGCACATCCAGCACGCGGAACAGGTCGGTACGGCCCCATACCACTTGTTGCCTGCCAAGTTTGACAAATAGCTCCTTGCCGCTGTCGAGAGTAACATTCTTTTTAACATACAGTTCACGGATGAAGTCTAGGTGATCATCGAACTCGGGCGCTGCCAACTGTGCTTGCGTCAGGTTACCGTAGCCACCGAAGTTACGGCACCCACGACTGTCCACATCGCAAGGACGAACTGGAACGCCAAATGCCACATCTCCTGTCGGTGTGGGGCCGTATGTACTCTCGCCCAACACAACCAAGCCAGAATTCGGGTTGTTGGTATAGCTGTCAACAAACGTATTATTTGCCAAATGTAAACCATTCGCGACGAAAGTATTACCTATGCCGCCGCCTTGGGGTACTTGCGTCGTATTGTAAGGAGCAGGCAGACCCGGTCCCGCCACGTTGCCCAACATAATCGAGCCACCCGCTGTCTTACCATAATGACTTTGGTTCAATTGATACACGCCATCCCAAGAACCTCTCAGAATGCTGTGTAGTGCCCAACCATCACTCAATTGTTTGTCGGTTTCGGCTTGCAGGGTGTTTCTGAATTTCGAAAGACCCGTGTATTGACGCACTGCCGTGTGGTTTTCATACGTTACGTCGGTATGCGAAGCCGACTCTTGATCACCGCCCATCGCAGGCAAGTCATTACCTTCCGCCCATGCAGTGCTCCCCACTGCGAACAGAAGAGCAAAAGCACTGAGCTTAAGCGATCTCCCGACTTTCCCTTTTTTGTACATAGAATGTCTCCTCTTAGTGTTGAAATACAAATTTAAAGGTGCTGCCACTACTTACTGTTTTCCCCCGGTGTTCCGGGATGTTATTAATTACTGATTAATCATTTTCCAAAACGCCGTCTTCATCGACATGCACGTTGGTTACAAACTTCGGTTTGAATACCACGCACCAGGACGGCACTATCAATACCGCCGCAATCGCATTAACGATCAGCATGAATGATAGCAGAATTGCCGCATCCGATTGGAAGCGTAGATCAGACATGAATATCCACATCACCACACCGGCAATCAGGGTCGCTGCGGTAAAGCTGACCGCATACCCGGTGGTGGCCACGGCATTGATCACGGCTTGCTTCATATCGTGCAGATGGGAGAATTCTTCGCGGATACGATCCATGAAGTACACCGCGTAGTCAATCCCCACTCCGACACCAACCGCAATCACCGGCACCGTGTTGACGCTGATCCCGATGTTCATTGCGCCCATGTAAGCATAGGTCATCAGTGTTGAGAACAGCATCGGCAGAATCATCAGCCAGCCGGCATGCAATGAGCTGTAATAGACGGTAACGAGCAGGAAGGCCAAGCCCATGACTGCAGGAATAATGATCATGTGATCTTTATGCAGCGCCTGATTGCCTGCTGCGGTCACACCGATAATGCCGCCACCGAGTTCGATGTGCAGCCCAGGTACTTCCGCGTCAACCTTCTTGATGCCTTCTTCGGCCAACGCGACTATGCGCTCGATGGTTTCTGCCTTGTGGTCTTTGTAGTAGAACACCATGTCGGCTTCATCTTCGTCCGGGCTGACAAATTCTTTCAGGGCACCGGGAATCGGACTGGAGGCCATGTAGGCAAACATCAAACCGCCAATGTCATCTGCTGAATCGGGTAACTGCATCCAGCGCGGATCATCATTGTGGGTCAGTTTGTTAACCACGCGGACCACGCCCGGAATCGCCTTGGTTCCACCCAGGGTCGGATCTTCCAGCATAAAGGCCTGGAAGCGTTCAATTGCAGCCATCACTTGCGGAGTCTTGATGCCGCCCTTTTGATCGGTGCGCGCAATCACGTGCAATTCCTCTGAGCCGGGGAATCGAGTATTGATGGCCTTGGTCGAGATGTTGTAGTCATGGTTGCGATGCAGCAACGGTGATCCCGGTTCGGATTCGCCGAGTTGAACCTTGCTTACCAGATAGCTGCCGCCAATGGCACCGATCAGAGTCAGAATCAGAATGGAACGGGCACCGCCTTCGGTTCCGCCGGTCAGCGACATGGCTTTACCCAGGAAGTCGCGCACACCTTGGTTGCCGTTTACGTGGACCTTGGGAGTTGGCAAAATTGTCAGCGCCAGAGGAATCATGAAGTGAACGGTGAAGATGACCGAGAAGCCCCAAAATCCGGCTGCAAGACCGAGTTTGTGGTTAAACGGTGCGGAACCCAGCATTAATACGGCAATACCTAGCGCGTCCACAATAATGGCCAGCGAACCGGGGCGGAACAGTGCTTCGAGCGCATTTCGGGCGGCTTTCTTGCCTTCATGAACAATCGCCAGTTCTTCGTAATAACGGGCTACCAGTTGCACACCGTGCGAAGTTGCGCGGGCAGCAATCAGGAAGGGGATAGGGAGTGACAAGGGTTCCAGATTAATACCGATGGCCCCCATGAAGCCGAGACCCCAGATTGAAGACAGGGCAATTCCCAGCAAGGGCAACGCGATTCCGTACAAACGGCGGAAATAGACAATCAACAAGGTAGCCAGCAGTGCCATGGTCCAGGCCAGAATCTGAACGATCTGATTCAGGTAGGTATAAACCCAGCCGGTGAGTACCGGATTACCGGTCACGTAGATTTGATGACCGGGCTTGCTCAGGCTTTGGCGTACTTTCTGCAACGCGGCAAAAGTAGCAGTGTAGTCAATATCGCCTTCGTTAAGCTGGGCCTTGATCAACGCCGCTTTCATGTCCGGCGAAACGAGCAGGCCGTAGATGGTCGGATTGGCAATCACGTCTTTCCTGAGTTGTTCCAGTTCGGCGACGGTGCGGGTCGGTTTCAGTGGATCGTAATAGGATTCCGAAGCAAATCCACCCTGGCTGTCCAGAAATACTTTCCGTGCAGTGCGGTGCGTCAAACTGCTGACCAGGTTGTGGTTAACGCCCGGCAGGTTATCAATCCCCAAAGTAGCTTCGTTAATCAGTGCCAGCGTTTCGTCATTGAAAATGGTGCCCTTGTCGACTTCGACCGACATGACGATCATATTGGCCCCACCGAAGTTTTCCTTCAAATGGTTGTAGACCTTGATGTAGGCATGATTCTGCGGCAGCAAGTCAGAAAAATCGGTAAAGATGCGCAGCTTTGGAACCGCAGCGCCGAACATCAAGGTCACAATCATGACCATTGACAGAACGTACTTCGGATTGCGGAATATCCATTCTTCGCCCAGATGCAGGGCGTGAGTAATTTTGTGGCGAACTTTGTTGACCATGGCGTCAGTTTCTCTCAGTCTTGTTGATTGATACGGTCTGTGTGCTGACTGTGCGCAATAGTCCACCCGGTCCACCGATCACGATGGCAGATTGCCCCGGCAGAGAAGCCGCACCGCCCAGAAACACAGGAACCGGATCGGTATACGCAACATTGGCCCAGCTATTCCCTTCCAGACGGGCGATGATGCCACCCGCGCCCGCACCATAGGGCACGCCGTCACTGAGGAACAGTCGATTCAGCGTCGTATGGGTGGTATTTTCTTGCGGAGTCCAGGTTTTGCCGCCATCCGTCGTATGCGCGATTTGGCCGGCAATACCGCTCACCCAGCCTTGTTTGTTGTCTGCAAAAAGGGAAGAGAGCGGATAGAAATCGCCCGGTATTTTCTCGCCTTTTTTCCAGGTCGCTCCACCGTCTTCACTGTAGACGGTCAGGCCGAATTCGCCCAGCGCAATGCCATGCTTGTCGTCGATAAACTGAATCGTGGTAAGTTGTTTGTCTTCGGCCAGATCGGTATTTTTCCAGGTTTTGCCACCGTCGGTGCTACTGGCGATCACTGCATTAGTCCCGACCACCCACCAGCCACCCTGCTTGTCGCAGGTCACCGCCAGCGGGGTTTTCGGCAGTTCCAGCGCAACCGATTGCCAGTTGTTGCCGGTTTCGTCGGCAGACCAGACCTTGTGATAATGATCGACCGCCACAAATCCTTTATTGCCACAAACGCTCATGTCGACCAATGAAGTATTTCCCAAGGGCTTGCGTACCCAGGTTTTTCCCTGATCGGCAGATACCAGCACGACACCGCTTTGCGTTCCGACCACTACAACTTTTCCGTTGCTGGCGATTGACTGGTTGATATCGTAGCGCTGCACCGCGTGCAGCCGTTCAGCTGCGATCCCTGACATGTCGGCCGATTGTGTACAGCCTTCCAGGGCGCCCAGCACCAGCGCACATACCGCCCATCCTGCCGGAGCCATATAGCTTCCGGGCCATTTCATTATTGATTTAGTACTCACTCACCCTCCTTATGGGCACTACTGTAAATCCTGTTTTGCCGGCATAGTTGATTTGCAAATCAACTTCGTAATTACTTGCTCTAATCGTAATTTACGCCTCCGGGCAAATACATTCCAATACTTTGCAAGCAAGAACCTCATGCCTAAAAGGCATGAATGTATGCGAAACTTTAATATTATTGCTATGAACTACGGAAATATTCCAATTAATTGCCAACGGATAGTGATTCAAAACCCTTTGAATAAGGATTGCCACTGATGTCACGGTTTTAACCACGACTCAGGAGGTTCGAATGCACTATAATTTCAATGGTTAGCTTAAGTTTTTATTATTCGGGTATATCTTAAATACTGCATACCTCTTTTTTTTATATAGTAAGTTTCGACCTAAATACTTTCCAATACTATATTTGCATCAATCAATACTTTTTAGGTATCATTGGTTGTATCTATGGAGTTGCGCTACCTAAAATACTTTGTCACCCTCGCAGAGGAGCTAAATTTTAGCCGCGCTGCAGCTCGCCTTCATATCTCACAGCCTCCGCTGACACGCCAGATCCAGCAACTCGAAAGCGAGCTGGGTTGCCAACTCTTCTTGCGTACCACACGCGGGGTGGAGCTGACTGAAGCAGGCAACTCACTTCTCAAAGATGCTCTGGCCATATTGGGCCTTGTCGGCGTAGCCAAAGAACGGATCAGCAAAGCCGGTCGCGGACAGATAGGGCAGCTGGATGTAGGGATTTTCGGCTCGGCCATTCTATGCCACATTCCGCGCCTGCTGTTTGAGTTTCGCAATCGTTATCCGGAAGTGGAAATTTCTCTTTTCCAGCAAACCAAGGCTGAGCAGATTCAAGCATTGCGCGAACGGCGCCTGACCATAGGATTCAACCGGCATGTGCCGGTGGAACCGGATATCATCGTTGAAACAATATTTTTCGAGCCCTTGGTGATTGCACTGCATAGTAAGCACCCACTTGCACGGCATAAGTCTATTCGCATAGCCGAAATCGTCAACGAGCCGTTAATTTTGTATCCCAGCAATACCCGCCCCGGCTTCGCTGACGATGTCATGGCGCTGTTCCTTAAGGAGGGCGCGCAGCCCCGGATCGTGCAGGAGGTCACCGACGTGGTAACCAGCATCGCACTCGTTTCGAGCGGATTCGGAATCTGCGTGGCACCTCAGGCAGCTTGCAACCTGAAACTCCCGGGGGTGGTCTATCGTCCGATCAAGGCGACACCGGTACCCGCCATCGAGTTTGCCTGTCTCTATCGCCGTGATGACGAGTCACCGATTCTGGCAGCAATTCTTGATATGGCCAGAAAATTTCGCCCTTCCTACGGCGAGTAAGCAGGCCATGCATTTGCCGTGGCAAGCGGGTAAAATATTATACAGTGACTGCCTGCAAGTCCAACAAGCAAGTCCAAAAGATCATCATTAATTTATAAAATCCCTCATTTTCCAAGGAGTTCAACATGGAATTCAGACAACTCGGTGGTTCAGGTTTCAAAGTCCCGGTGTTAAGTTTTGGCACCGGCACGTTCGGCGGCAAGGGAGAACTGTTTAATGCATGGGGTGCCAGCGATGTCGCCGAAGCAACGCGCCTTGTAGACATTTGTCTCGATGCGGGTCTCAATATGTTTGACACTGCGGATATTTATTCGGATGGCTTATCGGAGGAAATTCTCGGGCAAGCGATCAAGGGTCGGCGCGATCAGGTCATTATTTCAACCAAAGCCTCGTTTCGTACCGGCACGGGGCCAAATGACGTGGGCTCCTCGCGGCACTATCTGATGCGCGCGTGTGAAGCCAGCCTGAAGCGACTAGGCACAGATTTTATCGATATTTATCATCTGCATGGCTTCGATGCTCAAACCCCGATTGAAGAAACTTTGCGTGCGCTGGACGATCTGGTGACCGCCGGCAAAGTGCGTTATATCGCCTGTTCCAATTTTTCCGGCTGGCACTTGATGAAAGCACTTGCGACCTCGGAAAAATATGGTCTTGCGCGCCATGTGGCCCACCAGGTGTATTACTCGCTGATCGGGCGCGATTATGAGTCAGAGCTGATGCCGCTCGCCCTTGACCAGAAAGTCAGCGCGATCATCTGGAGTCCACTTGGCTGGGGGCGTTTGACTGGAAAAATACGCCGGGGACAGCCGTTACCAAAAAACAGCCGTTTAAACACCCAAGTGGTGGTTGATGCCGGACCTAAGGTGGCCGACGAATACCTGTATGGTGTGGTCGACGTACTCGATGCAGTTGCCAAAGAAACCGGCAAAACGATCCCCCAGGTCGCGCTGAACTGGTTGCTGCAGCGTCCATCGGTCGCCAACGTCATCATCGGCGCACGCAATGAAGAACAGCTTCGCCAGAATCTCGGTGCGGTTGGCTGGAATTTAAGCCTGGAACAAGTCGCGCGACTGGATGCCGCGAGCAAAACACCGCTGGCTTATCCGTACTGGCATCAAAGCAGTTTCGAACGAAATCCTCGACCAGTGTGAAGCTGTGAGCAGATGGTTTATTCATTCCATTAGAAATACATTCCGATTTTTCCATATATTAGGTGACAACCAATCCCCCTCCCTAGCCCTTGGTGGGAGAGGGGACAGAACCCTCTCCTTCTGGGGGAGGGCTAGGGAAGGGGTTTTTGACTAAAACATCATATAGTTATGGAAAGCCCAACAAAACAAAACTCCTACTCATTCTTAGAAATGACAACTAACTTGCCCCTTGAATGATGGGAACTCAATCAAAGAATTTCCCCGTCAATCGCGAAGTGTTGATCGGCGTTATTTTTGCGCTGCTCGCCGCAGTCGGCTCCTCGGGCAAAGCAATTTTTATAAAACTGGCTTATCAGGACAACGTGGATGCAATCACCCTGCTGGCTTTGCGTATGGCATTTTCAGTTCCGTTTTTCATCGGTGTGGCAATTTGGGCGCAGCGCCGCAACGCAGCTCCCCTAAGCAGACATGATCGTTTAATGGTGCTGGGTCTGGGATTGATTGGTTATTATCTGTCCAGTTTTCTGGACTTTTTTGGTCTGCAATATATTTCAGCCGGATTGGAACGCCTTATTTTGTTTCTCTACCCGACGATGACAGTGATTTTATCCGCACTGATTTATAAGCAATCTATCGGCAAAAAAATCATCTCGGCCATGGCGCTGAGTTATTTAGGTATTGTCCTGGTATTTTTTCATGATGTGGAAGTAAAGCAGAGCGGCATGCTACTGGGCACGGCTTTGGTGTTTGCCAGTACGTTGTCCTATTCTGTTTATTTGGTCGGTGCAGGTCATAGCATCGCGCGTATCGGCGTGGCCAGATTCACCGCCTATTCAATGGTGGTAGCCAGTCTGGCCAGTCTGTTGCAGCTTGCGGTAACGCACCCTTCGAGTGCTTTCAACTTGCCTTCCAGAGTGTACGAGCTGGCTCTGTCCATGGCAGTATTCTCCACCATACTTCCAGTATTCTTAGTCGGCTATGCCATTCGCTGCATTGGTGCAGGCAGGGCTTCCCTGATCGGCACGATCGGTCCGGTCAGCACAATTTATATGGCCTACCTGTTTCTCGGCGAGAACATGTCCTTCATACGAATTGCCGGATCACTTCTGGTTATGGCCGGTGTATTGATAATTAGTATGGACAGCCACAAACGGGTCGACTATTGACAAGGGTTGAATTTCTCTTCAACCTAACGGGCATGGCAAATGTGCCGCCCTGAATAATGGAACTCGCGTTGCCCGTTTCCCCCTCCCCAGCCCTCCCCCGTTGGGAGAGGGGGACAGGGTCTCGCTTCGCGAGTTTCACGTTATCAGGCAATATTTTAAGGGCAATAGACCATGGAAATGCAAATAAATACATTCAAACAAAAGCTGCTGGCCGGGGAACCGCAATATGGTCTTTGGATGGGATTATCTGAAATCTTCAGCGCGGAGATTTGCGCCGGAGCCGGTTTTGACTGGTTGTTGATCGACGGCGAGCATTGTCCCAACGATTTGCGCTCGATTCTAGCGCAGCTTCAAGCTGTACAGCCCTATAACTCTCAGGCCGTCGTTCGCCCCCCGCAAGGGGATCATGTCCTGATTAAACAATTACTTGAGACTGGCGTACAAACCCTTTTGATCCCAATGGTTGACACTGCAGAGCAAGCTGCCGGTCTGGTTCAGGCTGTGCGTTACCCGCCCCATGGCATTCGCGGGGTCGGAAGCGTACTGGCCAGAGCTTCACGCTGGGGGCGGATTGCCGACTACACGCTTCGTGCCAATGAGCAAATCTGCCTGCTGGTTCAAGTCGAAACGAAAACCGGATACGAAAATCTGGATGCAATTTTAGAAGTTCCAGGAGTGGACGGGATTTTCTTCGGCGCGGCAGATCTAGCCGCTTCCTATGGCTATCTCGGTGAATCCAATCATCCGGAAATCGTGGCCATGATTTTGAACGGGTTAGAGAGAGTGGTGCAAGGCGGAAAATATGGCGGGGTTTTATGCGGGGACAAAACGCTCGCCCTTAAATATCAGGATGCAGGCGCACGCTTTATCGCTGTAGGAATTGACACTTTGCTGTTAGCTGCCGCAACGACAGCACTTTGTGCCGAATACAAAACCGGCTTAAATCCGCAGGGATCAGCTCGAAGTTACTGATTGATTAACCGGCCTCTTTCTTTTTTAGCCGATACTGTAATTGGGGCCGGGTAATCCCCAAAAGGCGGGCCGCGCTGGCCAAATTGCCATCCGAGCGCTGAACAGCTTCTGCCAGCAGGCTCGTTTCCAGATCTTCAAATGAAATACCGCTGCCTAGTATAGCTTCCAGCAACGCCGCGCTCCGACTGGGTTCGAGTTTGTTCTCCAGATTGCCGGCAGATGAAATCAGACATTCCCAACTTTTCACTTCACCCACATGGGTAAACAGGTGCTCCAGTTCAATCCACCCGCCCTGAGGTGCGAGAATCACCCCGCGTTCGATCATGTTTTCCAGTTCCCGCACGTTGCCGGGCCACTGGTGGTGCATGATCGCCTGCATGGCCTTGTCGCTCACCCCAAGAAGTTTTTTCTCGTATAAGGTACAGCAACGCGACAGCATACTCTCGACCAGAGGCGGAATGTCTGCAACGCGCTCGCGCAGGGGGGGAATCTGAATCGGGTAGACATTCAGGCGATAAAACAGGTCGGAACGGAAGCGACCTTCCTTGACGGCGGTATGTAATTCGACATTGGTCGCAGCTACAATCCGCACGTTGATCTTGCGCACATGATCGTCCCCCAGCCTTTCAATTTCGCCTTCCTGCAATACCCGCAGCAACTTGGCTTGCGCTGCCAAAGGCAGTTCGCCGATTTCATCGAGAAAAATGGTTCCTCCATCGGCACGTTCAAACTTTCCGATACGCGAGGTCTGCGCACCGGTAAAAGCGCCCTTTTCCACCCCGAATAACTCCGATTCGAGCAACTCATTGGGGATGGCAGCGCAATTGATTACCACAAACGGTCCTTGATGGCGCTTGCTCATCTGATGCAAGGTTCGTGCGAATCGTTCCTTGCCTACTCCTGTTTCACCGAGCAACAGTACAGACACCTGCGTGCAGGCCGCTCGCACAACCAAATCGTAGGCATGCTTAAAATTCTTGGATATGCCGACCATCTGCGGTGTAAGCGCTTGATGAGAGATCGTAGTGCGCAGGTAATCCACTTGATTTCTTAACTCAAGTATATGATTAAGCATTGAATCCAACTGAAAATATCCTGCATCGACTTCGGCGTTTTCCCACTCTTCCATGGGTTTACCAACGATGCGGCAAGTATTATGCCCGCAGGCCACACATTCAATTTCTTTGAACAGGATAAAACGCCCCATGAAAGCCGTCGTGTAACCCGATGCATAGCCGATCTGCGACCAGCAGACCGGCTCCTTCGATAAGCCGAAGTCGCGCATGTGAATTTCCTGTTCCCAGGAATTCTCCCAGAGAAACTCCCCGTCAAACTCGCCCTTTTCGATATCCATATGAATTGAAATGGGCGTCACACGCACAATCCCCTCCAGCATATGCAGCTGCGGGCCGGTAAAGAAAGCATCTGTCATCGACTTGTCACCGCGTATCCGCTTGGCAAGCTCGGCATCCCGCACCCCCGAGGCATAGCCCATCCGGGTAAAAATGCTGCGGGTGCGTTCCTTGCCAACCGAACCGATCAAATCTTTGCGCAATGTTCCCAAAGCGGCTGTGTGCATCAGCATCATGCGGTTTTCAGCCAGCCAGATCGTGCCATCTTTCTCTGAAAAATGAACCAGCTCGCGCAGGTCGTTCGACTCGGGGTACTTAATTATTGCCATCGTTGGACTTTCAATTTTATTATGGTCACCAGCCTGGATGTTTTGCCGAGACTTCCTCATCATCTGATTCTACTGCCTTTAAGACTCTCTAATCATATTTTATATCCGGTCCGTTTGACAATTTCAGCGGAACAGCAATTGATCAATTGATTAATCAAAGCGAAACCAGTTGATCAAATCATAATTTCCAGACTATCCTGTTTTCTCGTCATTTTTACACAATCAAATAGAAACATCATGTTGAGCAACTGGCACGCTTTTTGATATAGAGGTTCACCTAGGCACAGTTACTCAGGTGCCATTATTGGAGGAAAAATAACATGGAACTACAAAAAACGAATGCGACGAAAGCTTCATTTGATGTAACCCGGCGTTATGTCCGCGTTTGCAATAAGCGTCCAGATGGTTTTATCGAATTCGAGTTTGCCATCGGCACCCCGGAACTCTGTGTCGAGCTGTTGTTGCCCGAAGCGGCTTTTCATGAGTTTTGCCTTGCAAATGATGTAATTGTTCTAGAACCGCTCAAGCCCGGTCAGGGTGATTGGGTGGCTCGCATGAATGCTGCTTCCAGGCTGGAATCCAATGATTTGGAGTAAAAAGAAGAAGTTGTAGTTCAACCACCCCGTTTACGGGAATAATAACGATAGGAGATATACATGCATATCGATTTACGCACAGTAGCTATCAAACCAGTGCGACAAACGTTTGACCACATTGCGCGGCGATTCGGTGACAAGCCGGCCAGCCGTTATCAGGAAGGAACTTATGACTTGCAGCAAACGGATATTTTTCACTACCGTCCGCTGTGGGAACCTGAACTACAACTGTTTGACACGCGCCGTACCAAGGTGCAGATGAAAGACTGGTATGCGCTCAAAGACCCGCGCCAGTTTTACTATGGTGCTTATACCATCGCACGTGCCCGCCAGCAGGAAGCGGCCGAGTCCAACTTCGAAATGATCGAAGAACGCGGTCTCGCCGAATCGATTCCGGCTGACCTGAAGCAAATCGCCCTGGATGTTCTGGTACCGATGCGTCATGCTGAATGGGGTGGCAATATGGGCAATTCGTTTATTTCCGCCTATGGCTATGGCACTGCCATTACCCAACCCTGCCTCTACCATGCGATGGATCACCTGGCAGTGGCACAATATTTGACCCATATCGGCTTGGTGCTGAATGGCCCCGAAGCCCTGGATACCGCCAAAGAAGCCTGGATGAACAGCGCACTGTGGCAACCACTGCGTCGCCATGTTGAGAATGTGCTGGTGGTACAGGATTGGTTTGAAATTTTCGTCGCCCAGAATCTGGTTCTGGAAGGCCTCTCCTATCCTTTGTTCTATGACTATCTCGATAGCGAATTCTCCGCCAATGGTGGCACGGTAATCTCGATGATGACTCGCTTCATGGCTGAGTGGGCCTCTGAAACGTCAAAATGGGTGGATGCCCAGATCAAGGTGGCGGCAGCCGAATCCCCGGAAAACAAGGCATTGATCAGCAACTGGGTAAAACAGTATCGCACCTCAGTGCTCGAAGCACTGACACCGCTTGTCCACCGTTCTTTTGGCGACAAGGCCGATAGCGTTTTTGCTGAAGTAACGGATCAATTCAATGCACGCTGTACCAAGCTCGGCTTGGCTATCTAGGAGGTTTCATGTCTACTGTATTTATTGCATTTCAAACTAACGATGACACCCGTCCGATCGTTGAGTCCATCCTTGCCGACAATCCTCATGCAGTACTCGATGAACAACCGGCCATGGTCAAAATCAATGCCGAAGGTTCGCTTGTGATCAAACGCGAATCGATTGAGGAACGGATTGGCCGCAGCTTCGACCTGCAGGAGCTACAGATCAACCTGATTACCATCTCCGGACATTTGGACGAAGACGATGATCAGTTCAGCCTGAGCTGGAAAAACTAACAAAGAAACAAGGAGACATACATGGATATGCAAGCTAGCAAAAAGAAACTAGGCCTCAAGGAAAAATATGCTCATATGACCCGGGGCCTGGATTGGGAAACCAGTTATCAGCCGATGGACAAGGTGTTCCCGCAAGCCACGTTTGAAGGTATCAAGATTCATGACTGGGACAAGTGGGAAGACCCGTTCCGTCTGACCATGGACGCTTACTGGAAATATCAGGCTGAGAAAGAGCGCAAACTGTACGCCGTGCTCGACGCCTTTGCCCAGAACAACGGCCATCTGGGTGTGACAGACGCGCGTTACATCAACGCACTCAAGCTGTTTCTGACGGGTATTTCGCCCCTTGAATACGTTGCACATCGCGGCTTTGCCGCAGCCGGTCGCAACTTTCCGGGTGTGGGCCCGCGTGTAGCCTGCCTGATGCAATCACTCGACGAAGTCCGCCATGCACAAACGCAGATTCATGCGTTGTCCAACTACAACAAGCACTACGATGGCTTCCATGACTTCAAGTACATGATTGAGCGCGTCTGGTATTTGTCTGTTCCGAAATCGTTCTTTGATGACGCATTCAGTGCCGGCCCGTTTGAATGGATGATCGCAATTGGCTTCTCGTTCGAATACGTGCTGACCAACCTGCTGTTCGTGCCCTTCATGTCCGGTGCAGCCTATAACGGCGACATGGCAACGGTCACTTTCGGTTTCTCGGCTCAATCCGACGAAGCTCGTCACATGACTCTGGGTCTGGAATGCATCAAGTTCATGCTGGAACAAGATCCCGACAACCTGCCGATCGTGCAGAAATGGATCGACAAATGGGCATGGCGCGGCATTCGTGTGCTGAGCCTGGTCGGCATGATGATGGACTACATGCTGCCGAAGCGTGTGATGAGCTGGAAAGAAGCCTGGGAAATCTATTTCGAACAAAACGGCGGCGCGTTATTTGGCGATCTGGCACGCTACGGCATCAAGGTGCCTGAATGTCTGGCACAATGCTCGATTGACAAGGAACATATCTCCCATCAGGCTTGGGCAACATTTTACCAGTACGGCGGCGCGGCAGCTTTCCATACCTGGATGCCAACCGACGACGAAATGGACTGGCTGTCAGCGAAATATCCGAACACCTTTGATAAATATTACCGTGCCCGTTTCACCCACTGGCGCGATGAGGCAGAGAAGGGCAACCGTTTCTACAGCAACACATTGCCTATGCTTTGCCAGGTTTGCCAGATTCCAATGTTGTTCACCGAACCGGGTGATCCGACCCAGATCTGCTATCGCGAATCGGATTACGAAGGTGAGAAGTATCACACTTGCTCGGATGGCTGTAAGCACATTTTCGACGACGAACCTCAAAAGTACGTTCAGGCATGGTTGCCCGTGCATCAGATTTTACAAGGCAACTGCTTCCCAGAGGGAACAGATCCGACAGTCGAAGGCTTCAACCCGCTAGCCAAGGTGCTTGAGTGGTATCACCTTGAACACGGCAAGGATAACCTTGATTTCGAAGGCTCACGCGATCAGAAGAACTTTGATACCTGGCGCGGGTTGGCGACCAAGAATACTTGATTATTTGAGTTAACTGGAGGGTGTAAATCACTCTCCCGAACTAAAATTTAGGAGATAAATTATGGCTGTAACTGCAATGAAAGATTACAAATTTAGCCCTGCCGATACTCAAGACAAATTCCACGGCGGGCAATTGCTTTACGTTGGCTGGGATGACCACCTGATGTTCTGCGCCCCGTTTGCCTACTGTCTGCCGCCCACCACGTTGTTCAGTGATTTGTGCGAAAAGATTCTGGCGAATTCCTTCGGCTATCACCCAGACTGGAAGAAAATCGATTTCAAGGCTGCCACTTGGCTAAAATCCGGCAAGCCATGGCAAGCCGACCCGAGCAAGACGCTCGCGGAACTGGGTCTTAAGCACAAGGATGTATTGCGGCTCAAGACTCCAGGCCTGAAAGGCATTGATGGTACCAGCTCCTGATCGGATAGAACTATGAGTTACGAATTAACGATTGAGCCTCTTGGTCAGACCATCGAGGTAGAAGAGGGACAGACTATTCTCGACGCAGCGCTGCGTGCCGGTATTTATTTACCGCACGCATGCTGTCACGGACTGTGCGCGACCTGCAAAATACAGGTCGTGGATGGCGAAGTCGATCACGGTGAGTCTTCCACCTTTGCCTTGATGGACTTTGAACGCGAGGAAGGTAAAACACTGGCCTGTTGCGCACGTCTGGAATGCGACACGGTGATCGAAGCCGAAATCGACGAAGATCCCGATGCTGAAAACCTGCCGGTCGAGGATTTCATTGGAGAAGTCGTGCGTATTGAAACTTTAACTCCGACCATACGTGGTATCTGGTTAAAGCTCGATCGACCGATGCATTTTCAGGCTGGTCAGTATACCAATCTGGAAGTTCCGGCAGTGGATACTCATTCACGTGCCTTTTCGCTAGCCAATGCGCCGCAACTGACTGACATGGTCGAATTGAACGTGCGTATTGTACCGGGAGGGCAAGTGACCACTTGGCTGCACGAGCATTTGGAAGTCGGGGAAAAATTAAAGATATCTGGCCCTTATGGTCGCTTCTTCGTCAAGAAATCGGCCAATGTTCCGCTTATTTTCATCGCAGGCGGTTCCGGACTTTCCAGCCCGAAATCGATGATTGAGGATCTGCTGAATACGGGGTGCGAACTGCCTATGACGCTCATCTATGGTCAGCGTCACCGGGCGGAACTTTATTACCATGACGAGTTCACCGAACTGGCTGCCAAAAATCCCAACTTTACTTACGTTCCGGCTCTGTCTCACGAACCGGCTGATTCAAGTTGGGAGGGTGCACGGGGATTTGTGCATGAAGCCGCTAAAGCGCATTTCGAAAATGACTTTCGTGGCCATAAAGCCTATCTGTGCGGCCCACCGGCAATGATCGAAGCATGTATCTCGACATTGATGCAAGGCCGCCTGTTCGAGCGCGACATCTATATGGAGAAATTCTTCTCGGCTGCAGATGCCTCACAGCAACTCAAAAGCCCTCTGTTCAAGAATATCTGAAGCTGGATTTCTAAAGTAACCTCCTCAATGCACCACTAAAAATTCGACCTGTAAGATAAGGTCTGGATTTTTAGGGTGCTCTTTTTTAAATCAAGCCACCCGCCTTGACTTATGCTTGGCAAAATAGCCTAGATCATTAACATGGTTATTAATAAGTGGCGTAAAATGATGCCCCTCGAAGGACAATAATCGAGGAATTGAAACATGTCACTTGAACTGGTTTGCCCGGCAGGCAGTTTGCCTGCGCTGAAGGCTGCAGTGGATAATGGTGCGGATTGCGTTTACATCGGCTTTCGTGACAATACCAACGCGCGTGCCTTCGCCGGACTGAACTTTGATCTTCCTGCCACGAATGAAGCCGTGCGTTACGCGCATGCTCGCGGCAAAAAAGTGCTTCTGGCATTGAATACGTTTCCGCAGACCTCCACTTGGCAACGCTGGCAGGAAGCGGTGGATCATGCGGCGGAAGCAGGTGTGGACGCCATCATTCTTGCCGACGCGGGCTTGATGCGTTATGCCTCGCGAACTTATCCCAAGCTGCGTTTACATCTCTCGGTGCAAGGGTCGGCTACCAATTACGAAGCCATCAATTTTTACCATGAACATTTCGGTATTCAGCGTGCGGTGCTGCCCCGGGTATTGTCTTTACCGCAAGTGGAACAGCTGGTGAAGCGCACGCCCGTGGAAATCGAACTTTTCGGTTTCGGCGGCTTGTGCGTGATGGTGGAAGGGCGTTGCGTGTTGTCCTCTTATGTGACCGGCGAATCGCCCAATACCGCCGGGGTGTGTTCACCGGCCAAGTCGGTGCGCTGGCAGCAAACGCCGCAGGGGCTGGAATCGAGATTGGGCGGCATTTTGCTGGATCGTTATAGCGCCGACGAAAATGCCGGTTACCCGACTTTGTGCAAAGGCCGCTTCGACGTTAACGGTGAAACTTATTACGCCATCGAAGAACCGGCCAGCCTCAATACGCTGGAATTAATCCCGGAAATGATGCGCATGGGAATCTCCGCCGTCAAGATTGAAGGCCGCCAGCGTAGCCCGGTCTACGTGGAACAGGTGACCAAGGTTTGGCGTGCCGCCATTGATTCCGCCATGAAAAATGCCGAAGGTTACACCGTCAATCCTGCGTGGATGACCCAACTGAACAAACTTGCCGAGGGACAACAAAATACCCTGGGTGCCTACCATCGTCCCTGGAAGTAATTATGAAGCTTGCTCTTGGACCTATTCTGTACTATTGGCAACGCGATGCCCTGTTTGAATTTTATGAGCGAATTGCCACTTCGCCGGTAGATATCGTCTACATTGGGGAGGCGGTGTGCTCCAAGCGTCACACCTTTCGTTTTGAGGACTGGTTGACGGTGGCAAAAAAACTGGCCGAATCAGGCAAGGAAGTGGTGCTGTCCACCCAGGCGCTCATCGAATCCGAATCCGACCTGCAAACGTTACGCCGCCTGGCTGAAAATGGCACCTTCGCGGTGGAAGCCAACGATATGGGGGCGGTGCGGTTGATGTCGGGAAAGGAATTTGTGGTCGGACCGCATATCAACACCTACAATCCTCATACGCTTGGACTGCTGGCAGAGTTGGGAGCGAAACGCTGGGTCATACCGGTAGAAATGTCCCGCGCGAAGTTATCTGACATTCTTGCCGAAAAACCGCAGGGTATGGAAACAGAAGTTTTCGCTTATGGACGCCTTCCGCTGGCTTTCTCGGCACGTTGTTTTACCGCACGCCACTACAACCTGCCCAAAGATGACTGTCAGTTCCGTTGCCTTGAACATCCTGTCGGGTTGACGCTGAAAACACGGGATGGCAAACCTTTCCTGGCATTAAACGGCATCCAGACACAATCTTCCAGTATTTATAATCTGCTGGCAGAATTGGATAACATGAAGCAAGTAGGCGTGGATGTGGTGCGGGTGAGTCCGCAACCGCTTCATACGGTGCAAATTCTTTCCCTGTTCCACCAAAAACTGGATGGGACTTTGAACACAGCCGAAGCGGGACAACAGCTTGATCGTTTGATGACTGACGAGCCTTGCGATGGTTATTGGTATGCCAAGGCAGGCATTGAGCAGATAGAAGCCGCAATCTAACCTAACGTGCACAGCAATGACCACCCTGAACAATAAAACCAAGAATGCCCTGTCCCCCTCCCCAGCCCTCCCCCGGTGGGAGAGGGGAACAGGCTCTCGCTTCGCGAGTTTCACCTCAATATTTACCCACTCCGATTCATCAGGTTTTAAGGAATAATGAATTATGGAACAGACTGCTTTTATCTTTCCCAAGCCGGTCGAAAAACTGGTTTCCATGCTGCCGGCCTTCCCCCCTTCTTTTGCATTTACCAAGGTACTTAATTTGGCGCTGGGAAGGATTATTTCCAAGGAGCATCTGGAGCCTTTGTACGGAAAGCAGATTTCCATCCATGTCAAAGATCTCGGGCTGAGCCTGTATTTCACCGTCAACGCCGATCAATTTACGCCGACCCATTCCGGCAAAGTATCCGACTTGGCAATTAGTGCCACTGCTCAGGATTTTTTCCTGCTGGCTACCCGCAAAGAAGATCCGGACACACTTTTTTTTAGCCGCCGTTTGCTGGTCGAGGGCGACACGGAGTTGGGCTTGGTTGCAAAAAATACCCTGGATGCGATCGAGATGCCCAAACTCAGTCCTGCTATGCTGTCACCGCGCAACGTGATGGCTCACATGAAGTCACGCTTGTTTCAGGCATAGCGTCAGTTGGGATCAAATTGCCCATCGGTGGATAAGGCATAGGGAACATGCTGCGGAACAATTAGCTCTCCCAAAGCATTGGGAACAACTTCGATACTGATTAACGGTGCCACCCCGTGCATCCCCCCGAAAATTGTGGCAAAAGCCGAGTCTGCCGCATCCCGCCCGGTGGCAATGCGCACAAACCCCATGGGAATGGCCACGCCTGATGGGTCAAAGATATACCAGCGGTTACCCAGATACACTTCGACATAAGCATGAAAATCGGTTGGTCCCAGAACTGGATCGGCACCGTAATCAATCCCGGTGGCAAAGCGGGCGGGAATATTGACCGCGCGGCACAGTGCTATCATCAAGTGCGCGAAGTCCCGGCATACGCCGACTTCTTCTACCAGCGTATCAACTGCTGTGGTGTTCCCGGTGGAGGAGTTTGAACGGAAGGTCACCCGATTCAATACCCAGTCACGAATAGCCTGTACGCGGCTATAACCCTGCCACAAATGACCAAACTCTTTGACCGCGAGGCGATGCAAGCGGTCCGACTGGCAATAACGGCTCGGATAAATATAAGGCAACACTGCCCCCGGCAGGCTGGCTACAGGAACTTCATTGATCTGCGCCGTTGATGTTGAATAGTGATTGAGATCGACCATTGCCTCGTAACGCACCCTAAGTGGCCCGGCATAAGCCTTAAGCCGCAAAAATCGTGTGTACGTTGCAGGGTCTGTGTACAAGTTGTGCGGAATATTCTGGCTGACAACCAGTGACTCGTTCACAACAGATTGAAGCAGCGTTTGTGCCGCATGAACATTGAAAATGAAATCACAACCGGGTTGGTCTATTTCATAGTTTAGTTCAATCGAAAATTTGAGTCTGATCAAGAGTAGCTTTCGTTAAAATAGATGAAGCGTAGTTCTCAAGTATGCGCGCAATGGTTAAAATCATCTACCCGCGTGTGTGAAATGTACAGTTTTTGTTACATTTTTTGGGGACATAGATTAAACTGTAAGAAATGCAGAAAGCTTCAAATCAAAATAGGTGGAAGTGCTTATCCTGAGCCAGAATTTAAGGTTAACATTTAACCATTTGATATAATTCACAATCTCGCGCGCAAAATGAATGTTATAAATATCTTAAGAAAAAAGGGAAATGACATGAAACTCATAAAACAGATCATGGTGTTGTGCGCCCTCGTCGCCAGCATGGCAATGGCGGCAAATATATTTGCGGCTGAAAACAAACTTCCCGATATTAACATGGAAGGGAAATCAGCCAATACCGCTCAGGATGCCTTGAAGAAAGATGCAGTTTGTACGCGTTGTCATGATGAAACCGAGACCAAACCGATTCTTGCAATTTACCAAACCAAGCATGGGGTCAAAGGTGACCCCCGCACACCAACCTGCCAATCATGTCATGGTGAAAGCGAAAAACATCTGCACGGTGACCCCGGCGTTAAAGGGCGCGCGGCACCCGATATTATTTTTGGAACAAAGAAAAATGAAAACTACGCCTTTGGTCCAAACGAACCAAAGGAACAGAATGCAGCTTGCCTGGCCTGCCACAAAAATGATGCGAAACGTACGCGCTGGCAGGGTAGCCCTCACCAGACCAACGACTTGGCTTGCGTTTCCTGTCACGAAATTCACACGACCCACGACAATGTGCGCGACAAAAGGACTCAGCCCGAAATCTGCTTTACCTGCCACAAGGAGCAGCGTGCTGATGTCAATAAAAACTCTCACCATCCGATTGAGGAAGGAAAGGTGGTCTGTTCCGATTGCCACAATCCACATGGCTCGACAGCCCCAAAACTGCTGAAGAAGAATTCGGTTAACGAGACGTGTTTCACCTGTCATGCAGAAAAACGCGGCCCATTCCTGTGGGAACATCAGCCTGTGAACGAAAACTGCACCAACTGCCACACACCGCATGGCTCCAATATTTCGCCATTGCTTAAATCGCGTGCTCCCTTCCTGTGCGAAGAATGCCACGATGGTCCTCACGCCAGTCCAATTCCGGCTGGGCCAGGAGCTGCACTCGGACAACCTGGTGCCGGAAACGGATTGGGGAATATACAGTTCGCTGGGCGTGCGTGCATGAACTGCCACATCATGGTGCACGGTTCGAACTCGCCATCTGGTGCGTTCTTGCATCGCTAATCAAGGGAAAGGGGATTAATCATGAATACAAGTAAAGAAAGTTTTGTTATCAGCACTCTGTCCTTGGCGGTTCAAGGAGCCTTGGCGGCCATGATTGTACTGCCCATGACTGTTTTTGCGGACGATGACGTGACGGCTTTGACCCACCCAACCAATTCAGTCGAAATTGGCACTGAATATGTGCCAATTGATTCGGCCAAATTCGGCGAATATAATGGCTTGAACAAAAAAGGGGCCTATCTGATTGGCAATTTCAGCGTACGCGGCGGCGATGCTTATGATGCGTTCATGGGCGGGAGTGGTATTAATCGCTGGGAGATTACGGGAACTGACCTCGGTACGACCTCCCGTGCGCTCAGTGCTAATTTCAGCAATCAGGGCAAATGGAGCGTGGGTGTTGGCTACGATGAACTCCAGCACAATATCACCGACTCTTACCAGACGCCCTTTCAGGGAAGCTTGGGCAGCAATAATTTTGGTTTGCCAACGACATTCGGCGCAATTAATGTTGGCCTCGACGCCAATGATGTTACCCAACCTAACACGGGTACACAAGCCTTGTCTCCTACCCAACTAGGGGCATTTCAAACTCAAGAAGTCTATACCAGCCGCAAGAACGCAAGTTTTAATGCGGGGTATACCTTCGATCAACAGTGGAGCGTTTTGTTCGATTACAATCACCTTCAACAATCTGGCGCGAAATTGATCGGTGCGGCTTCAGACACATCAGGCACACCAGTAGGTGGTGCAGGTGAGTATAACGTCACACTGATGAATCCAACTAATTATCAGACGGACACATTTGAGTTGGCTCTTAACTGGGTCGGAGAAAAAGGGCATCTCACCGGAAGTTTATTTGGTTCAATCTTTGAAGATGGCTATAGCAGCCTGACATGGTCGAATCCATTTATTGATTCTAACACTGTGACCTCCCCCACATCTCCTCCACCAAACACTTTCGCAACGCCACCCAGCAACGATTTTTATCAGTTGAATTTTTTAGGGGGTTATGACTTTACGTCCGCCACGAAACTGGCAGGCGGACTCTCCTATTCTCGTAATACCCAGAACAGCAGTTTCATCAACGATCCTCTGCTGAATTCTCCTTTAACCCAGGCGTCCCTTAATGGCTTGGTGGTCAAAACACATTTAGATTTGAAATTGACCAATCAAATGTCCAAGAACTTGTCACTCTCAGTCGGCGTGAAGTACGACGAGCGCGACAATCGTACTCCCTCGAATGCGTATTCATTTTCTTCAATTGCTGGCGATTCTTATACAGGAGTGGTTAACGCTCCGGTAAGCGACAGGAAAACCCAGCTCGAATTGGCCGGAACTTACCGGATCGACAAAAAACAGAGCGCGCAATTTGCTTACGAGCATGAGTCTATCAGGCGGTGGTGCAATAACTTACTTCCTAGCCCTGATCCAACTAACGCCACCGGCATTTACAACGATCCTACAACTAACTCATTCACTGGGATTGGCTTCAACAGCTCAGCACCTTATTCCAATAACGCGTGCGTGCTAAGTCCTGAAAGCAATGAAAACAAGCTTTCAACCAGCTACAAACTGAAAGCCAGCGATGATCTCGTCCTCAAAGCCAGCTACACTTATGCCAGTCGCGTAGCTTCTATCAGCTCTTTCTACAATCCGATGCAAGCCAACTCTGCAGGTTTCGAAAATCAGGGATTCGCGGCTTACTATAACGGTTCACGGACAGAGCAATTATTCAAGGCGGGTGTGGATTGGCAGACCAGCGACAAATCCAATGTTGGACTGAGCGGCCGATACTTGGATGACAAATATGATGCGACATTGGGCGTGCAAAAAATTCAAACGTGGAGCTTGAATCTGGACGCCGCCTATGACTATTCACACGACGGTAACGTTTCTGCCTATTTGACTACACAGTGGAGGCAACGAGATTTACTCTCCAGTGCGGATCAATCACCTGCCGCTCCCGCTGCTGATCTTTGGACAAACCGTTTGAAAGACGACAGCAACACTATTGGAGTCAAAGCCAAGCAAAAAGGGTTGATGGGAAGCAAACTTGAACTGACAGGTGACTTGTCGTATTCCTTAGCCAAGTCAGGTTACTCGACGCAAAATATAAATTGTGCCGACCCAACTGGTAATAATACTGCTACTGGTATATGCGGTACTACTGGAACCTTGCCAGACATCAAGAACGAAATAGTGAAGCTGAAAGTCACGGGTAACTATCATATTGATAAAGTTAGCAAGGTTGCTTTTGGATATAGATTCCAAAAGCAGACAACCAACGATTATTACTACAGTGCCTACCAGACCGGTTACACCGATCCCGGCGTACTGCCAACCAATCAGCAGGCACCCAACTATACGATCAATGTCTTTTCCATTTCCTATGGATATAGTTTTTAGCGCAGCTCCGGCATAGAAAAAATGGTGAACTTGGGGGGCGTGCTCTTTTGTGGGCACGCCCCTTCGTTTTGCCAGCAACGGTGAGGCAAACTAATGAGGAGTACTAGCGTTTCTGACTTGAACCGAGCGTTTGTGCACCAGATCTATTTCCAGTATTCTTATGACGAAGATGACCAATTTGGCATAGGCTTGGGCTGATTATCGCTGAAAGTTAAGTCTGTAAACAATCGTCCTTCAACACATAATCACTCCGATGAAAACATTCACAGCCGACGATGGCGAAAATCTGTCCGTTAAAATTACCGGCAACGGCAGCCCCATTGTCATGCTTCATGGCTGGACTTCCAACCATGCGGGCTGGGGCCCTTTGCCACAAGCGCTGACGCTGAACCACCGCGTGTTCTGCCCGGATGCGCGTGGTCATGGCAGTCAAGTGTTATCTACGACGCGTGAACCCGATGTAACAAGACTTGCACGTGATGTCCTCAATTTACTGGATGATTACGGATTGGAAAAAGCTGCCATGGTCGGTCATTCCATGGGAGCGCTAACACTCTGGCAGTTCATTCGCGACTTTGGTTGCGAGCGTTTGTCTCATCTCTGTATAATCGACCAGTCACCCAAACTGGTTACCGATGTTTCATGGCAGAACGGCATCTACGGCAACTTTGATGAAGCGCGCTCACAACACATGTTAGAGGAGCTGGATTCCAACTTTGTCGAGACGGTGCTTAAGTTGATCGCCTACGGACTCAATACAAAAGCCCGTGAATCGTATGATCGAGATAGTTCCGGCTGGAAACTGGCCCGAAAAAATCTGTTGCCCCTTGACCCGCAGCCACTTATTTCCATTTGGAAATCGCTGGTCGCTGCAGACTATCGGGATGTGTTATCCCTCATTAATGTGCCCACCCTGCTGGTGTGGGGTAAGGAAAGTAATTTTTACACGGAAGCTACCGCGCAATATCTGCTTACCCATATCAAGCTCGCTACATTGAGCAGTTATGAAAGTGCGGACCATTGCCCACAACTTAAAGACCCTCTTCGATTTTCCAGTGAACTGCTGAAATTCTTCGAATGCCTGACGGTTCCGGTTTGACAAGGCACGAACACCCCAATGTGACCAATCAAAACCCGATAGAATAGGTCAACTTTGGAGCACTGCCCATGAATTCGTCCACCCTTAAGATTATCGGGAATCTTGCAGACATAACGGCAGCTCAATGGGACGCTCTGGCAGGAGATGATCCCTTTCTTTCTCATGCCTATCTGGTTGCGCTGCAAGAAAGCGGATGTGCTACAGAACAGCTAGGCTGGCGTGCGCAATTTATTACGTTGTGGCAAAACGACCGATTGCTTGCAGCGATGCCGCTTTATTTGAAATCCAATTCGTTTGGTGAATTCGTCTTTGATTGGGCATGGGCCGAAGCGTATCAGCGCCATGGCCTGGCTTATTATCCCAAGCTGGTGTGCACGATCCCTTTTACGCCGGTTACCGGAAAACGCCTGTTGATTACGCCCGAACTGTCTCTGCAAGAAGCAACTCATTTACGTTATCTACTGCTCAATTATGCATTGCAAATCGCCAGAGAATCGGGGCTATCTTCCCTGCACTGCTTGTTTACCGATGATACGGATAGGCAAGTGATGCAAGAGCAAGGAATGATGCTGCGACAGGACGTGCAGTTTCATTGGCAAAATCCGGGATATCTGGATTTTGAAGATTTTCTGTCCGCGTTAAGTCGAGACAAACGCAAACGCATTAAACAGGAACGCCGCAAAGTCAAAGAAGCGGGAATTGAATTACAGTGCGTCATTGGAGAACAGGCCACCGAAGATCAATGGGCTTTTTTTGCGAAGTGTTACGCTCACAATCGCAGTCAACGCAACTCGCCGCCCGCATTGAATTCTGATTTTTTTCATCGGATAGGCGCGACGATGCCCCATCAAACGTTGCTTGTCATTGCCACCCTTCAGGGAAGAATGATTGCGAGCGCGCTAAATTTCTTTACGAATACTGTTCTGTATGGGCGCTCATGGGGCGCGCTGGAATTCCACTCGGGTTTGCATTTTGAGGCGTGTTACTATCAGGCGATCGAGTTCTGTATCGCACGCAAAATCAAAATATTTGAGGGCGGAGCACAAGGCGAACACAAATTGGCCCGGGGATTTTTACCGGTGATCACCCGATCCGCACACTGGCTTGCGCATCCGCAGTTTTCCCGTGCGGTCGAGGATTATTTGCAGCGCGAGGCCAGTGCAATTTCGGACTATGCGGAGGAGCTTAATGAGAGAAGCCCGTTTAAACGTAGCGAGCAACAATGAGTATTTAAACTTTGCCTGATGACATTTTTTATCATACCATTCTCATTATGTTCTCCAAATCGACGCTAACCTTTCTTGGCGAACTGGCCGCCAACAATAACCGAACGTGGTTTGAGGCGAACAAGAGCCGCTATGAAGCCGAGGTGCGGGAACCCGCGCTGGATTTTATTGAAGCTATGGGGCCCGTGGTGGAAAAATTCGCGCCTCAATTTCGTGCGGAGCCACGCAAAATGGGCGGTTCACTAATGCGAGTCTATCGTGACACGCGTTTTTCCCGTGACAAAACCCCTTACAAAACCAATATTGGTATCCAATTTCGCCATTCGCTTGGAAAAGATGTACATGCGCCGGGCTTCTATGTGCATATAGCCACGGAGGGATGTTTCCTGGCTGTTGGCTGTTGGCATCCCGACCCCAAGGCCCTTGGGCAGTTGCGCGATTTGATTATGGCAAAGCCCGAGAGCTGGTTTTCTGCCCGTGACGAAGCCAGCTTCACCAAACATTGGGAACTATGGGGAGACAGCTTGTCGAGACCACCACGCGGATACGATGCAAATCATCCTGCAATCGAGGATTTAAAACGCAAAGATTTTATCGCCATGACGCCTTTGACACTTGGCGAAGTCACCGGGGCCGGTTTCGTCAAACTGGCTGGCAAACGGTTTGCAACCACCGTTCCATTCATGAGTTTTCTATGTGAAGCTTTGGGCGTCAAATATTAAGTGCCTTATAAATATCATGCCCACCCAGCTTCATTAATTCAGTTAGGTAAACCCCCTCCCTAACCCTCCCCCGGTGGGAGAGGGAACAGGACCCTCCCCCACCGGGGAGGGCAGGGAGGGGGGTGAAGCTGTCACCTACTTACGGAATCATCAAAATGAGCATAAGCAAATTTCTATTACCATCCCAACCTACTGCTGCGAGCAGGAAGAAGAACCCCTCTGCAGCATTCAGACTGCTCACAGTATTATCGGCTCCTTTGAGGGGCTCACCCAATAAACCTCCGGCTTTGCCTGAGGGAATTTAACTTTTTTAAAAATCCTATGTTTTTCTGGCGTATTGTTGAAGTTGTATTCCCGCTCGTGGCGGTCGTTTCTGTGGGTGTTTGGGCTGGCCGGCGTCATCAACCGGAAATGGAAGTAGCCAACCGGCTTAACATGGAATATTTCGTGCCCGCGTTAGTATTGGGTGTGCTGGTTGGCGGTGACTTTCATATAGCCCAGTTTTCAGGATTGGCTTTGGGTACCTTTTTTCTGATCGCAGCAACCGGCATCGTCGGGCTGTGTGTCGCACGACTTTCGGGCATTTTGCCCAAGACCTTTGTGCCGCCGATGATGTTCAACAATTGCGGCAATCTTGGACTCCCGCTGGCCGTGCTGGCGTTTGGTAAAGATGCAATTCACGCCGCCGTCGTCATGTTTCTGGTTTCCAACCTGCTGCATTTCAGTTTCGGCGCCTGGTTGCTGAACCACCATGCCCGGTTGAGGGACTTGTGGAAAGTTCCTGTCATATTTGCCACCGTGCTGGGCCTTGGCCTCAACCTCGCCAGCGTATCCGTTTGGACACCCCTATTGACCGCGACTCACTTACTTGGTGACATCGCAGTTCCGTTAATGATGTTCGCTCTGGGGGTAAGGCTTGCCAACATGAAATTGGCTGATAGTCATCTGGGTTTATTGATGGCAGTATTGCGCCCGACTTCCGGTGTGGCTCTGGCCTACCTAGTCGGATGGGGTTTAAACTTACCCGCTTCCCAGAGAGATCAATTGATCCTGTTTGGCGCTTTGCCTCCGGCTGTACTGAACTATATGTTTGCAGAGCTCTATCATCAGGAACCTGAAAAGGTGGCCTCCATGGTCATGATCGGCAACATAGCCGCGCTGATTTGTATTCCTATCGCACTCCTGCTCGTACTTCCGCACTAGACAGCAGGATGCCGCTCTACTTCAATTATTCCGACAGGAGAAAATTTTGACTAATGATGTTCTTACAGTAGCTCAGGCAATTCAGCACTCCGTGGCTCCAGTGTTTCTGATTACCGGTGTGGGCGCGATACTGGGGGTATTATCAACCCGGCTGGGACGTGTGATAGACCGTTTTCGCATTCTGGATGAACTGGATGTCGATAAAAAACAATCCCACAATACAGAAATGTTGACTCTTATCCAACGGTGTCAATGGATTCATTGGGCAATCACTCTGTGTACCACGAGTGCGTTGCTGATTTGCATTGTAATCGCTGCGTTATTTATTGGTTCCGAACTCAACAAAGATCCTTCGGGAATCATTTCATTTTTCTTCATTGCCGCCATGTTGACGTTGACATCTGGATTAGTCTGTTTTCTTCGTGAAATTGCCCTGTCCATGGGCATTATTAAGCTACGCTAGATTAGGCTATTTGCATTCCATGATTGGAGGCAGTACTTTAATATTGCGCATATCTCTGAAAATGCATTGAAAAATGGGTGACTCGTTATGCAGCCAAGAATCCATTTAGCCTGATCGCCTTCGCATCGAAGGAAATCGTCGCACGACATCCCATGCGTCTATTTCTGATACCTATCAGGCAATCGGCAAAGTCGGCAGTCGCATCCTTCCACGTAAATATTGCCTCTTCAATGGCTGGCTCGTCTTCAAGCTGAACGTCTGCCGCATCGAGCAAGCCTGAAATGGCTTCAATAATATGACTTTTAGATACGGCATATCGGCTACGAAGTACCCATTCTGTTTCCATAAGAACTAATTGATTAACGAAAACGCGGCGTCCAGCTACAACTTCGCGTTTAATCAGCTTGCGTGCTTTCTCAAATTGAACTTCATCATCCCGAACTAGAAAACGAACCAGAACGTTAGTGTCAATTCCAAGCATTAGCGTGAAAGTTGCTCAACAGGAACGGGTTTCCTACCCTTTTTGTGTAGCGAGCCCGCCAGCTCTGTAATGCTCTTGCTTTTTACTCGCATAACAACGGTGGCATCTGGCATCAGCGTAAAGGTCATCCGGTCTCCTGCCTTCATGTGAAGGCTATCTCGAATTTCCTTTGGAATTGTGGTTTGCCCCTTGCTGGTAAGTGTGGCATCGGTTGTCATATCAAACTCCTTTAATCCTTACAATTTAAATTTTAGTAAGGATTAATAAAAAAAGCAAATAGTATAGATATTAAGGGTGCCACTTTTCAAACCTAGTTTTTTGAACAAGCCACTTTCCAAAGAACTTCTTCCATGCTGTGAGTTGCAATGGGACGCCAACTCTCAGGCTGGAAGTTACCCTCCACCTCTGCACCAGTGCCCATATGCCCAGAATACCATGAGGAATACAGCATGCGCACTTGTTCTTGCCTGCAATCGAACTCATGCATGGCCTTAAGCGACGCGACTGTTTTCCCTGCTTTGGTCACGGGCGTGATGTAGTCAACCAGGGACAACATTTTGGCCTTGCTGCCCTCCATCGCTTTGATACCTGATTTATGGAGTGTCGATGGATCGGTATAAGTATTGAAATTAGTATTGCTGCCAACCTGCACCCATCCAGCCATGGCTTGATTGCAGAAGGCAGTCAGCAGCATTGCCAGAAATACAAAACGCATATTGCCTCCTGATGGTTATGCGGCTCTATCAAACACCGCAATCGATTCCACATGTGAAGTATGCGGGAACATATTCATTACCCCCGCTGCCTTCAGCGTGTATCCCTTAACGTTTACCAGAACCTCGGCATCGCGCGCCAAGGTGGAGGGGCTGCATGAAACATAAACGATGCGACTTGGAGCCGTTTCTTCGCTTATGGATTTCATCAATTCTATAGCACCTTCACGCGGAGGATCAACCAGCCATTTATCGAAACGCCCCAATTTAGCCAGAGCAACTTCATTCATCTCAAACAGATTCGAATCTTTAAACTCAGTATGGTCCGTCAAACCATTGTAGGTTGCATTCTGCCCGGCGCGTTTCACCAAAGCAGCACTGCCTTCGATACCCATCACTTGCGCACCACGCCTTGCGATGGGCAAAGAGAAATTGCCCAGACCGCAGAAGAAATCGGCAATCCGCTCTCCGGGTTGCGGATTCAACAAACGAATTGCGCGGCTGACCATCAGGCGATTCATGGTGCTGTTCACTTGGGTGAATTCAGACGGTGCGAAAGGCATGACGATGCCAAATTCCGGCAAGCTATAACTCAACTGGGGAGCATCCAGAGGGTAGAACGGCACCACGGTTTCCGGTCCTTTGGTTTGCAGCCAGAATTGAACATTATGTGTATCGGCAAATTGCTTGATTGCTGCTTCATCCGATGGTGACAAAGCTTGCAGAATACGCAGCACCAGCACATCCACATGATCGCCCACTGCCAATTCAATTTGCGGCAGAATATCTTTGGCGGTGAAGCTTTCGTTCAACGCTCCCAACAATGTCAACAGATTGGCGATCTTGGTTGGCAGAATTTCGCAATGTTGCATGTCAGCCACATATTTGCCATTTTTCTCGCGGAAACCAACCAGGGTTTTGCCTTTTTTCAGCACATGCCGCACCGACAATCGTGCGCGCTGGCGATATCCCCAAGATTGCCCGAAGATCGGTGGCAAGATCGTTTCAGGTTTAACTTTACCAATTCGCTGCAGATTATCTTCAAGCACGCGTTGCTTCACGGCGACCTGAGCTTGAGCCTCAAGGTGTTGCATGGAACAGCCTCCGCACACGCCGAAATTAGGACACTTCGGTTGCACGCGCATGAAAGACTGTTTGAGTATTTTTCCTACCTGCGCCTGTTCATAATTGTTTTTCTTGCGATACGTCGAGTACGTGACATGTTCACCTGTCAGCGCACCTTCGATAAAAATGACTTTGCCTTCGGCATGGGCGATTCCGCGACCTTCATGGTCGATTGATTCTATGAGTACAGGATTCATACAGGTTTTTTGTCAGGCCATTGAGCCAAAAATTCTTTCCAGTGCGGTTCATCGGATTTTTGCAGTGTGGCTCGAATAAGCTCACATTCCTGCTCATAACGCGCTTTACTAAATTGACCGCGCATCAACTGAAAACGCGCAAAAACCAGATAGGTATTCACCACGTCGGTTTCGCAATAATTGCGAATTTCTTCCAGCTTGCCCTGCTGATAGGCTTCCCATACTTTACTGCCGTCCATCCCCAGCTTGCCGGGGAAACCGATCAGTTTTGCCAGTTCATCCAGCGGGGCATTTGCGCGGCCTGTGTACATGGCGAGCAAATCCATCAGATCAAGGTGGCGCGTATGATAACGACTAATATAATTGTTCCATTTGAAGTCGCGGTCATCCTCGCCCATATCCCAATAGCGGGGACATTGCACCCCGTGTATCAGTCCGCGATAGTGCAATACCGGCAGATCGAATCCGCCTCCATTCCAGGACACTATTTGTGGGGTATATTTTTCGATACCATCAAAAAAACGCTGAATAATGCTGCCTTCATCCTCCCCCAATTCGCCGAGCGACCACACGCGGAAATGATCTCCCTCGCGCAACACACAGGAAATTGCCGCTACCCGATGCAAATGATGTTGCAGGAAATCGCTGCCTGTCTTTTGGCGGCGCATCTGAAAAGCCATCTCCGCCACTTCCTTGTCATTGACTGCATGGTCCAGTTCATACAAACTGCGCAAACCGGCAATGTCAGGAATAGTTTCAATGTCGAAAACAAGGGTAGGATTCATGATTCAAAAAATTGTGCATTTACCGGATGCGATTGTAGCCGATATGGCCGACAACCGGACAGATCAGCGTCCTGATAAAATAGGCTTGCCATGAAAATCATACTGACCATTTTATTCGGCTTCCTGGTTTTTTCTCTGCCGATTGCCAGAGCAGATGACGCCATCCTGAAGATTGGCACGCAAACCATTCATGCTGAAATTGCGGATACCGAGGAAAGTCGCGAACGCGGACTGATGCAGCGTGATCATTTATGTGAAAATTGCGGCATGCTGTTTATATTTGAGCAGGCTGATCGATATCAGTTCTGGATGAAGAATACTCCGCTCCCTTTAAGTATTGCTTTTATATCGGCAGACGGAAACATCATCAACATCGACGAAATGCTGCCCAACACGACCAACACCCATGACGCGCAAGGCAAGGCAATGTACGCCTTGGAAATGAACAGTGGATGGTTCAGCAAGAATCACATAACAGCTACAGACAAAATACAGGGGCTAAAACCTGTTAATGCTTCTGCCCATTAAACGCCCCCACTGTTCGTATCTTTAGCAGGGCTTTGGGCGTAGTATCCGGCCAAGGGCAAACTTTACCCACTTGGATTGGAACCTCAACTCATGAATGAAAAAATTCGCCACATTCTTGGCCAGATAACCGCCCTTGAAGATGAATTACGCAATTCTCTTCATGAACAGGAACATACCCTGTTTTATCACATCAAGGGCAAGCGGGTAGAGTTCGAGCGCGCTGTTAAAAATAAACACCGCACGCTCAAAACCGGCATATTT
>Ga0316223_1000825_pt1 | contig 33525 bp, 32 predicted proteins | sample TBH18009metaG_FD_206007 | JGI IMG/M metagenome (GOLD analysis project Ga0316223, IMG submission 206007) | Freshwater microbial communities from Trout Bog Lake, Wisconsin, USA - TBH18009 | ecosystem: Environmental > Aquatic > Freshwater > Lake > Hypolimnion/Profundal zone | place: USA: Wisconsin...
AGGCGGTGGCGCCCTTGATCTCCAGGCCCAGCTCCTTCATGGCCTCGCGGACGGTGTAGATGACGCCGTAGCCGGTGGCCTCGGTGCGGCCCAGGGAGCCGCCCATGCCCACGGGCTTGCCGGTGATCATGCCGGGGTAGTGGCCGCCGTTGATGACCTCGTACTCGTCCATCATCCACAGCATGTGCTGGCCGTGGGTCATGACGTCCGGGGCCGGGACATCCTGCAGGGGGCCGACGTTGCGCGAGACCTGGCGGACCCAGCCGCGGCAGATCTGCTCCTGCTCGCGGTCGGACAGCTCGCGGGGATCGCAGATCACGCCGCCCTTGCCGCCGCCCAGGGGGATGTCGACCACGGCCGTCTTCCAGGTCATCCAGGTGGCCAGGGCGCGCACGGTGTCGATGGTCTCATGGGGGTGGAAGCGGATGCCGCCCTTCGCGGGCCCGCGGGCGTCGCTGTGCTGCACGCGGAAGCCGCGGAACACCTTGACCGAGCCGTCGTCCATGTGGATCGGGAGGGTGAAGTGGAACTCCCGGGCGGGGTTGCGCAGGAAATCGCGGGTCCCCTGGTCCAGGCCCAGCTTCTCGGCGACGCCGTCGAACTGTTTCTGGGCCATCTCGAACGGATTGAAGGCCTTCTCTGCCATAGGGATACTCCTTGGTGGTTTGAGGATGCGTGGTTGCCTGCGGTCCAGGCCATGGTTCTTAGGCGTGACAGCCTAACGCGATGACTATAGCTCTGTTGAACGCCCGTGGAAGGCCCGGTCCCGCAGTACGTGACTTACGGCACTGGCCGGTCCGTACAGACCGGGGGCCCGCGGTCCCAGGAAGGTCATGATCCTGTGACGCGCGGGCCCCCGGAAGGCTACTTCTGGGCGACGGCCTTGGCCAGCACCCTGGGCTGGACCAGGTAGTGGACGTAGATGATGGCGTACGTCTTGTCGGCCTTCTGCCGGGCGGTCAACTCGATCACCGGCTTGCCCTCGAGGCCCAGCACCAGCCCGGTCTCCAGGCTGTTCTTGGGGTTGGGGGTGGTCTTGAGCAGCTCCATGCTGTTCCAGAGTTCGGCCGGGACGCCCTTCAGGAGCCGGTAGAGGCCCGCGTTGAAGGTGGCCCGCAGCAGGGCCTGGTTGCCGTTGATGGTCACGAAATCCTTGCCGTTGACCTTGTCGTTCTCGGCGGGGAGCTTGTCCACCCGGGCCAGGTTGACGGTGCTCATCTCGGCGGGCAGGGCCTGGATCTGCTTGGCGTCCAGCTTGTCCATGGCCATCTGCATGCCGGCCATGCTGACGCCGGGGGCCAGGTAGCCCAGGTCCTTGATCGGCTCGACGCCGAGGTCCTTGATCTCCTGGTCGGTGAGCGTCAGGTCCATCTGGCCGGCGTGGTTGTGGAACCACCAGGCGTTGCCGTACAGCCCGGTCATGTCGTCCGGGGCGATCACGGGGATGTCCTTGAGGTCCTTGCGCACGGCGATGTACTTGAGGTGCGGGAGCAGTTCGAACGCTTCCTTGGCGGCCATGGGCGCCGTCTTGGGAATGGTGTCGGCCGGCTTGGAATCGCATCCCACCAGCAGCACCAGACCGGCGACAGCCGGGAGCCAAGCATTTCTAAGGTACATACGTCCTCCTAATCGGAACTGGTAGATTATGGGAGGTACTGATCTTCTTTGCCAGCGGGATTCCTGTGTATCCGATTCGATTGCTAGCCGTCGGACGGCCCCGCCCCGGGCCGATCCGGGAACTGGAGCAGCACTACCGCACGCTGCTGAAAGCCCATGCCCGCCTGGAGGTGGAGGATCTGGCCGAAGGCCGGGGCGACCCCGCGCGCCAGCTGCGCGACGAGGCCGAGCGGCTGCGGGGTCCGCTGCTGGCCGCGCGCTGCCCGGTGCTCCTGACCGCCGAGGGGCCGCCCCGCAGTTCGGAGGATTTCGCCCGCTGGCTCGGGGTGCGCATGGACCGCGGCGACAGCCTGGTCTTCGCCATCGGCTCCAGCAACGGCCTGGACCCGGCCTTGAAGGCGGAGATCAAGGAGCACCTGAGTCTCAGCCCCATGACCTTCCCCCACGACCTCACCCGGATCCTGTTCCTGGAACAGCTTTACAGGGCCTTCGGCATTCTGCGGGGAACGCCCTATCATAAGTAGATAGAGCAGTCTGAGAACCTATTGACATCTATAATTCAAGATACTGGGATTATGACACTCGTGTGACATTATTTTTATTAAAACATTAATATATTGAATTTGTTCATTTCCCCCCTTTTTTGCGGGGATACGTTTATTGGACAAAAATCGGGCCAATCAAGGGAAAAAAAGAATTTTGTGTCCCGGGGAACTTTTTTTGGGGTGCCTTTACGTGGAGGCCTGATTTGCGAGTCATCTTATTTTTCCTATTACGGATCATAGAATCTGTTTTATTGCTCGTGATTCGACCAATTCAAATGCGAGAGATACCGCGAGATTCCCGGGCATCAGTCAAAAGCATAGCAATCCTGTCGGGTTTTTCTTCCCTTGCGGCCCCCTGGGGGACTCCGTAGCATTTCCCAATCGAGATCTTCGGAGCCAGACGTCTGGTATTCCATTCCCAATTTGTGAACTCATTTCCATTTCCACTCTCATGTGGAGGAGGTCCTCAATGCGCACGCGATCCCAGGTCCAGTTGACCGCAGTTGTGCGGCGGGTTGCGGGTGGAGGGCAGTCATGAGACAGCGCACCCAAGTCGCTCTGCTGGCGACGCTGATCTGCGCCACCGCCGGGGCCCAGGACGTGTCGGTGACGAGCACGACCATGGCCCAGATGTACCAGCAGAACGTGCCTGGCTTCGACAAGGCCAATCTGCTGCCCGCGACCGAGTACCTGGCCATTGACGCCAACAAGCTGGGCAGCGACCGCCTCTCCCTCCACCTCTATGGATGGGGCTACACGGACCTGCAGGATCAGTCCACGATTGGCGGCAAGACCGCTGGCAACCTGACCTACGGCTACCTCCAATATGACTTCGACCAGGCCAACGCCCAGATCAAGGCCGGCCGCTTCACCGTCAACCAGGGCGCCGGCAACGAACAGGTCGATGGCGTTTCCGCCCGCACCGATCTGCGCAACGGCTTCTACGTCTCCGCCTTCGCCGGCACGCCGGTGATGTACAAGAACCTCAGCAATGCGCCCCAGGAGGAGATCTCCTTCCAGCGTGACTTCATCTTTGGAGCCCGGCTGGCCTGGCGGATCCCCAAGATCGGGGAATTGGGCGTCTCCTATCTGGAAGACGGCTCCTCCACGGCGAACCTGGACGCGACCAACCCCGTGGACTACACGCGCCGGCAGCTGGGCGTGGACCTCAAGCTTTCCCCCTGCTCGGCGATCGACATCTCCGGGCGGACCCTGTTCGATGTGGGCAACCACGACAACGTCCTGCCCGGCAACGACACCTCAAGCATCGCCGAGCACGACTACAGCGCCACCCTCAAGGCCCTGGCCAACCTGTCCTTCACCGGCACCTATGTGGAGCGCAACTTCTCCGCCTACTTCACCGGCACGACCCTGCCCAACCTGTTCAACATGAATGAGAAGGGCATGTTCCGGGCGACCGGCCTGAGCGGCACCTGGGCGCCCCTGGGCGACCTGCAGATCGTCGCCGACGTCAAGCGGACCGACCGCGACCTCTATGGCACCGCCACCCGTGCCGGCGCCGACCTCCGCTACAACTTCTCCAAGGCCCACGTCCTCGTCGGCGCCGGCTACCACAAGGTAAACGCCTTCGACGTAGTCCAGGTGGATCCGACCGTGCCTTCCTACAGCCTCAACCACAGCGAAATGCGGGCCTGGGCGATGGTCGAGAGCGGCAAGCTGTCCGCCACGATCGACGCCATCCGGCTGCACTATTCCTCTCCGGAAACCAACCCCAGTCTGTTCGGCAAGGCCTTCGAGACCCAGTTGGTCGGTTCCGTGGGCTACCAGGCCGCCACCGCCCTCAAGGTGTCCGGCGATCTGAGCGTGGAGGACACCCCCCTCTACCAGAAGCAGGTCATGGGGCTCCTGAAGCTCGAATACCGCTTTGGCTTCAGCTCCAAAGGAGGCAAGTAAATGTTCAGGAAATTCGCCCTCCTTGCGGTAGTCCTGGGCCTCGGGCTGCTCAGCGCCTGCGCCCTGGTGTCCCTCGAAGCCAGCTTCGCCCCCATCCACCCCCAGGAGCTGCCCCAGGGCCGCCCCACCTGCTCCGAGTGCCACGGCACCGAGCGGGTCAAGAGCACCCAGAAGCAGTTCGCCGCCTTCGACCACACCCCGGCCTTCGTGAAGAACCACAAGTTCGCCGCCAACCAGGATCCCGGCACCTGCGCCGCCTGCCACGCGCCGGCGTTCTGCTCGGACTGCCACGGTGGCAAGACCGCCATGCTGCCTTCCGTCAAGCTGGCCGACCGGCCCGACCGGGAGATGCCGCACCGGGGCAACTACCTGACCATGCATCGCATCGACGGGAAGATCGATCCCACCGGCTGCTACAAGTGCCATGGCCGCGCCAACAACGAAAAGTGCAGTGCTTGCCATAAGTAGGGGTCTGATCATGCGCCAAAGTCTGACAGTCAGAACCCTTCTCGCGGCCGCGGCGGTGCTGGGCTTCCTGGCCTGCACCTCCACGGCCAATCCCCAGGCGATCTCGCAGGATCCGGTCACCGGGGCCCATCCGTCCAACTGGCTCCTGGTGCATTGGTCCGCCTACGTCCAGGACCCCAACCAGTGTTCCCCCTGCCACGGGTCCGCGCTCACCCAGCCGACCACCACCCCCCAGTCCGGCGTGATGTGCTTCGGCTGCCATCACCCCTCGGGTCCCAACCACCCGGCGGACTGGAACCTGGCCGTCCCCACCCCGGCCCACGGACTGGCCGCCATGGGCGTAGCCGGCCCGGCCTTCGATCCTGCGGCGCCCGCCTTCCCCATGCAGGGTTTCGCCTCCTGCGTCCCCTGCCACGGCGCGCTCTACAACAACGCCACGGGCGGCGCGGCCTTGTCCTGCTATTCCTGCCACACCACCGCGCCCCATCCCCCGAAGCCCTGGGGCGCCGGTCTGGGCCTGCCCGCCACCCAGCCCAGGCACGACCTGGTCGACGGGAGCAATGCGGCCGAATGCTTCAAGTGCCATGCCAACGGCAGCAACAGCGACATCAAGCCTGTCGTCCCCGCCGCCCCGGGCACCGTGCCCGGCTGCTTCAACGGCACCCTTTGCCATACCACCAATCCCTCACAGGGATCCTGAATCCCGTATCCCAATCACCCGGCTCGGTACCCCAACGGGTCGCGCCCAACTTTCCAGGGGAGGTGACAGAGTTGCTGATCGCTTCAAACATCAGTTCATCACAGCAGAACCCTAAGTCCACCGCAGTTCACAACCAATCCCCAAACAGGAGGAAGCAGTATGGATCTTAAACCTTACAAGACGCTGGCAGGCGCGTTCGTCGTCGCCGGCCTCGCCCTTGCGTTGGTCGGCTGTAATGGCAGCACCGGCGCCACCGGCGCCACCGGTGCCACCGGCGCCACCGGCGCCACCGGCGCCACCGGCGCCACCGGCGCTACCGGCCCGGCCGGCGGCACGGGTGCCCCTGGCACTCCCGGCGCCGTCATCATCAATGTCGCCAACATGTCCTCTGACCAGTGGGCCAAGACCACCTTGACCGCCACGGTCAAGAGCGTGGACCTTACCGGGGGCCAGCCGGTCGTGACCTTCCTGGTCCAGAACCAGGACGGCACCCCGATCGTCGGCCTTTCGACCGCGACCGCCACGACCACCCTGGCGACCCCGGCTACGCCCACCCTCACCCAGACCCTGGCCAACCCCTCGGCCCTGGTCAAGTATCCCAACTTCGCCTTCTCCCTCGCCAAGCTGGTGCCCGGCCTCAATCCTTCGACCGGCACGACCGACAGCAGCCCCACGGCGACCTGGGTCAGCTACCTGATCGACGGCACGCCTTCGGCCACCACCGGCCTGATCACCCCCGGCCATCCAACCACGGACTCCTCCGGGACCATGACCGAGGACGGCAACGGCAACTACACCTACAAGTTCGCCCGCAACATCAAGCAGGAAGCCGCCTGGCTCGCCGCCGAAGTGGCCGCCGGCTACTTCACCGGCACCGCGGCTTCGGGCAACTACGCCCCTGATCTCCAGGACGTGAGCTACCAGCCGACCTTCACCCACCGCCTCGGCATCATGGTGGGCGGTTCCTTCCCCGGCACCGGGTCCAACAACCCCACCGGCGTCGCCACCAACATGCCTCCGGCGGTTTCTCCCGCCAAGGGCGCGTGCGTCACCTATGATTTCGTCCCCGGCACCGCCGGCACCGCCCCCAACACCAACACGGTCACCACTGGCCGTCAGATTGTTGATGTGTCGGCCTGCAACGCCTGCCACACCGTCCTCGGCGGCGGCGGCGCGCCCTCCACCGACCTGCTCGCCGGCAACACCAACAGCCTCAGCTTCCACGGCGGCAACTACAGCAACAACAACTTCTGCATCTTCTGCCACAACGAGCAGCTGAAGTACGGCGGCACCGACAGCCTGCCCAATCCCACGTCCGCCCTCGGCACCATGGTGCTGACCGCGGGCAGCACGAAGGTGAACGGCCTTTCCGTCGGCACCATCACCGAGTGGATCCACAAGTTCCACATGGGCGTGAACCTGAAGTACTCGAACAACGTGCAGCCCCTGATGAACACCGGCTGGTATCCCCAGGACATCCGTCGCTGCGATACCTGCCACCAGGCGGTCAAGAACTCCGCTGGCACCATCGTCAACCCCCAGTGGCAGAACTACCAGAACGTGCCCAGCCGTGAAGGCTGCGGTTCCTGCCATGACGCGGTGAACTTCAAGACGGGCTACATCGCGCCCGGCACCCAGACGACCTACCCGACTACCCACCTGGGCGGTCCCCAGTCCGACGACACCGTCTGCTACACCTGCCACAAGGCCGCTGACATCCAGGTCTACCACACCCCCCTGGAGAGCCCCGCCCAGAACGGCAGCAACGGCACCAACAGCCACGCCGCCGCCCCGAACACCTACTCCTGGCAGGCGACCGCCGCTTCCAACCAGCCGGCCGGTTCCTGGTCCGTGGCCTACAACGTCAGCAGCCCTGGCGGCCTGACCGTAAATGCCACTGGGAACCCGGTCCTGACCTTCCAGATCCTCTTCACCAACCCCAACGGCACCGCCATCCCGGCGGTCTTCAACACCTACGCTGCCGGCGTGGCCATGATCGCCAACGCTCCGGTCGTCGGCGGTCCCACCGTTGGCATCCAGGGCGCCATGACCCAGGAAGGCCTGGCGGCGACCGACTTCAACATCGCCAAGGAAACCGACTGGACCCTGCAGTCCCTCTGGAACGGCACCGCCCTCCTCGGCGCCACCCCGGTGTCCAAGCTGGGCCCCGTGGCCGCCAAGACCGCGGGCTGGTATACCATCACCTTCGATGGCATCGTGATGCCCGCCAACACCTCCCTGCTCGGCATGGGCATCGGCTGGAGCCCCTTCATCGAGACCGACCTCGGCCTCCCTGCGAACTCCGACCTGGCCTCCCTGAACAATGAGGGCGCGATCAATTTCGCCTACAATTCCACCAACGGCCAGGGCGGCCTCCAGCTCCCCGCCATGAACGTCTGGGCCGACTATGCCGGCAGCTTCACCGTCGGCGCGGTCAAGACCACCGTGGCTGCCCGCCGCACCATCATCCGGGAAAACTCCTGCGCCAGCTGCCACGCCGACCTGGGCATCTTCACGCCCAATTCGACCGCTTCCAACAGCTACGCTTCGAACTTCCACAACGGCTTCATGAACGATCCCCAGCACTGCGACTTCTGCCACACCGTGGCCGGAACAACCGGTGGCTGGTCCTACAACGCCAAGACCTGGGTGCACGGGATCCACTCCGCGGGCTTCCGTACCAACGCCTACACCGCGCAGCCCAACTTCCCCTTCATCACCTACCCTGGAGTCCTGAACGACTGCGAAGCCTGCCACGTGCCGGGTTCGTATGACTTCAGCAACACCACCAACGCCAACCAGGTTGCCGGCATGCTGTGGGATACGGTCGCGCTGGGCTACTACCCCGCCACCAAGACCACCACGCCCGCTTCCGGCAGCCCCACCACCGTCACCGACTACATGAACCTGACGGGGACCTACGCCATCCCGACCGCGGGCAGCTTCGTCTCCCCCTGGATCACCCCCGCCGGCGACGTGAACACCGTCACCACCGCCACGACGGTCAACACCGTCTACACGGCTCCCACGCTCTTCGGCTCGAACCCGATCCAGGGCGCTGCGACGGTCAAGAATGGCGTCACCACCACCCCGGCTCCCAGCTTCTACGCTGGCCAGTACGTTCTCGGCGCCGGTGCCTGGACCCTTCAGACCCCCGATCCCGGCCGTCTGGTCTCCTCGCCCTTCGTCGCTTCGTGCACCGGTTGCCACGACTCCCAGACCGCGATCTCCCACATGACCACCGTGGGCGGCGGCGTGCACTACGGTCCCGCCAGCGCCAGCTACGTCAATGGCAAGCTGACCAGCAACGAGACCTGCCTGATCTGCCACGGCCCTGGCACCACCGCTGACATCCACAGCGTCCACGCCAGCTTCTCCGGCGCCAGCAAGCTCAACTAACGTCCCCCTCCGGAACGGGAGCGATCCCGTTCCGGAAGCATCTTCCCCTTCATCGGGATGACCCGGATGTGTTAAAACATCCGGGTCATCTTTTTTTCGAGGTACGGAATGTCATTCAACCCCAAATGGCGTGTCCTGCTGGCCGCGGGCTGGCTCTGTTGCGGCCAGGCCCCCGGGTGGGCCCAGCAGCCGACACCCAAACCCGACGCGCCCGCCGCCAAGCCCGCCGCACCGAAGAAGCATTCTCCCAAACCCGTCAACCTCAACACCGCCAGCCGCGAGGAACTCATGAGGCTGCCCGGGGTCGGTGGCAAGACCGCGGACAAGATCATCGCCGGCCGGCCCTACCTATCCAAGGCCCGGCTGGTCACGGAGAATGTGGTCACCATGGGGCTCTACCGGAACCTCAAGGAGCGGGTCTTCGTGCAGGTCACCAACGAGGACGCGAAGAAGGCCGCCGCCAAGCAGGTCCCCGCGCCGGTTCCCGCCAAGAAGTAGAAGGCGAACCACGGGCCAGGCCGGGGATGTCCGTCTCCGGCCTGGCTCTGGTTTCGCCTGCTATCGCTTGACCGCCACCGCTTCGCGGTGGTGCTGCATGTCGAGGATCTGCAGATCGCGGATGGTCACCTGGGTCATGGACGCGTCCAGGTGGGCCTTCACGTCGTTCCAGGCCTTGTGCAGCGGGCAGGGGTTGTCCTGGTTGTCGCAGCGGGCGAAGCCCATCACGCAGCCCGACATCGTCTCGATGCCTTCGAGGGCGGCGACCACTTCGCCCACCGTCACCCGGTGGGCCGGGCGCGCCAGCCGGAAGCCGCCGCGCGGGCCGCGCACGGAGTGGAGGATGCCCTCCTGGGCCAGGGACTGGAGGATCTTGGCCAGGTACGGGCCCGGCAGATCGAGATGGGACGCCAGGTCTTTCGCAAGACTGTAGGTTCCATCTTCAGGGAGGGCAGCCAGGGCCCTGAGCGCATATCCGGTGGCAGTCGAGAACAACATGGCCCATCCTCTGTCTAATTAAGGATAAGCTGGTCGTAAAAAAACACCATTGGAAAAGGGACGGTTCAGAAATTTTTTCGCCGGGAAAACGTGGTCCCGCGCACCTGCAGGAGGCCCTGGTCCTGGAACGCGCGAAGGGCCCTGGACAGGGTCTCGGGCGTCATGCCCAGCTGGGCGGCCAGGGTCTTCTTGGTGACCGGCAGGACCAGGGAGCCGCCCTCGGGCACGTTCTCCCGGATCCAGGTGCGCAGCCGCTCCGAGCTGTCCGCGCCGGACAGCTGCTCCACCTGGTGGATGAGCTTGCGCAGCCACACCGCCTGGCCGTGGATGACGGCCAGGGCCAGGTCCGGTTCGCGGCGCATCAGCGAGAGCACCGGCCCCTTGGGGAAATGGTAGACCCGGGACGGCTTCAGCGCGGTCGCGGTGGCCGGGAAGGCCTCGCCGCCGAACATGGCCGCCTCGGCGAAGCTGTGCACCGGCGTCAGCACCGCCAGGGTCGGATGGGCGCCGGGCGCCGCGCCGCTGCGGGTGAGCTGGATGGCCCCTTCCACGAGGACGAAGAAGCCCGTGCAGGGGTCGTCCTCCATGAACAGCATCGCCTCGGGATCGAGGCTGCGCACACTGGCCAGGGCCGCCAGCTGGTCGCGCTGGGCGGGTTGCAGGGTGCTGAACAAGGGCGCGGAGGACCAGGGCGGGGCGGGCATGCCCCAGGATAGGTGGAGCGGGCCGCGGTTGCCAAGCGCGGGCGAAAATGCCCAGGCAGGCCCGGCGCCGTTTTCGCCTATCCTGGGGGAAACCCGGTTTGCGACACGGAGATGCCCATGAAACGGTTCCTGATCCTCGGCGGCTTGACCCTGGCCCTGGCCGGCTGCGCCGAACCCATCGCCTGCGAAAGCGTGATGCGCCTCAAGGAGGGTGTCGACACCCTCAAGGACGCCCAGGCCCTCCTGGATGCGCCGGACCAGGCCCTGGCCAGCCCGGAGGGTGGCCGGATCTACATCTGGAAGGCCACCACCCACCAGCGCACCGGCGGCGGCACGATGACCGAGGTGGTGCTCACCTTCGGCCCGGACGGCAAGCTGGTGTCCAAGCGCTGCGCCACCACCGTCCAGTCGCCCGTGTCCCGGGAACCGACCGCCTAGCCCCGTTCATCGTTCCGAGGGGATCACGCAGGCCGCAAGGAGGCCCAGCGTCAGCAGGCCCGCCAGGGCCCAGGTGAGTCCTGGCCAGCGGGCCGGCGTGCGAATCGGCCGCCAGGCCAGATGGAAGCTGTGCGCAGCCTCGGTCATGGGTTCGCCCCACAGCTCCCAGCTGCCGTCTTCGCGGAAGATCCCGGACTTGCCGGTGAGGGTGGCGCGCAGCAGCGGCAGGCCGGTCTCCACGGCCCGCAGGCGGATCTGCACGGCGTGCAGATCGGTGGCCACGGTCTGGTCGAACCAGCCGTCGTTGGTGTGGTTGGTCAGGAGGTCGGCGCCGGCCGCGGCCAGCCCCTGGGCGGCCCGGCGCTCCAGGAGGGCCTCGCTGCAGAGCAGCGGATGCACCGACAAGGTCCCCTGGGGCGTGGGGAAGCGGAAGCTGGAGCCGGGCCCGAGGGTGCCCGGTTCCTGGGACTGGAAGCCCAGGGTCCGCTCCAGCCAGGCCCGCACCGGGGCCGGGCCGGGCATGCGCTCGCCGAACGGCATGGGGTCGGTCTTGGCCTGCAGGAAGCTGGGCTGGCCGGCGGCCTCGCCCCGGACCAGGTTGTAGAGGCCGCCCTCGGTGCCGAACAGCCAGGCGATGCCGCGGCCCTGGGCCTCGGCCCGCAGCCGCGCGTTCGGCCCGCGGTCGTCGCGGCCCAGGACCGAGCTCTCCGGCCAGAGCACCAGCGTGGCGCAGCCGGGGCGGGGCAGGGCGGCGCGGCGCAATTCGGCGTCGGTGCGCCGCCACATGTCGGCCTCCATCCCCGGCCGGCGCTCCCCAGGCGGGTAGTTGGGCTGGATCATCACTACGTCCAGCTGCCGGGCCGGGCCCCGGGGCAGCCAGCGCCAGCCGAGGGCGGCCGCGGCCAGCAGGAGCAGCAGCAGGGCCGGGCCCGCCAGCACCCGGCGCGGGCCGGCCTCCCGGGCCACCTGCAGGCCGGTCCAGGCCCCGAACCCCCACAGCAGCGCCGTGAGGCCATGGGTGCCGACGAAGGCGGCGCCGCGGGCCAGCCAGGGCACCGCGCCCATGGCCGCGCCGTTGCTCAGGTCGTAGACGTGGAAGGCCCAGGTCTCCCAGACGACCATGATCAGGGCCGCGGCCAGGGCCCCGGCCAGGGGCCGCCGGCGGGCCGCCTTGAGGCCCAGCCAGCCCGCGGCGAACATGCCCAGGGCCTCGTAGCCGAAGAACAGCGCCGAGGCGGGCAGGGCGATGGCGTAGGGCAGGGGGCCCTTGGTGTGGATCACCTCCGGCACCCAGTGGAAGACGGCCAGCAGGCCGGCCAGCAGGCCCAGGAAGATCCAGCCGAGCCGCCGGCCCCGCCCCAGGGCCGCGAAGATCACCACCGGCAGCAGGAAGGCCGCGGCGATCTCGGTGTAGCCCCGGCCCGAGGCCAGGGGGAAGCGGTAGCCGGCCAGGAGCAGCAGGGTTATGGCCAGGGGGTCGAGGAGGCGTTTCACAGGGGGTTCCCTCCAAGGCGGGCGCGCCGGTCGGTCTCGTAGCAGGCGATGCCGGCGGCCACGGCGGCGTTGAGGCTTTCCACCCCCCGGATGGGGATGGCCACGCGGGTGATGCCCGGGGGCAGGGCGGCGCCCTGGAAGCCGTGGCCTTCGTTGCCCACCAGCAGCCGCACCGGGCCGCCCAGGGCGGCCTGGGCCAGGGGCAGGGCGCCGGGGCCGCCGTCCAGGGCCAGCCAGGCGCCGCGGTCCAGTTCCAGCCGTTCGCGCCGGCGCACCGGCATGAGGAAGGCCGCGCCCATGGAGCCGCGCAGGGCCTTCGGGGCGAACGGGTCGGCGCAGCCCGGGCCCAGCACCGCCTCCTGGAAACCGAAGGCCGCGGCGCTGCGCAGGATGGCGCCCAGGTTGCCAGGGTCCTGGATGCCCCAGGGCACGATCACCCGCTCGGCCAGAGGACCCTCCGGGGCGGGCCCCAGGGCCGCCAGGAGGGCGTGCTCGGGGGGGCTGCCGGCCTCGGCCAGGTCGCGCATCAGGGCCTCGCCCAGGACCCACGTGGGCAGGCCCAGGGCCCCTTCCAGAAGGTGTGGGGTGGCGCCCTCCAGGCGCAGCCAGGAGATCGGGGCCAGCCGGCCCGAGGCCGGCGCCCCGTGCCAGGCCTCGATCAGCTTGGCGCCCAGCAGCAGGGTGTGGCCGCGGCCGGCGCCGCCGGCATGGACCTGCGCCCGGAGCGCCTTGAACTTCGGGTTGGCCCTGCTTGTGATCAGTTGCCCAATTTCCATGAGATAAAGCCTAGCCTGAAGGAAAGCGTAGGACACGGCCTAAGGATCAAGGCAGAATCTTAGCCATCGACCATCTGCCGCGCCGGTCCTGCCGGTCCGCTCGAACTGAGTTCTGTCCCAAGTAGAGGGGGAATTGATGCAACCTTACGTTTCGTCCGACCAGAACCTGAGGGAGTTCTCCCTCAGGGCCGTGCTCATCGGCCTGGTGCTGGCCGTGGTCCTGGGGGCGGCCAACGCCTACCTGGGCCTCAAGGCCGGCATGACCATCGCCGCCACCTATCCCGCCGCCGTGATCTCCATGGCCCTCATCAAGCTCATGAAGGGGACCATCCTCGAGGAGAACATGGGCCGGACGGTCGGCAGCATCGGCGAGTCGGTGGCCGCCGGCGCCATCTTCACCATCCCGGCCTTCGTCATCTCCGGGATCTGGCCGCGCTTCTTCTCGCTGACCAACTACTTCACCTCGACCGCCATCATGTTCGTGGGCGGCACGCTGGGCATCATGTTCGTGGCCCTGCTGCGCCGGGTCATGGTCGAGGACGCCGAGCTGCCCTACCCCGAGAGCGTGGCCGCCGCCGAGATCCACAAGGCCGGCGCCAGCGGCGGGGGCGGCACCAAGGTGCTGTTCACGGCCATGGGCGTGGGCGCGGTGATCCAGGCCCTGGTGCAGATCCAGCTGTTCGCCAGCTCCTGGCAGTGGTTCGTCTACTTCAAGGAGAACTCCTTCGCCCTGATCGGCAAGGGCAAGGCGGCCCTGGCCAAGGGCGGCCTGTACCTGACCGCCCCCGGCATCAGCCCGGCCTACATGGGCGTGGGCTACATCATCGGGCCCAAGCTGGGCGCCCTGAACTTCGCCGGCGGCGTCCTGGCCTGGGGCCTGATGGTGCCCCTGATCATCTACTTCATCGCCCCCTACTCGATGCCGGCCAACGCCACCATGGCCGACTGGTTCTCGCTGTCGGCGGCGGTATGGAAGTTCATCGTCCGGCCCATCGCCATCGGCGGCATGCTCATGGGCGCCGGCTTCACCCTGTTCAAGATGCGCAAGAGCCTCAGCACCGGCCTGTCCCGCTCGGTCTCCGACGTCAAGAAGGCCGCCGCCGGCGAGCACACCATCGACCGGGTCAACCAGGATCTGCCCTTCACCTGGGTCATGGCCGGCATCGCCTTCGCCGCCGTGGCCACCTTCCTGATCACTTGGCGGATCTTCCACGTGGGGGCCATGGTCTCGATCGTCGCCGCCCTGGTGATGGTCATCGTCGGCTTCTTCTTCTCGGCCATCAGCGGCTACCTGGTGGGCATCATGGGCTCCAGCAACAACCCCATCTCCGGCCTGACCCTGTCGGCCCTGGTGGTGACCGCGCTGGTCATGGTGGCCCTGGGCGTCAAGGGCAACGCCGGCGTCGCCGCGGTGCTGGGCGTGGCCGCCATCGCCTGCGTGGCCACCGCCGTGGCCGGCGAGATGCTGCAGGACCTGAAGGTCGGCTACATCCTGGGCGGGACCCCCTGGCGCATGCAGGTGGGCGACATCCTGGGCGTGGGCCTGGCCGCGGCCGTGCTGTTCCTGCCCCTGATGATCCTGCACGAGGGCGACATCAAGAAGGCCGCCGAGGCCCAGATCGTCCAGCTCGAGAGCCAGCACATCCAGACCGTCACCTCCGGCGACCGCACCTACACCATCGCCGAGCTGCGCCAGCTCCCCGCCGACCAGAAGAAGGTGGTCATGCAGCTGGACGCCGGCTTCGGCAGCCCCAACATCCCCGCCCCCCAGGCCGGCCTCATGGCCATGCTCAGCAAGGGCATCGTCGAGGGCAAGATGGCCTGGCCGCTGATCATCGTCGGCATGCTGATGGGCTTCGCGTTCATCCTCATGCAGGTGCGCAGCCCGATGCTGGTCAGCGTCGGCATGTATCTGCCCCTGGGCACCACCTTCGCCATCTTCCTGGGCGGGTGCGTCAAGGGCATCGTCGACATGGTGGCCGAGAGGCGCGGCCTCAACGCCGCCCAGAAGGTGCGGGTGGAGAACTCCGGGGTGCTGGTGGCCGCCGGCCTCATCGCCGGCGAGGCCCTGGTGGGCCTGGCCTTCGCCGCCCTGACGTTCTTCGAGGTGCCCTACACGGTCTTCGCCCACCCGGCGGCGATCACCTTCCTGGTCAGCCTGGCGATCCTGGCCGGCATCGGCGTCTACCTGGTCAAGCTGCCGCTGGCCAACGCCGGCGCCGCCGACGAGCCGGCTCCGCCCAGCGCCAACTTCTGAGCCGTGAACTGAACCCGCGGGTCCCGGCGCGCCGGGGCCCGCGGCTTTGCCAAGGAGCGCCATGCGCAGCCTGACCGTGGGCGAACTGCTGGGCCGGATCCCGGTCCAGGCCGTGCCCTTCGAGGTCCTGGAGGACGGCCGGGTGGTGCTCCTGCGCCCCAAGTTCGTGGACAAGCGCATGGCCTGGCTGCAGCGCCTGCTGCCCCGGCCGGAGTTCCGGGTCCGCCTGGACGCCCGCGGCAGCTTCATCTGGGCCGCCCTGGATGGCGTCCGCACCGGCCAGGGTGTGTGCGACGCGGTGCGGGCGCAGTTCGGCCAGGAAGCCGAGCCGGTGGAGGAACGGACCGTAGCCTTCCTGCATCAGCTGGTTTCCGGCAAATTCGCCCTCCTCACGGACCGGCCGGCATAGTAGGTTATGGAAGGAACTGAAGATGCGCATTCTGGTGGCCGAGGACGACCAGACCACCCGGATCGTCATCGTGTCGATCCTGGAGCGGGTCTTCAAGCATGAGGTCATCCAGGCCGCCGACGGCGGCGAGGCCTGGGATATCCTGCGCAGCCCCGGCGCCCCGCGGCTGGCCATTCTCGACTGGATGATGCCGGTGCTGGAGGGCCCCGAGATCTGCCGGAGAGTGCGCCGGCTGCCGAACGTCCTGCCGCCGTACATCATCATGGTCACCGGCCGGGACGCCAAGGCCGACATCACCCAGGCCCTGGACGCCGGCGCCGACGAGTACCTGACCAAGCCCATCGATTTCACCGAACTCCGGGCCCGGGTGGACGTCGGCCGGCGCATCCTCGACCTGCAGACCTCCCTGGCCGACCACGTGTACAAGCTCCAGGAGGCCATGGGCCAGGTCCGCACGCTCCAGGGCATCATTCCCATCTGCCAGCACTGCCACAAGATCCGCACCGACCGGGAATCCTGGCAGGGCCTCGACCAGAACGTCGCCAGCCACACCGACGCCACCTTCAGCCACGGCATCTGCCCGGACTGCGTGCGCGACGTGGCGATGCCGGAGTTGCGGAGGTTGTCGGAATCCCTGGGCGGAGAATCCGCCAGGCTTGGCACAAATCCCACCTCTCCCGCATCGGACTAAAGGTGGGAATGCCATTCCCCGTCTGGGGAATGCATTGTGAATTCCAGTTTCATTGCATATATCGACGAATCGGCAGACGAGGGCTTCGTATTCAGGCTTGACGGAAGTGGCAGTTCTCGCTGGTTTGTTCTTTCGGCCGTGGTTATTCGCCAGACCAACGATCTTCAGATGGTTTCTTGCCTGAAAGACGTTCGGAGGGTGCTTCTCAAGCCAGATAAGCTACCACTTCACTTCGTGGATTTGAAACATGAACAGCGGGTTCCCTATGTCCGGCGGATCGGGAATCTGCCCATTCGCACCGTCAGTGTTTTGGTATACAAACCTCCCCTCTGAAGCGAACACTCTATCGATACCGTGGGGAGGTTTTCGGGTATGGGCTCAAGGTTTGGCCGGAGGACCTGGCCGTCATCCAAGCAAGGGCCCCCGAAGCATCAAGCCTCGGGGGAATTTGAAAAAGGTCCCGGGAACCGAGGATCCCACCCAATTGGGCTGCCACTCATCACAAGCGGCCTCTACCACTCCCGCGCTTACCAGGGACCAGCATCGGGTTGTTGCCGCCAATTGTCAAGGCAGCCATGGCACGTTGGCGCTGTGCAAAGCCGCCGGCATCCTTGCCTTGTTGAAATGCCTACAGCTACTCGATCGGCAGCCGCCCCTGGGTCATGCGGATGATCGCCGGCACGTGCAGGTCCTCGGCCATGGTGGCCAGTTCGCCGCTGGGGGTGGGGGCCTGGGGCAGGAGGCGGGTGGGGGTCATGGGGGCGTATTCGCCGCTCGAGGGGGGCACCTCGCCGTAGATCCGGCCGGAGTCGCCGTTGACGGTCGGGAGCGGCTCCCCGGGGGCCGGGCGGGTGTCCAGCGGCAGGGCGGGGAGGTTGTGGGAATCGAGGGTGCTGGCGAAGCCCGAGGCCAGCACGGTGACCAGGGCGCGGTCCTCCATCTCCGGGGCCTCCACCTGGCACAGCTTGATGTCGGCCAGGCCGTGGTAGTGCCGGCTCAGGTAGCCCATGGCGGTCTCGACGGCGGACAATTCGACCCGGTCCCAGTCGGCCATGATCGAGACGATCACCTGGGATGCGGCGCCCAGGTTGTCGCGCTCCAGGAGCGGGCAGTCCAGGGCCTTCTGCAGGGCGTCCAGGAGGGCCTCCTCGCCCCGGCCGGAACCGGTGCCGATGAGGGCCTCGCCGCCGTTGCGGAGCACCGCCTCGACGTCGGCGAAGTCGCCGTTGAGGGTGCCCGGGCGCAGGATCAGGTCGGTGATGCCGCGCACGCCCTGGATGAGCACGCCGTCGGCCACCCGGTAGGCCTCCTTGACCTTCACGCCCTTGTCGCAGAGGGTGAGCAGCTTCTCGTTGGAGACGACGATGACGGTGTCGGCGGTCTCGCGCAGGTTCTCGAGGCCCTGGACGGCCTTGTCGGCCTTGTTGACGCCCTCCCAGCGGAACGGGGTGAGCACCACGGCCACGGTCAGGGCGCCGTACTCCCGCGCGCAGCCGGCCACGATCGGCGCCGCGCCGGTGCCGGTGCCGCCGCCCATGCCGCCGGTGATGAAGACCATGTCCGCGCCCTGCAGGGCCGCCAGGATCTCCTCCCGGCTCTCCTCCGCGGCCACCGCGCCGCGCTCGGCGTTGCCGCCGGCGCCGAGGCCGCGCATGCTCATCGGCCCCAGGGGGATCTTCACATGGGCCTTGCTCTGGGCCAGGCTCTGCTGATCGGTGTTCATGGCGATGAACTGGACCCCGCCCACGCCGCTCTGGATCATCCGGTCCAGGGCGTTGCAGCCGGCGCCGCCCACGCCCACCACCTTGATGTTGGCGCCGGGCAGGTGGATGGGATTGGGCAGGAAGGGGATTTCGTTCATTTGGCCGTCCGTCAGATCCGTCACTTGAACCTCTCCAGGAAACCGAGGAGACCACGACGGCGGGCGGGCCGTCCGATGGACTCGTTCATGCCGCGGTGAAGATCCTTCACCGCGCCGAGGGCGTTGGTATACAGGGGGTTGGCGATGGCGTGGGAGAGCCCCTGGACGCCGATCACCCGGCCCAGCACCACCCGGGGCCGGCCCAGGATGCTCTGCGCCAGGTTGGGCAGGTGCGGCAGCAGGGAGCCGCCGCCGACCAGGTGCACGCCGCCGTGGATCTCGTGGATCAGGCCGGACCGGCCGATCTCGGCCAGGACCATGTTCAGCAGTTCGATCGCGCGGGCGTGGAGCACGTCGGCGAGCTCGCGCCGGGACACCTGCCGGCCCTCGTCCTCCAGCTCCACGTGCTCCTCCAGGGGGACCTGGGTGGGCAGGGCGGTGCCGTAGATGCGCTTGATCCGCTCGGCCATGCCGATTCCGCCCAGGTGCTTGGTGATCTCCAGGTCCTTGGTGAAGTGCATGCCGCCGATCGGGATCACCGCCGAGTGGAACAGGGTGCCGCGCAGGAAGACCCCGAGGTGGGTCAGCTGGTCGCCGATGTCCACCACCACCGCGCCGTTCTCCTTGTCCTCGCGGCTCAGCACCGCCTCGGCCGAGGCCAGCGGCGAATACATCAGGGTGGCGTCCTGGAGGCTGGAGAGGAACAGGGCGCGGTTGATGTTCTCCAGCACCGAGCCCGGGGCCACGATGATCCGCACCTCGGCTTCCAGGGTGTCGCCCTTCATGTCCACCGGGTTGCGGATGTCGCGCTGGCCCTTGATGTGGAAGATCTGCGGGAGGCGGTGGAGGACGGTCTCCTCCTTGGCCAGCTTGCAGCCGTTGGTGGCCTGCTCGAGGACCCGGTCCCGGTCTTGGACGGTGATGACCCGGTCCGGCGACGAAATGGTGATGGAGTCCCGCAGGTTCTCGCCCTTGAACTGGATGCCGCCCACCGAAACGCGGATGCCGTCCAGCCGGGTCTGCCCGGAGGTGCGCATGGCCTCTTCGACCGCGCGGTTGATGGCGGCCACGGTGAGGCCCATGTCGGTGATCTCGCCGAAGCGGATGCCGCCTTCGGGGCTGGCGTGGCTGGAGCCGGTGACGTTCAGGGCGCCGCTTTCCTCCTGGACCGCAACCACCGCGACGACTTTGCTGGCTCCCAGATCCAGACCTAGTAGAACTGCGGGTTGCACCATTGTTTATCCCTGTAGACCTGAGCCCCAGCATAACCGCACAGGAACTGGATTTACAGGATTGAAAATTCAGTGCTGTTGCGCCTGGACCTTGGGTGGCTGGGTGTCCTGGGGCTCGCCGACGGCGATCTCGTCATCCCACCGCAAATCCACATAACGCACCGCGGCGAGGTCCGGGCGCTTGGATAATTCGTTGAGATACAGCATCTGGAAATTGGGGATGTTCTTGGTGGGCTCGAGCCGGGAGAGGTAGATGGGGGCGTCCAGGCCCTCCAGGTAGGCCACCGGGCCGCGCTCGCTCCAGCGCAGCTCGGTGATCCGGTCGTAGAACTCCTTCTGGCGGTTCCGGAGGGCGGTGGCGGCCCGGATCAGCTGGACCATGGCCGCGTCCCCCTGGCTGCCGGGGTCGGCCACCACCGGGATCGGCACCGGGTCGATCTGGTTGAGCCGGTCCAGGACGATGCCGTCGTCGGCCACCAGGAACACCCCTTCGGGGCGGGCCAGCCAGAGCAGGGGCTTGCGCTCCTCCACCACCAGGCTGAGCCGGTCCGGAGGGTCCCGGCGGATCAGCAGGCCCTTGACCCAGCGCTTGGCCTCCAGGGACTCGCGCAGCTTCTCGGCGTCGAACCAGAACAGCGGCTTGCCCAGGCAGAGCTTGTCGGCCAGCGCCTGGGCCTGCTCCAGGCGCTCGCCCCGGCAGCCCGAGATCGTGACCGTCTCGATGGTCAGCTTCTGCAGGCCCAGGTAGCGGTGGCCCAGCTCCAGGGCGCCGTAGCCGGCCCCGGTCACCAGCAGGGCCACCAGGGCCACCCTGGCCCAGGGCATCCAGGGGCGGCGCGGGCGGGTCCGGGGGAGGAGGGGCATGGGTAGTCAGGTTTACCAGATCTCGACTTCAGGTTCGAGTTCTATCCCATGGCAGTCCCGTACTTTGGACTGGACCAGGGCCATGAGCTCGCGGAACTCGGAGGCGCTCGCGCCGCCGAGGTTGACCAGGAAGTTGCCGTGCTGGGGGCTGACCTCGGCCGCGCCGACCCGCAGCCCCTTGAGCCCGGCCTGGTCGATCAGCCGGCCTGCGCTGAATCCAGGGGGGTTCTTGAAGATGCAACCGGCGTTGCGCTTGTCCAGGGGCTGGCTGGTGCCGCGCCTGGCCTTGCAGTCGGCCACCCGGGCCCGGATTTCGGCGGGGTCGCCCTCCGCCAGCCGGACCACCATCCCCAGCGCCAGCCGGCCGCCCTCCAGGAAGCTCCAGCGGTAGCGGAACTCCCCGGGCTCCGGGGCCTTCTCCACCAGGTCGCCCTCGGGCGTCAGGAACCGGAACCGGGCCAGGATGTCCACGGTCTCCCGGCCGTAGGCCCCGGCGTTCATGTGCAGGGCGCCGCCCACGGTGCCGGGGATGCCCGAGGCGTATTCCATGCCCGCCAGGCCCATCGCGGCGGTGTCGCCGCTCAGGCGGATGTGCCCGTAGCTGGCCGGGGCGTGCACGTCCAGCCCCTCCCGGCGCACCTGGGCGGCCAGCTTGAGCCGGACCACCGGGGTCTCGATGTCCCCCAGCACCACAAGGTTGCTGCCGCCGCCCAGGATCCGCCAGGGCAGCCGCTCGCGGGCGCAGGCCCGGACGAAGGCCTGGGCCTGGGCTTCGGTCTCCGGCTCGAACAGCCACCGGCACACCCCGCCCACGCCCAGGGTGGTGAGCTTGGCGAAGGGCACGTCCCGGCGGTGCGGGACGGCCAGGAGGTCGTCGGGCCAGGGAAGGGCCATGGAACCGATCATACCTTGTAGGATGGGTCCCATGCGCTGGATGGCCCTGGACCACGGAACCAAGAACATCGGGATCGCCTTCTCGGACGAGCTGGAGATCCTGGCCTCGCCCTTCGAGGTCTGGCCCAGCCTGGGCGAGCCGAGCCTGGACCGGCTGGCCCGGCTGGCCCGGGAGGAGGGCGTCCAGGCCCTCCTGGTGGGCCTGCCCCGGCACAAGGACGGCAACGAGAGCGCGACCGCGCCCCTGGCCCGGGCCTTCGGCGAGGCCCTGCGGGACCGCACCGGCCTGCCCCTGCTGTTCTGGGACGAACGCCTCACCAGCGTCGAGGCCGACCGCCTCCTGGCGGCGCGGGGCGTCAAGGCCAAGGACCGCAAGGCCCGCCTGGACGCCGCGGCCGCGGCCGTGATGCTCCAGGACCTGATCGAGACCCGCCGGTCCAGGCAGGTGCCCCCGGGGAGGCTCGAATGATGAAGACAGCTCTGACGATCCTGGTTTCCGCCCTGCCAGCCCTTTCTGCGGACCCGGTGGTCACCGAGGGCGATTTCCTCGCCCGCGATTTCAGGTTCCAGACCGGCGAGATCCTGCCCGAAGTGCGCCTGCACTACCGGACCCTGGGCCAGCCCGCGCGGGGGCCGGATGGGCGTATCAGCAACGCCGTGCTGCTCCTGCATGGGACCACGGCCACCGGGAGGAACTTCCTGGCCCCCAGCTTCGCCAGCGAGCTCTACGGCCCGGGCCAGCCCCTGGACATTTCCAGATACTACCTCATCATCCCGGACAGCCTCGGCCGGGGCGGTTCCAGCAAGCCCAGCGACGGGCTGCGGACCCGGTTCCCGCGCTACGGCTATCTGGACGTCCTGGCCGCCCAGCACCTCCTGGTGACCAGGGGCCTGGGGGTGGACCACCTGCGGCTGGTGATGGGGACCTCCATGGGCGGCATGCAGACCTGGCTCTGGGGCGAGCGCTACCCGGGCATGATGGACGCGCTCCTGCCCATCACCAGCCAGCCCACCCAGATCTCCGGGCGCAACCTGCTCTGGCGCCGGGTCCTCACCGAATCCATCCGCAGCGATCCGGACTGGCAGGGCGGCAACTACACCGCGCCCCCCACCCACTGGGTCAAGACCGTGCCGGTGTTCACGTTCATGATCGGCAGCGCGGCGCGCCTGCAGGAGCAGGGGCCCACCCGCCGGGAGGCCGGCGCGCTCTACGACCAGCTCGTGGCCGACGCCCTCAAGAACTACGACGCCAACGATTTCCTCTATTGGTTCGAATCGTCCTGGGATTACGATCCGGAACCGGACCTGGGCCGGATCCAGGCCCGGCTGACCGCGGTCAATTTCGCCGACGACCTGGTCAACCCGATTGAAATCAATCTGATGGAAAAGCTGGTGGGCAAGGTGCCGGGCGGCCGTTTGGTGCTGATCCAGGCCGACGGCGCGACCCTGGGACACCTGAACCAGAACCGCGCCGTCACCTGGAAGAATTATCTGGCCGAACTGCTGCGCTGAATTACTTGGCAGGCTGCTCGGTCACGGCCTTGGCCTTCTTGTGGGCCTTGGCGGTGCCGGCCTTGGCCTTGTCCGCGCCCTTGGCGGTGGCGGCCTTGACCTGCTCGGAGCCCTTGGGCAGCTTGGCGGCCTTGGCGTCGGCCTTGGTCTTGGCCTCGTCGACCTTGGCGTCGGCCTTGGTCTTGGCCTCGTCGACCTTGGCGTCGGCCTTGGTCCTGGCCTTGTCGACCTTGGCGGTAGCCTTGGCCTTGGCCTCGTCGACCTTGGTGGCCGCCTTGGCCTTGGCGTCGTCGACCTTGGTGGCGGCCTTGGCCTTGGCGTCATCGACCTTGGCGGCGGCCTCGGTCTTGGCGGCGTTCTTCAGGTCGTCCATGGACTGGGCCCCGAGGGTGAGCGAGGCGGCGAGCAGAAGCATTGCAAGCTTCATGGGGTCTCCTAGGTAGGGAGTTGGATGGGGGTTCAGTCTTTCTCCAGGATGGGATAAATCCAGCCAGCGAACAAGGCGCCCGCCAATGGAGCCAGCCAGAACAGCCACAGCTGGCCCAGGGCCCAGCTCCCCACGAACAGGGCCACGCCGGTGGAGCGGGCCGGGTTGACGCTGGTGTTGGTGACCGGGATGCTCACCAGGTGGATGAGGGTCAGGCACAGGCCGATGGCCAGGGGGGCGAAGCCCGCCGGCGCCTTCCGGCCGGTGGCCCCGAGGATGACGAACAGGAAGAAGAAGGTCATCACCACTTCGCAGACCGCCCCGGCGGCCAGGCTGTAGTGGCCCGGGCTGTGCTCCCCGTAGCCGTTGCTGGCGAACCCGCCCAGGACGAAGTCGGGCTTGCCCGAGGCGATGAAATACAGCACCGCCGCGGCGGCGACGGCCCCAAGCACCTGGGCGATCCAGTAGGGGAGCACGTCCTTCCAGGGGAACCGGCCCCCCGCCGCCAGGCCCAGGGTCACGGCCGGGTTCAGGTGGCAGCCGGAGATCGGGCCGATGGCGTAGGCCATGGTGACCACCGACAGGCCGAAGGCCAGGCTCACCCCGGTCAGGCCGATCCCGACCCCGGGAAAGGCCGCGGCCAGGACCGCGCTGCCGCAGCCGGCGAAGGCCAGCCAGAAGGTGCCGATGAATTCCGCAGGAAGGCGCTTATCCAATCCCATTGCCGACTCCTAGGAAAAGGCCGGGCCAAGCCCGGACGGGTGAGAAAGCGGACGACCTCACCATAGGACCAAGGCCTCCGCAGATCCACCCCGTATTTTCCTCAGGCTCCCCCGGGCCCCATCCGCACGATCCGGCCGCAGCGCTCGGCCAGGGCCATGTTGTGGGTGACCAGCAGGGTGGTGGGGCGCAGCTCCTGGTGCAGGCGCAGCAGGAATTCGAAGACCTCCCCCGCCGTGGCCGGATCCAGGTTGCCGGTGGGTTCGTCCAGGAGCCAGAGACCGGGCCGACGAACAAGGGCGCGGGCGAGGCCGACCCGGGCCGCCTGGCCGCCGGACAAGGTGGCCGGCAGGCGAGGGCCGAACCCCGCCAGGCCGACGGTCTCCAGCAGCTCCTGGATCCAGGCATGGTCGCCCGGGGCCAGATCGCGGGCGATCCGGATGGGCATCAGCAGGTTCTCCTCCACCGTGAACTCCGGCAGCAGGTGCGGCTGCTGGAAGGCCAGGCCGACGTGGGCCCGCCGGAACAGGGCCGAGGCCTCGGGCTGGCCCATGGGCACGGCCAGGCCGCCGGCGGCGATGCGGCCGCCCTCCCAGTGGTCGAGGCCGGCGATGCAGTTGAGCAGGGTGGTCTTGCCGACGCCCGATACGCCCACCACGGCGCACAGCTCGCCCGCGGCCACCTCCAGGGAAAAGCCGTCGAACACCGGATGTTCGGCGCCCGGGTAGGTCTTGTGCAGATCGGTGATGGCCAGGGGCAGCCCGCTCATCGCATCAGCTCCACCAGTTTCCAGTACAGCTCGAAGGTGGCCAGGGCGTCGCCCAGGGCCGTGTGGCGCTTCGCCTCGGGCACCTGGATGCCGAAATGGGCGAACAGGGCGCTGGAGCCCAGGTTGTCCATGGGCAGCTTGCCGGCGTCGCGCAGGGCCGCGGCCAGGCTGTGGGTGTCCACCACCCGGTGGCTGAAGCGCGGCTCCAGGGTCTGCCCGAGCCCGGCCAGGAAGGCCCCCAGGAAGGCCTGGTCGAACGACACGTTGTGGCCGGCCAGGGTGATGGGTTTGCAGCGGTGGGGGAAGTGCTGGTCCAGGAACACGTTGATCACGTCCAGGGCCATCGCCGGGTCGAGCGCGGTCGCGGCGTGCTGGACCAGGTCGATCCGGTTCACGGCCATGCCGCCCGCCGAAACCACGAAGGGCTCGTGGCGGATCAGCACCTCCAGGCTGTTCACCACCCGCGGGCCTTCGCCCACCACCAGGCCGAGGCTCAGCAGGCTGTGTTGCCGGGGGTCCAGGCCGCCGGTCTCGGTATCGATGAAGAGGAGGGATTGGGTCATGTCGGCCTCACTCGGCGCGCAGGGCGTCCACGGGATCCACGTTGGCGGCGCGGCGGGCGGGGTAGCGGGCGGCGGCCCAGGCCACCACTAGCGGGAAGACGGCCACCACCACGATGTCCAGGACCCCCAGCCGCAGGGGGACGTAGGTGATGAAGTCGTAGACCGCCGACGGCAGCTTGATCAGCTTGTAGTGGTCCGCCACCAGGCACAGCGGCACCGACACGCCCAGGCCCCAGAGGGTGCCCACCACGCCGATGCGCAGGCCCTGCAGCTCGAACAGCCGCTGGATCTGCTTGGGGGTCGCGCCCAGGGCCAGCAGCACCCCCAGGTCCCGGCGCTTCTCGGTGACCAGCAGCACCAGGCTGCCGACGATGTTGAACACGGCGATCAGCACGATCAGCGAGAAGATCGCCGCCATCATCCACTTCTCCACCCGCAGGGCGGCGAACAGGGAGCGGTTGGTGTCGCGCAGGTCCTGGGCGAACCAGGGGCCCCGGGGGCCCTCGTTCAGGGCGTTGAGCACGGCCGGCTTGACCTGCTCGATGGCGTCGACGCTGCGGGCGCGCACCTCGATCATCTCCGCCTCGGCGCTCCCGGCCAGCCGCATGGCGTCGTTGATGTGGATGAAGGCCCAGGCCTTGTCGTATTCGCCGATGTGGCTGTTGAAGATCCCGGCCACCTTGTAGGCCGACATCTGCGGCTGCAGGCCGGAGAGCCCCAGCTCCAGGCGCAGGAACACCACCGCAACGTTGTCGCCGGGCCGCAGGCCCAGTTCGTCGGCCAGGGTCCTGCCCAGGACGATCTCGCCCTCCTTGAGCTGCTCGATGGGCGTGGGCAGCAGGCTGTCGAAGATCCGGGAGGTGCCGTGGGCGGTGGCCGGATCCACGCCCTTGAGCAGGAGGGGCGCCGGCGGGGTGTCGGCGCTGGTGGGCCGGATCAGGCCGTGGTCCAGCCGCATGGGGCTGGCCGCGACCACCCCGGGGATGCGCCGGATCCGGGCCAGGGTGCCGTCGGTGTCGGGGATGTCGCCCTGCAGATGGGCCACCGTGAAGTGGCCGGTGGCCGAGAACAGGTTGGCCTGGATCTCCTCCAGCAGCCCGTTGGCGATGGCCAGGGCCACCACCATGGCGAACACCCCCAGGGCGATGCCCCAGCGGGCGAAGCCGACCATCACCCGCACGAAGGCGCCCTTCTTGCGGGTGTGCAGGTAGCGGTTGGCGACGTACGATTCGAACGACACTAGTGATCCCGTTCGTGTTCATGGAGGAAACGCACCAGGAGCCGGTCCACCAGCTCCCAGACTTCCAGCAGCGCGGCGATGGCCATGGCCAGCCCCACCCCCAGCATCAGCCCGCGCCCCAGCGGCGTGAAGAAGAACCGCGCCACCTTGGGGAAGGACCAGACGAAGGCCGGCAGTCGCACCCGGTTGAAGGCCGCCAGCGTGGCCAGGAGCATCCCGCCCCAGAGGAGGTAGAAGAACCGCAGGCTCCGGCCCACGGAGTCCAGCACCGGCGAGTAGGCCCGGAGCCTCGGCATCAGTTGTGGGCGACCAGGGACGAGCCCTTGGGCGCCTTCAGGGAGATCACCTTCTTCTTGAGCATGGCGGCGGCCTCGGGCAGGGTCTCCAGGGCCTTCCTGACCTGGGGGTCGCGGGTGGAGATGTACTTGAACCCGGCCTCCATCCCGAAGGCCACGTTCTGCATCTCCATGCCCAGCTGGTCGCGCATGTCGGCCTGGTTCTGGGGATCCTGCCATTCGGCGGGGGTGCATTCGATCTTCTGTTCCTTCATCCAGGCCTGGAACCGGGCCATGAGCGCGTCGTCCGGCACCTGCTGGGGCTTGATCCCGCGCTTCTCCTTCTCCAGCACCGCGAACTTGAAGTAGGCGCTGTTCCGGAACCGCAGGTTGCCGGCGAAGGTGGTGAGCTTGCCGCCGTCCACCGTGTAGTCCGGGGTGATCCCGCCGCCGCCGTAGACGGTGCGGCCCAGGTCGGTCTTGAACACCGGGCCCTTCTCGCCCAGGGGCTCCTTGGTGTCCTCGGGCAGCAGGTAGTCGTCGATGCCGTGCATGTAGTCCCGCTGGATGCAGCGGCCGGAGGGGGTGTAGTAGCGGGCGGTGGTGAGCGCGAGCCCCCGGGTGCGGTTGATGGCCATGACCGCCTGGACGAGGCCCTTGCCCCAGCTGGTCTGGCCCACCACCAGGCCCCGGTCGTGGTCCTGGACGGCGCCGGTGACGATCTCCGAGGCCGAGGCCGTGCCCCGGTTGATCAGCACCACCATGGGGAAGGTGTCCAGGATCGAGCCCTTGGGCGTGCGGGTCTCCTGCGGATCGCGGCCGTCCCGGCCCTTCTGGGTGACGATCAGCTCGTCCGGGCCCAGCAGCTGCCGGCAGATGCCGGTGGCCGCGTCGAGCAGGCCGCCGCCGTTGTAGCGCAGGTCCAGGATCAGGTCGGTCATGCCCTGGCCCTTGAGGCTGCGCACCGCCTTCTCGAACTCCTCGGAGGTGGTCTCGCCGAAGTCCTTGATGACGATGAAGCCGGTGGTCGGGTTGAGCATGAAGGCATACTGGACGCTGTTGGAGGGGATCTCGCTGCGGGTGATGGAGAACCGCATCAGTTCCGGGAAGCCGGCCCGCTGCACCGCCACTTCCACCACCGTGCCCTTGTCGCCCCGCAGCTTCTGCACGGCGGCATTGGAAGTCCAGCCTTCGGTGCTTTTGCCATCAATCTCGCGGATGTAGTCGCCGGCCCTCAGGCCGACCTTCTCCGAGGGGCCGCCCCGGACCGTGCTGACGATCACCACCCCGTCGGGCTGCTGCTGGATGATCGAGCCGATGCCGAAGAAGGACCCCCGCTGGTCCTCGCGCATGGTCCGGAACTCGGTCTCGTCCATGTAGTAGGAGTGCGGGTCGAGGGTGTGCAGCATGCCCGAGATCGAGGCGTGGGCGATCTGCCTGGGCTGCGGCGGGTCCACGGCCTGCTTCTGGACCAGGCCCATGATCTCGGTGAGGGTGTCCAGGCTGCGCTGGCGGGCCCGCTCGTCGCCGGCGCGCCCGGCCAGGGGCACGTAGACGGCCATGGTGGCCAGGATGACCACCCATATCCAACTGCTTCTGAACCATCGCGCCATGCCCGCGCTCCCTAGAAACCTTCGAGAATCCGTTCCGCCCTGTCGGCCATCCGGTCCCGCCGGAGGCGGGTCGCGAGCACGATGGCCTGCAGGTCCTGGTAGGCCTGCTCCAGCGTGTCGTTCACCACAAGGTAGTCATATCCGCTGAACTGGCACATCTCGTGGCGGGCGTAATCGAGCCGGATCTGGATCTCCTCCTCCGGGTCCCGGCCGCGCTTGCGCAGCCGGTCGGAGAGCGCCTGGGCCGAGGGCGGGATCAGGAAGATCATCACCGCGTCCGGGATGGCCTCGTGCACGTTGCGGGCGCCCTGGGTCTCGATGTCGAGCAGGATGTCCTTGCCCGAGGCCAGGTGGGCCATGATCCAATCCTTGCCTGTGCCGTACTTGTGCCCATAGACCTGGACCCATTCCACCAGCCCGCCGGCCTCGATCATCTGGTCGAAGAGAGCCTCGGTCACGAAGAAATAGTCCTGGCCATCGGTTTCGCCGGCCCGGGGGGCCCGGGTGGTGAAGGAGATGGAAAAATCAAGATCCGCCACTTCCCGGACCAGCCGCTTGGCCAGGGTGGATTTCCCGGTGCCCGAGGGGGCCGAAAGGACGAACACATTACCTGAATGACTGATCAATGGCAGACTCCAAGGGACTATCTTAGCCATTGTCGCCCGGCGGCGGGGGCCCCATACTCAGGAACCCCGGCCAGCCCGGACCTCGAGGGGCGAGGCGGCAGGGGACGCAACACCCGGGGGTGACTGGTTTCGACAGGTTGCCGCAGGGGTGCGAGGCGCAGGCGGGGGTTTATCGGTTGGCCCCCTTATCAAGCCGATAAAAACAAAAAAGCCAACTACAACACTGAACTGGCTTTCGCCGCCTAACCAGGCGGACGAACGAGTCCCCGTCATCTCCCGGTAGCGGGCTCGTTAAACCATCCAAAGGGTGACTTCGGTCTGCCGGCGGATGGGACGGGATGGGCTGCCGCGATGCCTCCTGACGGCAGCCGAGACTGGGAGGCACGTCCTCGATCAGGGTCGTCCGGCCCCCTGCAGAGGTCACGGAATCCGGACCAAGCCTGTAACGACCCTCCATACCTCGCTTCTTGGACGCGGGTTCAACTCCCGCCACCTCCACCAGAAAAGTGCTGAAAGTGGGCAACTTGTCTGCCAATTACGAATGGCAAACACAGAAAAAACACAAAAAGCACTTCGATCGATTCCAGGGCCACTCTAAGAGTGGCCCTTGGCGTTTGGGGGCGGTGGCCTTGAGGGGGCAGATCAGATGGCGTTGTTCGGCTCTTCGACCGTCCCGGGCGGATTGCCTATCACTTTCAATCGCGGTCGCCTAAGGGGCAACAGGGCCGCCCGGGCGAAGCAGGTTGGGGTACCCCTAAATCGATGGGGCCACGCCCGCCCGGGCGCCACGGGACGGCCGCCCCCTGCGACGGACGGATAGGGCCGTTTGGATTGGATCCTCGGAAGCCGGTGCATTCCCCTCAACCCAGCCAAGGCGCCTGGCCAACCGGAGGCCTTGATAAAAATGCCTAGGCTGAAGAGTCTGGAACCAGGCGGCGACTTCTGTTGTTGTTTGGATGGCGAAGCCCATGAGCGTGCGGTGGCCGGGCTGGTGAACTGTATCGAGGCGGATCCAATGGGCTGGGCCGAAGGGCAGGATGCAGTGCAGGCCTCCGTCCTGGGCCTCGACTTGCACGGCAGGCGAGGACGCCGAGTCGGCCTTGGGCCGTCCATCAAGCCGGATGATTTGCGACAGGAAATCCTCCCAGGCCTTCAGCGGCACCTTTGAGAGGCCATGGAAGGCCAGTCGGGTCGCAACGGCACCTTGAAGGCCGAACTGGACGATGTTTGCGACCTCCAGGGAGACACCCTGCGCCTTGGCACGCTGCTTAAGTGCCTTCTCTGCGGCTTTGGCGATCAGCTTGGCGGGATCCCGCAACATGCGGACAATCAATGCCTCGGCCTCAATTCCGGGGAGTTGTTCCAGGCTCCTGAGCGCAGAACGGCGGATGTTCATGTTGGCCTCGTCCTCGCTGAACTTCTCGAGCGTCGGCAAGAGGTCGGGAGTCGGGTCCCTTTCCAGCCCGTAGGCGACCTGCTTCCGCACCAACGGGGCGGGGTCCCCGGCATTGGCGAGAAGGATCTGGCGGAGGTCGGCACATGCCCGGTTCTGGAGTAGGCTCAGGGCCTCGGCCCGGATGGATGGGTCGGGGTCCGCTGTGGCCGATCGCACGATAACGGTGACCTCGGGAGTCGGATTCGCGCCTAGGGAGTTCAGGGCCTTGAACCGAACGGAAGCATCTGGATCCCGGGCCAGTCGAAGGAGGTAAGGAAAGGATATGGTTGGGTTCTCCCAATGCAGCCAAGCGGCAAGGCTGCTCCGCACCAGGGGCGATGAGTCTTCGACGAAGCCCAAGAATTCCGTGGCCGTAGGGGGGGTGTCCTGCTCCTCGATGCTCTGCAGGGCGTCCATGGCCTGGGCACGGACTTCGCCGATAGGGTCCCGGGTGAGGGCTAGCAGGGAGGCCCGGGAGGCCTCATCGTCGAACAGATACAAGCCCGTCGCGGCGTGGGCACGGACCGTCGGATCTGTGTCTTCCGCCAGTGCCTGCTTAAGCCGGCCCGTTTCGGGCAGGTCGTCCCACTTCAGGTCGTCGGCGACCCTCGCCCGGACCTTCGGGTTGTCGTCCTTGATTAGCGTCCAGAGAGCCTTCTCCGCCTCACGCGAACCACCCAGGTGCAAGCGGACCAGAGCAGCCGCCCCGGCGAAGCGCAGGGCGGCCTCTGGGTCCGCCGCTAGGCGCTTGGCGCATTGCATGGCCTGAGCCTTGTCCTCATGCTCCCCGAGGAAATGGCCAATGGCACCTGCTCGCTCGGAAAAGGGGGCGGCCTCCAGGTTTCGCAGGTATTGATCCTGGGGCGACTCGGGAGGCCTGGCGGGCTGCTGGATATACACGGTGCGATGTCCCCAGGCCACACGTCACCTCCAGGCCCATGTTAATGCTTCGCCAAGCCGGGTGCCCTTAGGCAAATTCGTTTCCAAGGTTTCATTCCTTTCGAGTTCCCTTTAACCTTGTTCGAGTCAACATCGAGGACTTTAACTCGGGTAATTCACATTGAAGCCCAATCTCTTTGACTATCCTGTTTAAGCGGAAGATATTGATCCAAACGCTTTCTCCAGTTAGGTTTTTATCGAAATGCTCCATGGCATGTCGGAGGAGCGGCCTCATTGGCCCAGGGATTGGAATTTGCCTTAACCGGCCTATTCCGTCTGCGTGAATGTATTTCCAAGTTTGAGGGTCGACCTTCGCTAAGGCAAACGCTGAGGCCTCTGCTGGGTTCAGCCCTAGTAGGGCCAGGGCACGAATTGCGATGCGGACCTTCAGGTCGGACCGAAACGTCTTGTCCGTCTCCAGGAGGATGCATTCAAGTTCTTTCGATGAAAGCACCGATCGCGCCTGCGAGACTCGGATGGCACGACCAAGCGCCAGGTATGGGGTAGTTCGAAATTTATGCCGAACGGCAAAACTCATCAGGCTGTTGAACTCTTCCTTAATCCGGTTACCGTTCTGGCTCTCAGGGCGTCCGTCGAGGTAACGGTCCATTTGTGCCTGGAAATCATCGTGTGTAACGGCATTGATATCTTGTCCAAGAAAGTGGTGGTTTAGGTGCTTTTTTAACAGAGGTACACCTTTGTCGCGACCAGACCCTTCCCAGGTCATTTTATGTTTCATGATTACATCTAAAACCGAATAATTGGCCATTTGTGTCTCCTCTGTTTTCTTGAAAGGGGGTCGCATGGATGCGGCCCCCCTCAAGCAATCCCTGATTAAGGCTGTGCCTTATCGCCGAATGCCATCGCCCCTCTTAAGGCCGTTGATTGCCTTCCGCTGGACCAAAGCAATCTCTTTGGGATCGGTAGAAATATAATGCCTTGCGACATCAATTGTTTTCCAACCCATAGCTTGCATTAGTAGAAAGGGATCAGCGCCATGACGGATCAACATGGTTGCGCACGTTCGGCGGAGCGCGTGCCATGCCATCTTTGGAGAAATCCCCACAGCATCTGCAGCCTCCTTAAAGGCAGTCATGCACCACCTGTAGCTGCGCTTTTTCCCTGTGCCTGAGTGAAGAATGAATCCTGGTTTATCAAGATCTGGAAGATAGACAAGGAATTCTTTGACCTCGTCTGGGATTGGGAGATTGTAAGTTTCCCCATTTTTGGTTAGGCCGGTGTTGAAGACCGTCAATTCAGCATTGAATTGTTCTTTGCAAAGATTACGAGCATTATCGGTCCGAACCCCGCAAAAGCTGAGAACCCGAATGTAGGTCATGGCATAAATGTCGTAACCAACTCGCTGATCGAATTCATCAATCAATTGCCAGACTTTATCGAATGGCACAATTTCGGGATTGCTTTGAACACGTTGAGGAATCACAGGCATGCGCGGAATAGAAGTCACCTTTTCTGCTTTAAGTAGCCAGTGGAAAACGGTGTTGAGATCGATGAGAAAGTTTCGCAGACCCGTTTTGGCATGAGGGCCATTCCTGGACGCCCCCTCTAGCCACTTCTTGATCAATTCATTAAGTTCTTCTCGCGTGATTTTCCTCACCAGTTTCTTTCCAACGTGAGGGAGGATCCAACGGTTAAAGGATGCAAGGACTTTTCCGATGCGGTGCGGATTTGGTCCTTTCTGGTTCTCAAATTCATCCGGAGCCCCAGTCGCCCAAAGTGCCAGCCCATCTTCCAGGGTCAAGTTTGGATTAGCGCCAGATTTATTCACCTGGCCCAATTCCTTTTTGAAATTATAGAGCCAGGTTTCTGCATTACGAAAGTTGCTTTCCTCCGTGTTAATGATCGGGCTTTGCTTTCCGATGCGCACATGGGCGAACCAAGTCTGTGTTTTTTCGCACCAGCCAAGGCCTTTGTTGTAGTGAATTTTCTCCCTTTTCTCGGGCGCAATAGGGTTAACAACCTCCTTTGAGGAAGCCTTGGATACCTTTTTATCCACGCCGGTTTTAGTCGAAGGTTGAAGATTCTTGGTGATCTTGATCGCGTCAGCCAGCGGTCCATTCTGCAAGATGGAGAGGGTCTTTTTCGTCATGGTATTACCTTTCAAGTGATGAGTTAGTAGAGGGGCT
>Ga0316223_1000864_pt1 | contig 32516 bp, 25 predicted proteins | sample TBH18009metaG_FD_206007 | JGI IMG/M metagenome (GOLD analysis project Ga0316223, IMG submission 206007) | Freshwater microbial communities from Trout Bog Lake, Wisconsin, USA - TBH18009 | ecosystem: Environmental > Aquatic > Freshwater > Lake > Hypolimnion/Profundal zone | place: USA: Wisconsin...
AAAAACGGGCCGCCGGATATTAAAGGTTGGGGATTTTGATCAAACCGGCGAGCTCGCTGCGCTCACCGCCAAAAACCCAACCCTAAGCGGCCCCTCTGAGGCGACAACTATCCTGACACAGGGGGCAACGGCCTTGACAATAAAGAGTTAGCTAAGTTGCATACTACGGAGAATGTTGGACCCTTCAAGGTTTCTGGACTTAAATTAGCAGTTGAAAGCCTAAAGAGTGTCTTGGCTGACATCAAAGAAATATACTCAGATATCTATCTAAAACTGGGCACAGCCGGAATGCGTTCTGTACGCTTACAACGGGGGAAAAACCCTACGAAGAGGATTAGTAATCACTCTTGGGGGATTGCAATTGATCTGACAATTGACGGTTTACTAGATCCTTACAAAGACGACAAAGCTCAGTACGGTTTGGCCATAATTACGCCTATTTTCAATAAGCACCGTTGGTATTGGGGAGGCGCATACAAACCAGGGAAGGACAATAAAGGTAGATTGTACAGCAAAGAAGATGCCATGCACTTTGAAGTGAGCCGAGAGATGCTGCTAGAGTGGGCCCAACTTGGCTATTTAGGCCTTAACACAAAGAACGTCGCCACAGGGAAGTTAACACGTAAACGAATGAGAGGAATACATCCTGCAGATAACAATCAGGGAGTTATGACACCCAGCAACAAGCTGGAGCTTTCCAGTAATTCATTCAAAAGTCCTACTCCCAAACTCATTGTCGAGCCATGGCTAAATTGGTTTGGGATAACGACCAATTGCGCAACTAAATGTGCAATTGATTGGACGAGGTCGTGGTTTCGTTACTAACGTCTCTAAGGAGGTACTATGCCTATCATGGCCGAACTTCATGCTAGAACAGCCCATATGTCACAAGGTCCGAAGGGGAGTTTTCTGTTCGGTATTTTCGGCGTTTCATGTGACCTGTCTGTAGTCAGCTTCAACATTGAAGAGCAGATTTCCAGCCCGTACGAAATGGATATTACATTAGCAACTCAGGACGAAGTCGTCATGGAGGACTTTCTCGACAAGAAAGGGCTTTTAACAATCATCTATGGCGCGTCAAAACGATATTTTCACGGCATCGTCAGGGAAGGTACTTGCCTTGGGGACAATGGTGACTACTCTATTTTACATGTCCACCTGGTTCCATCCCTGTGGCTGCTATCTCTGGAGCAGGACTGCCGCATATTCCAGAATACGAATGTACCAGATATCGTCCGCACGGTAATGGAGGAAAGTGGCATAAGGAGTGACTGCATCCGCCTCGCGTTGAAAGATAAAGAGCGGAAACGGGAATACTGCGTCCAATACCGGGAAACCGACTTGAACTTCGTAACTCGTCTTCTCGAAGAGGAAGGGATATTCTATTTTTTCGAACATTATGAAGATAGGCACGTGATTGTCTTTGGCGACAATCCATTGGCTTATTTTTCAATAGGGAAAAAGTCTGAGCTCAGGTTCAACATCGACGGAGGAATGGTTTCCGCTGAAGAAAGCGTCTTCAGCTTTAATTATTCACGCCGACTATACCCCAGCAAAGTAACACTGCAGGATTTTAACTACAACCGAAATGGCCTTGACCTCCTGGCTGAGAAGAACACTAAAAACTCATCTGCCCGGGAGGTGTACGATTACCCCGGGAACTATTTTAAACAAGGGAAAGGAGATTTTGTAACCCAGATTCATGTGGAGAGGATTCAAAGTCTGGGAGAAACGGCCGAGGGGACCAGCAATTGTCCCCGCTTTTCACCCGGCCAAACCTGGGAACTTACCAACAACGACTTCGCGGGCAAGTATCTAACAGTCAGTGTCAGTCATAGTGGTTCTCAACCACAAGTTCTCAGCGAACAGGCCGGTAGCGGGAGCTTTCACTACAATAACGACTTTCTCGTCATCCCTGCAGATGTCATGATCCGTCCACAGTTAGTCGCACAAAAGCGATTGATAAACGGTGTTCAGACCGCCACCGTCGTCGGCCCCGTGGGCGAAGAGATTCATACCGACGACCGTGGACGGATAAAGGTGCAGTTCCACTGGGATAGACTGGGAAAGAAGGACGGCAGGAGTTCCTGCTGGATCAGAGTTGCGCAGCACTGGGGAGGCTCAAACCGTGGAGCGCAGTACATACCACGAATCGGGGACGAAGTGTTGGTCGAATTCGCTGAAGGCGACCCGGACCGCCCGATAGTGACCGGTAGCGTCTACAATGGCGACAATCTGCCGATTAACGACCTCAGCAGGAGCATCACGCAGAGCGGCATCAGAACCAAAACTCACAAGGGCGAAGGATTCAACGAGCTGCGCTTTGACGATGCGAATGGATCCGAAGAGATATTTCTTCACAGTCAGAAAGACTGGAACATTACCATCAGAAACAACGAGACGAAAACTGTCGGAAACAACCTTGTAAGCCAAGTTGGCAAAGTAGCAACCATCTGTGCAGGTGACCAGTTGCAATTAATCTGTGGGAACGCCAGCATTCTCCTGGATCAGAGTGGCAGGATCGTCATCCAGGGCTCCGACGTGTCTGTTAGCGGCAATACGCTGCACCTTGACGGTAAGCCGATACAGTTAAACATGAAAGGGTAGCCGGCGGCAACGCCTCTAAATGCTCCCTCACAAAGGCACATATAGTTTTTGTACGCCTGCTCCCCTACTCCGAAAATGCCTTTGCCTATCGGTTTGTACTTGCGGCATCACTGCCTCAGGACAGTAAGTGAATTTTCGCAGGGAGGGGGCGCGCACTCCATAACTCCCAACTATGACTGGAGTACACTACAAGCATTAAAAGGAGAAGTCATGAGATACTTTTAGAATAATTACAATAATGTCTTCCATTATATGTTTGGCCTCATTGGCTGCAGCAGTTGATTTCAGCGTCGAAGAAGAATTAAAACCAATCTCTAGTGCTGGCATAAAAGCAATAAAAGAATACGAGTCAAGCTCTGGAGAGCAATTTACATGTACATTGATTGGAAAGTTTGTCGATTTGTCAGGGACAGGCAACTCCACCGACTTGATTGTGACAACTGAAAATGCATGTAAGTGGGCCACAAGTGCAGGTCCGGTCTGGGTACTAAAAAATAAAGGTAACAAGTATAATGTGGTGCTCAACTTTGTAACCGTGGACGTTGAATTATTGAAAGCGAAGAGTAATGGCTTGCGAAATATAAAAACCTCGCGTGGTACAGCAGGATACGCAGAGGTCGAGTTTTGGGGGTATACAGGAAAAAGGTACAAGGAAACCGTTTCATATTTCTTTTCCGCCGATGATGAAACTGCATGCAAGGCACACCTGGACATTTGCCCATTCAAGTTCTAATAAACACTATCCAAACCTCACGATATAACTGCTGCCCGATCTGGGGCTAAAATCTTTGGACAGCTATCTCATCAAGTTCACTAACTTTCTAAAGGCGATAAAAAAGGGCGCCCCGAAAACAGGGAGCCCTTTTTGTTTATCAACCAAGAACCAAACTCGCAACCATCTCATCAAACGGTGCCGGCAGATTCTCGCAATTTCTCCATTATCTCCTGTATGGTGGCAGACAAAGGCACAACATGATGCGCACATATCCAGAACACCTGCTCGGCATCTATATCGAAATAATGGTGCGCAATAATATCTCTAAATCCCATTGCTCCCTTCCAGTCTATTCCAGGGTAGCGAGCGAAAAGTGTGCCTGCAGTAATTTTATCTATATTCTTAAGTGACTCTCCAATGGCCATGAAGAGCATGCAGATTCCATCAAGTTTTTCCATGCCTTCTGGCGAATCGGTAAAGTCGTTGGCGCTCTTGATCTTCAATGTTCGCTGGACAATTTTCCCAAGCGCTTCATCAATCTGACTGAGCACTGCCAGGACCAAATCGTCGTCAGACATAGAACGCCTCTTTTTCCAGCCGGCTTTTCAAAAATGGATTCATCTTTTCCCGCACGCGAACTATATCGACATGTTTGTGCACCCGGTTTTCAAGGTCTTCCTTGATATGCACCAGAACAAACGCATCAGGTGTTTTTGTCTTGATGCATATATCGACATCGCTTTCAGCTGTTGCCTCGTCCCTTGCGACTGACCCAAAAACTCCAAGCTCAAGAATGCCGTATTTCTCTGCAAAGGCTTCTTTATATTCCCGTAAAATCGCAAGAATATCTTCTCTTCCCATGTCCCGCCTCCAGCTAAAGTCGCAAGCCGGAACCTTCAGCCTACGAGCAATCGAATTGTAGCCTAACCGATGAGAATGGCAAACAAAAAAGGCGCCCTGTTACCAGGACGCCCATTTTGTTGTTATCAAACCCTCAACCTACCCCATCTTGTTCAGCAGCGGAACGATGAGCAGGGAGACGATGTTGATGATCTTGATCATCGGGTTGACTGCCGGACCCGCGGTGTCTTTGTAGGGGTCGCCGACGGTGTCGCCGGTTACCGCCGCCTTGTGGGCGTCGCTACCCTTGCCGCCGTGGAAGCCGTCCTCGATGTACTTCTTGGCGTTGTCCCAAGCGCCGCCGCCGGTCGTCATGGAGATTGCCACGAAGATGCCGGTGACGATGGAGCCGACGATGACGCCACCCAGTGCGACGGGGCCCAGGGTGAAGCCGACCAGGATCGGTACCAGGATCGGGATGAGGCCGGGGATGACCATTTCCTTCAGCGCGGTCTTGGTGACGATGTCGACGCAGGCCGCGTAATCGGGCTTGCCGGTGCCTTCCATGATCCCCTTGATGGTGCGGAACTGGCGACGGACTTCGTCGACGACGGCGCCGCCTGCCTTGCCTACGGCTTCCATGCAAAGGGCCGCGAAGTAGTAGGGGAGCATCCCGCCGATGAAGAGGCCGACGATGACGTAGGGGTTGGAGAGCGAGAAGGTCTTGTCGGCGATGGTCAGCTCCTGGACGTAGGAGGTGAACAGGATGATGGCGGCAAGTCCCGCGCTCCCGATGGCGTAGCCTTTGGTGACGGCCTTGGTGGTGTTGCCGACTGCGTCGAGCGGGTCGGTGACTGCACGAACGGATTCGTCCAGCTCGGCCATCTCGGCGATGCCGCCGGCGTTGTCGGTGATGGGACCGTAAGCGTCCATGGCGACCACGATGCCGGTCAGGGAGAGCATGGAGACTGCCGCGATGGCGATGCCGTAGACGCCCGCGCTCTGGTAGGAGACGATGATGCCGGCGGAGATGACCAGTACCGGCAGCGCGGTCGACTTCATGGAGATGCCGAGGCCGGCGATGACGTTGGTGCCGTGACCGGTGGTGGAGGCCTGGGCGATGTGCTTGACCGGGCCGTACTCGGTGGAGGTGTAGTACTCGGTGATCCAGAAGATAGCGCCGGTAACAACCAGGCCGACAATCGCCGAGAGGAAGATGTTCATGGAGGAGATGACGCCGCTACCCATGGCGAGCCCTTCCGGGAACATGCTCACGGTGACGAAGTAGAACGCGATGCAGGCCAGCACGCCGGAAACGATGAGTCCCTTGTACAGGGCGCCCATGATGTTGCCGCTTTTGCCGAGCTTCACGAAGTAGGTGCCGATGATGGAGGTGACGATGGAGATGCCGCCCAGGATGAGCGGGTAGTTGACTGCCGCGGTGTTGGTGAAGGTGATGGCACCCAAGAGCATGGCGGCGATCAGGGTCACGGCGTAGGTCTCGAAAAGGTCGGCTGCCATGCCTGCGCAGTCGCCGACGTTGTCGCCCACATTGTCCGCGATGACCGCGGGGTTCCGGGGGTCGTCTTCGGGGATGCCGGCTTCCACCTTGCCGACCAGGTCGGCGCCGACGTCGGCGCCCTTGGTGAAGATGCCGCCGCCCAGACGGGCGAAGATGGAGATCAGCGAACCGCCGAAGCCAAGGCCTACCAGCTGGCTCACGACGTCCTTGATGGGAGCGCCCGGCATGAGCTTCTGGAGCACCAGGAAGTAACCGGCAACGCCGAGCAGGCCGAGACCGACGACCAGCATGCCGGTGATGGCGCCGCCCTTGAACGCCACGTTCAGGGCCTTATGGATGCCGGACTTGGCAGCCTCGGTGGTCCTCACGTTGGCACGGACCGAGACGAACATCCCGATGAAGCCGGTGAGGCCGGAAAAGAGCGCGCCGACCGCGAAACCGACAGCGGTCTTCCAGCCAAGGGTCGCGAAGAGCGCCACGAACATGACCACGCCGACTGCGGCGATGATCGTGTACTGGCGTTTCATGTAGGCCCCGGCCCCTTCCTGGATGGCTGCCGCGATCTGCTTCATCCGGTCGTTGCCCTGGGGAAGCCCCAGAATCCACTGGGCCGTGATGAGTCCGTAGGCCACTGCCGCCGCGGCGCAAACCAGGGCGAACACTACTGCATACTGTTCCATTAAAAATCCTCCTATTTGGATATGCCTTAACAAGGCGTGCTTTTTCCGGGATTTTGGTGACAGAAACGGGTGATTGTTATCGGAAACGCCCCTTCTTGTCAACCTATTTTGCCCTGCGCCTTGCTTTTGGTCTAAACAGTTGCGCATCCGGTATCGAATAGGTATCATAACGCGCATGATTACCCTTAAGTGCGGCGAGACAAGCTACCCCCTGGAACTTCCGCCGGAGCGCGTGCTGGCGACCATCCGCCCCCAAACCGGCGAGCCCGCCGGCACCCCGACCGAGCTGATCGAGAGCGCCCTGGACGGCTGTGCGGCGGCGCTCGCGGAGTTTCGCCCCGGCGAGCGGGTGGTGATCGTCACCTCGGACATCACCAGGCCGACCGCAAGCGACCTCTACCTGCCGCTGCTGGTAGAGAGGCTGAACCAGGCGGGGGCCAGGGACGCGGACATCGAGATCGTCATCGCGCTCGGCATCCACCGAAAGCAGACGGAGGCCGAGCACAAAAGGATCGTCGGAGAGCTGTGCGGCAGGATCCGGGTCTCCGACCACGACTGCGACTCCCCCGGCACCCTGGTCTACCTGGGGGACACGGCACGCGGCCTTCCGGTGGAGGTGAACAAAACTGTCGCCGAGGCGGACCGCCTGATCCTGACCGGCGCGGTCACCTTCCACTATTTCGCCGGTTTCGGCGGCGGCAGAAAGAGCCTGCTCCCGGGGGTCTCCAGCCGCAGGAGCTGCATGGCGAGCCACTTTGCCCTTTTGAACGTCGGCGAGGGGAGCGGGAAGAACCCCAAGGCGGTCGCGGGTAACCTGGAAGGGAACCCGGTGCACGAGGCGATGCTCGAGGCCTGCGCCATGCGGGCGCCCGACTTCATCCTGAACACGGTCCTCACCCCTGAGAAGAAGATACTGGCGGTCTTCGCCGGAGACTGGCGCGAGGCGCACCTCGCGGGGTGCCGCTTCTACGCGCAGGCCTTCAGCTACCCGATCCCCGAAAAGGCCGACCTGGTTGTGGTATCCTGCGGCGGTTATCCCAAGGACATCAACCTGATCCAAGCCCACAAATCGATGGAATACGCCAGCCGGGCGCTCAAGCCCGGAGGTGTCATGATCCTTTTGGCCGAGTGCCGCGACGGTTACGGCAACGCCACCTTTTTCAACTGGTTTAGCTTTGCGACCTGCGGCGAGCTGGAGTCGGCACTCAGGAAGCGCTACGAGATCAACGGGCAGACCGCCTGGAGCGTGAAGGAGAAGGCGCAGCGCTTCCGGATCGTGCTGGTTTCGCAGCTTCCCGCGAGCGAGGTGCAAACCATGGGGATGATCCCGGCCCGCACGCCCCAGGAGGCGCTCGACCTGGCGCTCCCCCTGCTGCCGGAGGGGTTTACAGCCTACCTGATTCCGGAAGGCGGGACGGTGCTGCCGGTGCTGCAAGGCAGGGGCTAGGGACTGGGGGCTAGGGACTGGGGGCTAGGGGCTAGAGGCTGGGGACTAGGGACTAGGGACTGGGGACTGGGGACTAGGGACTGGGGGCTAGAGGCTGGGGACCGGGGATCAAGTATACACAATGGCCGCCTGCCACCGGCAGATTCACTCAATCAAGCCTTGTCATTTTTATTTTGAGAGTGCAAAGTAGCTCAATCATCGCCAGGCGAGAGGAAAAGTTGGCGGAGGGGATGGGCGAATGATGATTCGCCCCTACAGAAGCAGGCTCCCCTCTGTTTTCGAAACCGACGGAACATTATTATGACAGTGAAAGGATAAATTTAATGCTAGCTGCAGCCATATTGGACAAGTTGAAAGAGATCGTCGGCAAGGAGAACGTCGCCACTGACGTGCAGGACATGATCTGTTACGGCTACGACGCCACCCAGATGGAATTTCTTCCCGACTGCGTGGTGCACCCGGACGGGGGCGCCCAGGTGTCCCAGATTCTCGCGCTCGCCAACCGCGAGGGGTTCCCGGTCTTCCCGCGCGGCGCCGGCAGCGGCTTCACCGGCGGCGCGCTCCCCAAGGGGGGCGGCGTCGTGCTGGTGACGACCCGGATGAACCGGATCCTCAGGATCGACACGGACAACCTGGTGGCCGAGGTGGAACCCGGGGTGGTGACGGAGATCTTCCAGATCGCGGTGGAGAAGCTTGGGCTCTTCTACCCGCCCGACCCCGCCTCGCTCAAGTTCTCCACCCTGGGGGGCAACGTGGCGGAGTGCGCCGGCGGCCCTCGCGCCGTGAAGTACGGGGTCACCAAGGACTTCGTCATGGGACTTGAGGTGGTGCTCCCGACCGGCGAGGTGATCCGCACCGGCGGCGAGACCGTGAAGGGAGTGGTCGGCTACGACCTGACCAAGCTGATCTGCGGCTCGGAAGGGACGCTCGGCGTCATCACCAAAATCATCTTCAAGCTGCTCCCCTACCCCGACGCCAAGAAGACCATGCTCGCCGTGTTCGACTCCATCGACGGCGCGGCGCGCGCGGTTTCCACCATCATCAAGGGGAAGATCATCCCGACGACCCTCGAGTTCCTGGACCACGCCACGCTCACCTGCGTGGAGCGCCGCTTCAACCTCGGCATCCCCGCCGAGGGAAGGGCCGTGCTGCTCATAGAGGTGGACGGCGACCGCGACCTGATCGAGAAGCAGGCCGGCGAGATCCACGCGCTCATCAAGCCGCTTGGCCTCGTGCAGTTCCGGGTCGCCAAGGACGCGGCGGAGAGCGAGGAGCTCTGGCGGGTGCGCCGCCTGGTATCGCCCAGCCTGCGCGACGTGAACCCGGACAAGTTCAACGAGGACATCGTGGTGCCCAGAAGCCGGGTGCCGGACGTCATCCGGCGCATCGAGCAGATCCAGAAGCGCTACGACATCCCGATCGTCAACTTCGGACACGCCGGCGACGGCAACATCCACGTCAACATCATGATCGACAAGTCGGTTCCCGGGCAGGAGGAGAAGGCGCACGAGGCGATCAAGGAAGTGTTCCAGGCCGCGCTCGACCTGGGGGGGACCATGTCCGGCGAGCACGGCGTCGGGCTCTCCAAGCAGCCGTTCATCCCGATGGAGCTCTCGGCCGACCAGATCGGCGCCATGCGCGCCATCAAGCGGGCGCTCGACCCGAGGAACATCCTGAACCCCGGGAAGATGCTGCCGCTGGAGAACTGAGGGCGGCGTTGCCGGATCATTCCGTAGGGGCGAACCTTGTGTTCGCCCCGGTTTCCGAACCGGTGCCCATCAGAAGGGCAGCCAAAGGCGGGCGAACACAAGGTTCGCCCCTACATGCAAGCGCCAGAACAGTTACTGTGCCGGGCATATAGAGAGAATATAGATGAGCAAGAAGCTTATAGTAGATCCGCTGAAGCGCGTGGAAGCCGAGATGAAGAAGTGCGTCAAGTGCGGCGCCTGCCGCGCCAACTGCCCCGCCTTCACCGCCTTCGAACGGGAACCCGCGGTCGCTCGCGGCAAGATCGCCCTGGCGCAGCACATCATGAAGGGCGACATCACGCTGGACGACGGCACCTACGCCGCCATGTCCAAGTGCCTCCTGTGCGGCTCCTGCGTGGACAAGTGCCCGAACCAGGTCCCCACGGACGAGATCGTCATCGCGGCGCGCGAGGCGCTGGCGCAGCGCCGCGGCCTCACCACTTTCCATAAGGCGGTGGGCCAGGTCATCAAGAACCGCAAGATGATGAACTTCGGCGCGCTGGCCGCCTCCGTCCTCGGCCCGCTCTTCTTCCGCAAGGTCCCCGCCACCTCGGGCCTGCGGCTGCGCTTCCCGATGCCGTTTCTCGGCAACAGCCGCCACATCCCGCAGATCGCCGGCAAACCGTTCCTGAGCCGCTACCCGGAGGTCATCGAAGGGGAGCCGGGGAAACCCCGGATCGTCTTCTTCACCGGCTGCATGACCAATTTCGTTTACACGGGAATCGGCGAGGCGACCCTGGAGCTCTTCCGGCACCTGGGGTGCACCGTCATCATCCCGAAGGATCAGCAGTGCTGCGGCCTCCCCGGCATGTCGGGGGGCGACCTCGACACGGTGCGCGAACTGGCCGAAGCGAACCTGGCCTCCCTGGAGCGCCACCAGGCCGATTACGTCATGACCGCCTGCGCCACCTGCGGCGGCGCCCTGCATAAGCTCTACCCGCTGGTGATCGGCAAGAGAAACCCCGAGCTGAAGGCCCGGCTCCAGGCCCTGGCCGACAAGACGGTGGACGCCGCGGTCCTGCTGCAGAAGCTCGGCCTCAACCCGGAAGAGACCGGCAACGGCGAGGCGCTCAAGATAACTTACCACGACCCCTGCCACCACCGGACCGCCGGGATCACCAAGGAGCCGCGCGCCCTATTGAAGGGGACCCCCGGGATAGACCTGGTCGAGATGGAGGGGGCCGACCGCTGCTGCGGACTGGGCGGCACCTTCAACGTGTACCACTACGAAAGCTCGCTCAAGATCAACTCCGGCAAGAGCGCGTCCATCATAGCGACCGGAGCGGACGCCGTCGTCACCGGCTGCCCCGGCTGCATCATGCAGCTCTCCGACGGGCTGAAACAGGCCGGCGATAAAACGAGGGTATTGCATACCGTCGAACTTCTGGCCGGCAAAATCAAACGCTGACAGGGGCCTCCCCTGTCAGCAGCAGTTCCCCTAAAAAAACCATCCCCGACAACAGGTCGTTTTCCCGCACTTTCCCACGTATACACTGTTTTTCTTATTGACATTTGCCAAGCAAAACCTTATGAACGTTAAGTGAAATTACCAATAGAACGTCAGTTCTTTGGTATTGCACTGGCAGGCAATGAAGCGGGCCAAGTCTGGACCGATAGATTCGTGCGTCCCGAATAAACCTGCCTGACAGAAACGGCGTAACGGAAGCACGGGGCTCGCGGCCTCTTTCCCGGTTCTACAGCTGTACGCTCTCTCCACCACGGTACAACCCTTCCTGCTTCGCGCAGCACTTATAGTAAAGCTTAGCTTGCTCGTCGAGCACCAGAGGCGGAAAGCTCTCCCGCTCACAGCGAATCGGTTTGACCTGGCCCTGCCAGCTAAGCAGTCGGTTACGCTAAGTCCACATCAAGAACGTCCTCCGGCAAAGTCAGCGCCGGGGTGCCGGCGCCCGGGAAGCATCCCGACTGCAGGAAACTCGCATGACCTAAAGTGAATCTGCTTTTTCAATATTACACCACGGGAGGATGGCAATGAGTAGCACCGCACGACAGTCTCAGTTGAAAAATCCCAACTACCGGAAGGATGCCCGAAATGTCCAATAAAGTCATGAAGCCCTCGCTGAAGAATCCCTTTGACGCGGCCGAAAAGGTCGAATTCAACATCCCCGGCGAGATATCCCGCGCCACGGGCGGCTACGAGGAGGCGATGAAGGCCGGCCACGACCTGATCCAGCGCCCCATCAAGTCGGTCAGCATCGACCAGATCGAGAAGCAGCACTTCAAGAAGCGCATGACTGTCTGGGAAAGGATCCGCGTCCTCACCGAGGAAGAGCCCAACATCCTGTTCCAGAACTGGGGCAAGAACCTGGACGGCGCCTCGCTGGTGACCGGCATCCTGAACATCCACGGGCGCGACGTCGCGGTGTACGGCCACGACTTCACGGTGCGCGCCGGTTCCATGGACGCCACCAACGGCAACAAGCTGGCCCGCCTCTTCTACATGGCGGGCGAGAAGGGGATTCCGGTCATCGGGATGAACGACTCCGCGGGCGCCTTCGTGCCGGCCGGGGTCGGCGGTCTGGACGGCTACGCCGAGGCTTTCACGGCGCTTAGAAAAATCAGCGGCGTGGTGCCGAGCATCATGTGCATGTTCGGCTTCAACGCCGGCGGCGGCTCCTACCTGCCGCGCCAGGGCAGCTTCGTGATCCAGCCCAACGACACCTTCTTCGGCCTGACCGGTCCGGGCGTCGTCAAGAGCGTGCTCGGCGAGGATGTCACCCCGGAAGACCTGGGCGGACCCAAGGTGCACGGCCAGTCCGGCGTCGCCGACCTGACCGTCGAGGACGAGGTGGGGGCCCTGCGCGCCGCCATCCAGCTCTTAAACTACCTGCCGGACAACAACTCCGTCATGGCGCGCTTCCAGGAGACCACCGATCCCTTGGACCGCAAGACCTGGGAGATCAACACGCTCCTCAAGAAGGCGTTCAACTCGCCGACGGGCTTCAACACCCCCTTCGATGTCTCCATCATCATCCAGCAGATCTGCGACCACGGCGACTACTTCGAAATGCAGCGCGACCGGGCACGCAACGTGGTGACCGCCTTCGGGCGCCTGGGCGGCAACGTGGTCGGCTTCGTCGCCAACAACTCGGCCGTCGACTCGGGCCAGATCGACTGCGACGCGGCCTACAAGATCGCCCGCTTCAACCGCTTCTGCAACATCTACAACATCCCGATGATCTTCATGGAAGACACCACCGGCTTCCTGCCGGGCCGCGAGCAGGAAACGCGCGGCATCGTGCAGGCCGGTCGCGCCATGCTCGACTCCATCGTCGACATCAGGACGCCGCGCATCCTCTTAATCCTCCGGAACGCCTACGGCGGCGCCTACGCCTCCTACAACAACTACCCGACCGGTGCCGACCTGGTGCTGGCGCTCCCCACCACCCGCCTGGCCGTCATGGGCCCCGCAGGGAAGGAATTCGTCTACAAGGACGAGCTGAGGAAACTGAGGACCGCCGTCATCCAGAGGGTGAAGAGCGGGACCCAGGAGCGGGTGGACGCCGGCGTGAAGCCCGAGACCGCCAAGCTCGATGCCGAGAAGGACGCCGCCGACTGGTTGCGGACCGAGGAGGCACTCTTGAACACGCGCTACGAGAAAGAGCTGATGAACCCGAAGGAGGCCCTGAGCCTCGGATCCATCTCCTCCCTGGTCATGCCGACCGACCTCAGGAAGGTGCTCGGCGAGAACCTGAACTTCTTCCTGCGCCACTACAAGGCCGGCCCGATGCAGGCCGTGCAGCGCGAGTTCCACTAGGGAAGAAACAGGTCAAGGTTGAGGTTAAGGTTAAGAAACGACCTTTCCTCAACCTGACACCTTAGGAAAAGACAGGTTCAGGTAGGGGGTCAAAAAGCCTCTCCTCAATCTTAACCTTAACCTTAACCTGATTTTTAATGGATTGGAGATAGAGACCGATGGCACAACTAGATAACTACACCAATAATCCACTCATCCACAGGGACCGCCGGCTGGCGAGCTCCCCGAGCCCGTGGGTTGCTTCCTTTTCCTGCGCGGACCTCAAACCGCTCATCGTCTGCCGGGGGCCGATCCGCAAGGAGGCCATGGACGTCTACGCCGAGATGGGGATCACCCACTTCGGGATCCTGCTCTCCGAGAAGGACTCCATCGTCTACCCGAACGCCCTGGCCCCTGAGCTGCGCACCCTGACCGACTCCAAGCGCGTGCACCGGGTACCCGACTACACCGGAGCCAGCAAGGAGGAGCGCGTCGAGCGCATCCACCAGATCATCCGGATCGCCCTGGAGAACGGCTACGACTCCATCTTCGCGGGCTACGGCTTCATGGCCGAGGACGACGAGTTCGTGGCCGCCATCGAGAAGGCGGGACTCAAGTTCATCGGCCCCTGCTCGGCAACCCAGGCGGGCGCCGGCAAGAAGGACGAGGCCAAGCGCACCGCCCTCTCGGTGAACGTTTCGGTCACTCCGGGGATCGACAACGTCACCGCACGCGCCCTGGTCAGAAAGCACCCCTCCCGCGAGAAGCTGCTGGCGCTGGCGAGCTCCGACGGCCTGGAGTGCGACCCGCAGGTGCTGGGCAACGCCGAGCTCACCTTGGAGGCGCTGGCCGACCACATCCTGTACGCCTCCTACAGCAAGGGGATCGACCTCTTCTCCATCGAGGAGCTCTGCGCCCAGGTGCAGATCGAAGTCAGCGCCATGCTGAAGAAGTACCCGCAGAGCCGGGTCCGCCTGAAGGCGATCGGCGGCGGCGGCGGCAAGGGGCAGCGCCTCTTGGGCGCCTCGCTCCTCAACCTCAAGGACGCGGACGAGGCGGCGATCGCCAAGGAGGCCGCCGAGGCCCCCACCCTGGTGCGCGAGATCCTGAACGAGGTGAAGGCCAACGGAGTGGGCGACAACAAGAACATCCTGGTCGAGCTCAACATCGAGCAGACCCGGCATAACGAGATCCAGCTGATCGGCAACGGCGAGTGGTGCGTTGCGCTGGGCGGGCGCGACTGCTCGCTGCAGATGCACGAACAGAAACTCCTGGAAGTCTCCGTCACCAAGGAAGGGCTGGCCGCGGCCATCGCCCGCGCCCAGGCGGCCGACAAGCCCGCCGAGGTTAAGGCGCTGGAGAGCGACCTGATGGTGCTCGGCCGCATGGAGGAGGAGAGCGAGCGCTTCGGCAAGGCCGTCGGCCTCGACTCCGCTTCCACCTTCGAGTGCATCGTGGACCGCGACCGCCACTACTTCATGGAGGTGAACACCAGGATCCAGGTGGAGCACCGGGTCACCGAGCTCTGCTACGCGCTCAAGTTCGTAAACCCCGACAACCCGCGCGACTTCTTCGTGGTGGAGAGCCTGGTCGAGGCCATGGCGCTGCTGGCGCAGCACAAGAAGCGGCTCCCCAGGCCCGAGCGCATCGTGCGCTTCAACGCAGCCGTCGAGGCCCGCCTGAACGCCACCGACGCGTCCCTCTCGCCGCACGCCGGCGGGATGATCCGCTACTGGTCCAAGCCGATCGACGGCGAGATCCGCGACGACCAGGGGATCTCCATGGTGAACCCGGACACCGGGCTCTTCATCAAGTACAAGGTCGCCGGCGCCTACGACTCCAACATCGCCCTCCTGCTCACCAAGGGCGAGGACCGCCTGGACAGCTACGAGCGGATGTCCGACGTCATCTGCTCCGCGACCCTCAGGGGGAGCGACCTCGCCACCAACCTGGAGTTCCACTACGGCCTGGTGAACTGGTTCCTGGGCAGGAACGTCATGGCCAAGCCGACCACCCGCTTCGTGGTCCCCTACCTGACGCTGGTCGGGACCCTGAAGGAGGTCGCCAACAAGATCGACCCGGTCTACGCCTTCCTGCAGATGAAGAAGCACTACGCCAAGCAGATCTCCGACCTGTACGCCGGCGACCCGGACACCCAGGCCAAGGAGATGAAGAACATGTCCACCCTGCTGGACCGCAAGGGGACCCTGATCATCCGCCCCATCGAGCGGCTCTTGGGCGACCCGCACCTTTTGTCCGGCTGGCTCAGCATGAACACCAAGAACTTCCGGATCGAGGGCGGCAAGGTGGTCTGGCTCAGGAATCCGGTCGGGGTGCTCAACGAGACCTACGAGTACCTGCACATGCAGTACCGGGCCCACAAGCCGGCCGCCGAGATGATCTGGGGGCACGACAACGACCTGCTGCAGGCGGCGCTGCGCTTCTCCCGCAGCCTGCGCGAGCATTTCGGCCTGGCCCGCGACGAGTACTTCATCCTGCACGACATGATGCAGCTCGACGAGCCCCAGGGCGGCTTCGACGCCGAGGCCTGGGAGCAGATCCGCTCCTCGCATTACGGCTACGAGGCGGGACTGGAGATGCTCGGCATCCTGTTCCAGATCGGCGAGGACACCAAGTTCTGGGACCTGAAAGTCGAGGAGGACCTGGAGATCACCATCCCCGAGTACCTGACCGATCCGGACCTGCAGGCCCGCATGAAGAAGCTCCTGGTGCCGCCGCCGGCCAGCAAGGTCGACGAGGTGGTCGCCATTTGCGGCGGGATGTACTACGGGCAGGAAGCGCCGGGGATGCCCCCCTTCGTGCACGAGGGGATGCACTTCGACAAGGGGCAGCCGCTCTACATCGTCGAGGTCATGAAGATGTTCAACAAGGTCTATGCCCCGTTCTCCGGGACCATCGACAAGATCCTGATGACCTCCGCCGACGGCACCATCGTCTCCAAGGGGCAGCCGCTCTTCAAGGTCACCCCCGACGAGGTCTTCGTCGAGGTCGACGTGAACGCGCTGGAGAAGGAAAAACGGGCCGTAACCTCCGACTACCTGAAGGCCGTGCTTTGATCCGACCGGCCGGACAGTGACGACAGACGCAAAAAGGGCTCCAGATATCAATCTGGAGCCCTCGCTGTACCTATTCGACGCTATTTGATTATTGTTAGTCCTCCCTCTCCGGCAGAGGGAGCCCAACCGTTTGAACCGGCAGCATCCCCCTGCGAAGTTGGGGGGAAGGCTCGCGCAGCGAGACGGGGGGGGCCGCCTTGTGCAAACACCCCCCTGCGGCTTCGTTCAGCTTCCCCCCTGTTTCATAGGGGGGACTAAAAGACCGGGATTATTCAGCACAAGGCAGGACATCAGGCGGCAGCAAAGCAGAAGTTGTCCCCTTCGACTGACTCGGAGAGCGCCTCGAGGAATGAATCGGCATGGGGATCGGTGACAATGGCCAGGTGGCCGTGGTTGAGGGACCAGGTGGTGCCGCAGATCTGGCATTCATTGAGACCCTCGATGAAGCCGCTGGACTGCAAATCGATACCTTCGTGCTCGTGGTTCTTGCAAACGGGGCATTGCATGTAACTCTCCTTTTAAGCCTCTTGGGCTAGAACGCGTAGTTGTTGTTTTAGTTTATAGGTGTGCCGCTCTTTTTTTTCAAGCAAAAAAAATCACATAATGCTGATAATACAGCGTCTTATGCGTTTTCCACGTTTTGCTGATCAGATCGTCATTATAACTATGCGTTCAAAATAAAACAGCAAAAGAGCCGGCACGCCGGCGGCCGCAAGGGAACATGCCGGCATTGCTGCGTTTTTTATTTTAGATCGGCATTCTATAAATAAAACGCATATCCGCCCTGTTCTATTTTTCAAAGGGTCCGCCGGATCGAAAAAAAATTTGCTTGCCAGGATCCCCCCATTAGAATAATACCTTGTTAAGGTCGGCAGCTAAAGATGAGCCATTACACTCGAATAGCCAGGAGAACATAATGAGCATATCCGAAATGAAACAGGCATGGCAGAAATCCGCGGAGAAGAGCATCGCCAAGGCCCCGGAGCGCAAGAGCTCCTTTCGCAACAGCTCCGACATAGAGCTGGAGCGCTGCTACAGCCCGGAATTCGAGTATCCCGGCTACGAGGCGGAACTCGGCTTCCCCGGTCAGTTCCCCTACACCCGCGGCGTGCAGCCCACCATGTACCGCGGCCGCTTCTGGACCATGCGCCAGTACGCCGGCTTCGGCAACGCGGCGGAATCAAACGAGCGCTACAAGTACCTGCTCTCCGCCGGCCAGACCGGTCTCTCCATAGCCTTCGACCTGCCGACCCAGATGGGGTACGACTCCGACGCCTCCATGAGCCGGGGCGAGGTCGGCAAGGTCGGGGTCGCCATCGACTCGCTGGCCGACATGGAGATCCTCTTCGACGGCATCCCGCTCGACAAGGTCTCCACCTCCATGACCATCAACTCCACCGCGGCGATCCTGCTGGCCATGTACATCGCGGTCGCCGAGAAGCAGGGGGTCTCCGCGGACAAGATCTCCGGCACCATCCAAAACGACATCCTGAAGGAGTACATGGCGCGCGGCACCTACATCTACCCCCCCAAGGAATCGATGCGGATCATCACCGACATCTTCGCCTACTGCAAGGACTCCGTGCCCAAGTGGAACACCATCTCCATCTCCGGCTACCACATCCGCGAGGCGGGCTCCTCCGCGGTGCAGGAAGTCGCCTTCACCCTGGCCGACGGCATCGCCTACGTCGAAGCGGCCATCAAGGCGGGCCTTGAGGTGGACGAGTTCGCCCCGCGGCTGGCCTTCTTCTTCAACGCCCACAACGACCTCTTCGAGGAGGTCGCCAAGTTCCGGGCCGCCCGCCGCATGTGGGCCCGCATCATGCGCGACCGCTTCCAGGCCAAGGACCCGCGCTCCCTCATGCTGCGCTTCCACACCCAGACCGCCGGCTGCACCCTGACCGCGCAGCAGCCGGACAACAACATCATGCGCGTCACCCTGCAGGCCTTGGCCGCGGTCATGGGCGGCACCCAGTCGCTGCACACCAACTCGCGCGACGAGGCCCTGGCGCTCCCCACGGAGGCCTCGGTACGGATCGCGCTCCGGACCCAGCAGGTGATCGCCTACGAGTCCGGCGTCGCCGACTCGGTCGACCCCCTGGCCGGCAGCTTCCTGGTGGAGGCGCTCACCGACAAGATCGAGGAGCAGGCCCTCTCCTACATCGCGCGCATCGACGCGCTGGGGGGAGCCGTCGAGGCGATTTCCCGGGGCTTCCAGCAAAAGGAGATTCAGGACTCCGCCTACGCCTACCAGCGCGCCATCGAGAAGGACGAGCTGATCATCGTCGGGGTGAACAAGTTCACCGTCGAGGAAGGGGCGCCCCAGGGGCTCCTGCGGGTCAAGGAAGAGGTCGAGGTGAACCAGAAAAAGGCGCTCGCCAAGGTGAAGGCCGGCCGGGACGGCGAGAGGGTCGCGGCCACGCTCAAGGCCCTGGAGGGAGCCGCCCGCGGCACGGACAACCTGATGCCGTTCATCCTTGACGCGGTGAAGTGCTACGCGACGCTCGGCGAGATCGCCAACGTGCTGCGCGGGGTCTTCGGCATCCATCGCGAAACGGTCGTGCTCTAACGGCACGAGAAAGAGGCCTGCCAAGCTTACCCCGGTAAGCTTGGCAGGTGCAGGCACGCAGGACACTGGAGAAATCTCGCGGTGGTCTCAATCAGGATTTGGGGATTTTTAGGAACATCCAGTCCTTAGCTTCCCGCGTTTCTTCTTACCTTTATCTCTATACTTCGAGGCCATACAGCCACAAGTGACTACCATTTTCAGAAAAATGGCCGTGGCTCACAAAAAAAATGCATGGCAGCTTGCATTTAACTATTTCTGCTTTATTATTTTTTAGCATAACGCTCCGAAGCATTAAAAAGGACTCACCGATGTTGACAAAGATAAACCACATTGGCATAGCGGTCAACTCCATCGAAGAGGCTCTGCCCTTCTACCGTGACTCGCTCGGCATGACGTTCAAGGGCACGGAAGAAGTTGCCAGCCAGAAAGTAAAGGTCGCCTTCCTCGCCATCGGCGAATCCAAAATCGAACTGCTGGAACCGACTTCCTCCGACAGTCCGGTCGCGAAGTTCCTGGAAAAGAGCGGCCCGGGTGTGCACCACGTGGCCTACAGCGTCCCCGACATCGAGGCCGCCATCGCCCAACTGATCGCCTCCGGCACCAGGATGATCGACGCGGTGCCGCGCGACGGCGCCCATGGAGCCCGGATCGCCTTCATTCACCCGAAGAGCAGCGGCGGCGTGCTGACCGAAATCTGCCAATAAATACCGGGTTGCTGCCGGTGACGGGCGGGTTACAACTGCGTGAATGGTGATTTTTCTGTTGACTTTTGTTTGTAAAATTATATAGTGGCCCCAGATTTATATAACATCGATTTGCTAATGGGAAATCTCATTCAAATGACGGCACGAGCGCCGTCCTGCGGCGGGAGGTTTACAATTGCTGGTGATTGGTTTCCCTAAGAAATAAAAAAAAGGCTCTCAAGTTCCCCCGCCAGCGCGTTCCCAGGCGGGGGTTGAGGGCCTTTTTTCCAAGCTGGAATCTTCCTCCATACAGTCGCTATGGATGAAAAAATCCGGGTATTGCAATTCAATCGTAGCTGAACATCAACCCAGGAGGTAAACAATGAGTTTGAAAAAGACGATACTGGCAGTCGCAGCAGTAGGCGCACTGACCGCGGCAACCGCGGTACCGGCAATGGCGCTGGAGAACGAATTCCACGGCATGTACAAGATGAAGTATTTCGTGTCGAACTTCGACAACAGCTCTGCAGGGTATTTCTACGAAGGCGCCACCAGCCCGACTAAAGGTGTGAGCCAGTCCGCAGTGAACTACTTCGAGCAGCGCGCCCGCCTTTTCTACAACGCCAAAGCCAATGACGATCTCAAACTGGTCGTGGCCTTCGAAATGGACGCCGTCTTCGGCGACCGCTCGCAGGGCGGCTTCACCCTGGCCAACGGCACCAACACCGGTACGGTCAATAACGGCACCGCGTTCAGGAACTCCGGCGGCGCGCTTGACACCGACGCGGTCAACCTCGAGACCAAGTGGGTTCACCTCGACTTTAACGTCCCCGGCGTGCCGACCAACGTGAAGGTCGGCACCCAGGCGATCAAGGACTCCCTGAAAGGGGTTCTCTTCGACGCCGATGCGGCAGGCATCTTCACCTCCACCAAGATCGGCAGCTCGGCAAAAGTCAACGTCGGCTACTTCCGCGGCTATGAAGGGAACAACGGCGACGTGAACGGCGGCGGCACGGCTGGCGGCGTCGGCTTCAAGATGGGCGTGAACAATCTGGACATCGCCATCCTGGAAGGCAAGTTCAACATCACCAAGGACATCGCAGTGGGCGCCGACTACTACGGCTACTTCGACTATCGCGACAACCGCGCCACCGTCCTGGACCACACCTTCGCGGTCAATGCTGACGCGGCAATGGGCCCCCTTGCCCTGAGCGGCTTCCTTGCCGGCCAGGTCGGCACCACCAGGAACTCCTCCGGCGCGGTCGCAGGGTCGGTCAACAACTCAACCGCCAGCGTCGACATGAGCGGCATCGCAGCAAACGTGGCAGCCAGGCTGCAGGTAGGCCCCGGCACCGCGAAAATCGCCGGCCTCTACACCTCCGGCGACGACGGCAAAAGCGCCAACAAGAATAAATCCTGGCTGAGCCTGCAGCAGTCCGTCGCTGGCGTCAGGGGCAACGGCACCACCAACGCCACCGGCGTTACGCCCACTGCCGGCTCCCTGGTAGGGCAGTCCAATGCACCCGCCCTCAACACCTACAATGAATCCGGCATGATGCTGCTGAACAGGAACTCGGCTACCCAGGGCGGCTCGAGCGACCGCACCATCATCTCCACCACCAACAACAGGGACCAGGGCGCCATCCTCCTCACCGCCGGTTACGAGGCCAACCTGACCCCGAAACTCTATGCCAACGCCAACGTCGGCTTCGGCTGGACCGCTGAAAACCGCAGCACCAACCTGAACGACCAGGGCGATGCCGATGCCATCAAGCCCACCAGGACCAGTGGCGCCGCGGGCGTGCGTAACTCCAGCAACTTCCTGGGCACCGAAATCAACGTGGAAGCCGGCTACAAACTCTATGACAACCTGACCGCCAGCGTTCAGGCTGCCTACGTCGTGCTCGGCGACTACTACGCCGGCACCAACCAGGTCCCCGGCCGGGCCGGTACCGATCCGGACAACCCCTACACCGCACGTCTCGTACTGAGCTACGTGTTCTAATTCGGCAGCCACCCTGCCCCACCGGGCTGAGTGGCACGAAAACCTGATGCAGCAAAAAGGCGAACCTCAAACGGGTTCGCCTTTTTGTTTTTCCGACTGAGAACGCAGGGCTGCCTTCTGTTTGACTGCTGCACCGGGTACTCACCAGCCCGGGGCTGCGACCTGACAGCGGCGACTGCCTGTCAGAAATGGCGGCCGCTGTCAGCGAGCAGGTCAGGGGCTATCGAGTCAGCCCTCCGGCGTCAGACAGTCGCTTGCGCCGGCACGGCATATTCCACGTCAGGAGTTGACATGGTAAAAAAATGTGCTTTAATCTTACAAAGCTAATCTCAACCCACCTGCAAAGGAGAGCGTAATGAAAAAAATGGCACTCATGTTAACTGCGGCGATTTTCATGCTATCGACGGTACCGGCCTTTTCCGAGACGACCAAGGGCGAAAAGGACGAATGCCTGCTCGCCTCGAAAAACTGCACCGGCCAGGCTGACGACATCTATAAACGGATGCACAAGCTGAACAAGGAAATAAAGAAGGGCACCAAGGTATATACCCCGGCGGAACTGAAGAAGCTCAAAGACAAACTGGACGAAACTGACCAGCTGCTGAGGGACATGGAGCTTGGCGGCGGCAACTAATCCTTAACCTTCGCCCTTATCTCAAAGGAGCACGCGATGAAACTGATGTCCATCATGTTAGCTGCAGCAATGCTTACGCTGTCGGCGGCACCGTCCTTTGCTGAGATGACCCAGTCCCAGAAAGACGAATGCATGCTGGCTTCGAAAAACTGCACCGACCAGGTCGACGACATTTACAAACGGATGCATCGCCTGGACAAAGAAATCAAGAAAGGCAAGAAGGTCTACTCCCCTGCCGAGTTGAAGAAACTGCAGGAGAAACTGAGCGAAACCCAGGAGATCCTCAAAACGATGGAGAAGCCCGGTAAATAAGGTGCGCTTGCATCATACACCCTGAAGCAAAGGGCGGACCTTCGGGTCCGCCCTTTGTGTTTCAAGCTGATGCTTTCTGGCAGTGCCGGACCTGACATTCATCCAAACTTGGCAAATAAGCTTTGAACCGCGCACCTGATCTCATCCGGCAATGGCACGAGGTGACGTTTTACCTTCCTTGCGGGGAAAGCGGGTTGCCGTGACCGATAAACCCTTTGACTAAAGCAGGTCGCTCTGCGATAATCTGGCGTCCAAATCCTATTATCAGCGGAGCAACAATGAAAAAAACTATCGTTGCCTTTCTTCTCCTTGCTTGCGCATGTGCCATCCCGTCATGGGCGTCAGCGGCCCCCATCAGGGCCTACGTCACCGAGTTCACCATTACGCCGCCGGAGTCCGGCGGCCTGAAAGCGACCCTGCAGACCCTGCTCGCCTCGCGCATGGCCTCGGATGCCATCACCCCGGTGGCGGCACCCTCCGAGGCGGACGTCATCATCGCCGGCAGCTACACGCAGCTTGGCAAGGTGTTCAGCCTCGACGCCGTGGCACGCTCCGCCTCGGGGAGGACACTCGCCACGGTCTTCGAGCAGGGCGAGAGCCAGGACGACCTGATTCCGGCCATCGGCAGGATCTCCGCCAAGCTGAAGGCCGAGGTGCTGCAGCGTTATCCCCAAGCCCCACCGACTGCCGGCGCAGCCCCCGTCTCCGCCGCGGCGCAGGCGCAGTCCGCGCCGGCTGCCGCTACGGTCGGCACCACGGTCTGGCTCAGTTCGCGCATCGCCAACGCCCAGATGGGCCTGGCACCGGCGCTTGACAAAGGCGCGGAGCGCGAGTTCTTCATGGCAGAAAGCCACGCGCTGCGCTTCTACCGCCAGGAGAAGACCCTGAAGCTGCTGGCCGAGACCGAGTTCCCGCTGCGGGAGAAGGTCGTCGCCATCGACTCCGTCGGTCCGGACCAAAACGGCTATCCGCGCGTCTACGTCTCCATCATGGACGGCGAGGCACCCGCCTCCAAGATCTTCAGCTATGAAAAGGGCCAGCTGAAGCTGGTCGCCGCCAACCTCCCCTACCTGTTCCGCGCCCTCGCCTTGAACGGCGGCCCGCGCAGAATCTACGCCCAGCAGATGAGCATCACCGAGGACTACTACGGCGACGTCTACGAGATGAGCGACACCGGCACGAACGTCGAAAAGAAAAGCGCCTTCAAGCTCCCCCGCTATGCCAACATCTTCAACTACAACACGGTGAAGGGGCCCGACGGCAAGACCTACATCACCGTGCTGAGCACCGACGGCAACCTGGTGGTCTACAGCGAGGCGGGCGAGGAGCTCTGGAGGAGCACGGAGAAGTTCGGTGGCTCCGAGACCTACTTCCAGCGCGAGGCGGGGGCCAGTGTCAGGACGACCTACGAGAAGATGCGCTGGCGCTTCCTGGATCAGCGCATCACCTCCACCCCGGAGGGCGACATCATCGTGCCGCAGAACTCCGGCTTCTTCGTGGTCGGCAACAGCCGCTCCTACTCCAAGTACGCCCTGATCGCCTTCACCTGGAACGGCTCCTCCATGGAGGAGCACTGGAGAACGAAGCAGAGCCAGAACTACCTGGCCGATTATTTCTATCAGCCGGACACCCGTGAACTGGTGCTGCTGGAGGTGGTTCAGAAGGAAGGGCTCTTCGGCAAGGGCGGCAGCGTGGTCCGCGTGATCCGGGCCGACTAGCCTCCCCGAGGGGGAATTAAACGTTGACTTCCCCCGGCTATGCTGGTACGATTTTTCCTTTTTTACCCGGTATTTCCGGGCAGCAACGCCACCTTTTTCAGGACAGACCGTGACCAACCCTTCATGCATAGAAGCGCCGCTCCCCAAAGGGGTGAGCGACTTTCTCCCGGAAACCGCCGACAAGATCACCTTCATTGCGGCGCGCATCCACCGCGTCTTCGACCTGTGGGGCTTCAGGCGCATGATCACCCCGCTTCTGGAGTTCGAGGAGGTCCTGGCCCTGGGCATGGGCGAGGAGTTGCGCGGCAAGACCTTCCGCTTCGACGACCGGCAGACCGGCAGGCTCCTGGCTATCCCTCCCGACATCACGCCGCAGGTCGCGCGCATCGTCGCGACCCGCATGCACGCCCTGCCCCTGCCGCACCGCATCTACTACAACGGCCGCGTGCTGCGCCAGGCGGAGATGCAGTCCGGCCGCAGCCGCGAGATCTTCCAGTCCGGCGTCGAGCTGATCGGGCTCGATTCCCCCGAGGCGGACGCCGAGATGGTCGCCATGGCCGTCGAGGTCCTGAAGAACCTAGGCTTCACCGGCTTCAAGATCGACCTGGGGCAGGTCGCCTTCTACCGCGGCATCATGGAGGCCTCGGGGCTGTCGCAGCCGGTGCAGCTGCGCCTGCAGGAAGCGATCGCCAAGAAGGACTCCTCCGCCGTCGCGAGCATCCTGGAACCGGAAGCGGTGCCGGACCTGGTGAAGCAGGAGATCCTGCTCTTGCCCAGGCTCTACGGCGGGCGCGAGGTGCTGGACGAGGCGCGGCGCACGGTCGGCAACGAGCGCTCCAGAAGGGCCCTGGACAACCTGGAGCAGGTGCTGGAGATCCTCGACATCTACGGCGTGTCTGAACACCTCACTATCGACCTGGGCGAGATCCGCGGGCTGGACTACCATACCGGCATCACCTTCGAGGGGTTCGTCCCCGGTGTGGGCGAGGCGGTCTGCTCCGGCGGGCGCTACGACGACCTGACCGCGAAGTACGGCTTTCCGGCGCCCGCGACCGGATTCGCCTTCAACATCATGGCATTACTGGCGAGCCTCTCCAAGAGGCCGGAGGTGGAGGCGAGCCGCAGCCGCGACTTTCTCATCTTCAACCAGAAGGACGAGCGTCGCGAGGCGCTCGAGATGGCGCAAAAACTGCGCGCGCTCGGCTACTCCTGCGCCCGCGACATCATAACGCGTGACTTCGAGAGCTCGCTTGGCTACGCTAAGAAGATGGACATCCGATGGGTTTTGGTAATCGGCGCCGAAAACTGCTCGCCCGACGAGGTACATGTCGTACGGGTCGCCGACCGGCGCGGCATTACCATCAGCCGGGAATCGTTATTCGAGAAAGGTCTGGATCTGAAATTCGATCTGCAAGGGGATTAAATCATGGCTAACGTCGTCGTAATCGGCGCCCAGTGGGGTGACGAGGGTAAAGGGAAGGTAGTGGACATCTACACGGAGTTCGCCGACGCGGTGGTGCGCTACCAGGGCGGCAACAACGCCGGGCACACGCTGGTGGTCGGGGACGAGAAGGTGGTTTTGCACCTGATCCCCTCGGGCATCCTGCACGAAGGGAAGCGCTGCGTCATCGGTAACGGCGTGGTACTCGACCCGGAGGTCTTCATCATGGAGATCACCAGGCTGAAGGCCAACGGCTACCTGAAGGACGACTCCGCGCTGCTCCTTTCCGAGGCGCTGCACATCATCATGCCGTACCACAAGAGGATGGACATCGCCCGCGAGGCGAAGAGCGGCTCCAAGAAGATCGGGACCACCGGGCGCGGCATCGGCCCCTGCTACGAGGACAAGACCGGGCGCCGCGGCATCCGCCTCATGGACCTTTTGGACGAGAAGGCCTTCTCCCGCAAGGTGAAAGAGGTACTGGAGGAGAAGAACCTGATCCTGACCCAGCTGCTGGGCGAGAAGCCGTTCACCTTCCAGGAGATCTACGACGAATACATGCCGTACGCCGAGATCCTCCGCAAGTACGCGGCCGACACCTCGCTCTTGCTGCACAAGGACATCAAGGCCGGCAAGAGCCTGCTCTTCGAGGGCGCCCAGGGGACGCTCCTGGACGTGGACCACGGCACCTACCCGTTCGTGACCTCCTCCTCCACCTGCTCCGGCGGCGCCTGCACCGGCAGCGGCGTCAGCCCGCGCGAGATCCACGAGGTTGTCGGCATCTCCAAGGCCTACGCCACCCGGGTGGGGAGCGGTCCCTTCCCGACCGAGCTCGAGGACGAAACCGGCGAGCTGCTGCGCCAGGCCGGCCGCGAGTTCGGCTCCACCACGGGGCGCCCGCGCCGCTGCGGCTGGTTCGACGCGCTGGTGGCACGCTACGCGGTCCGGGTGAACGGGCTTTCCGGCATCGCCATCACCAAGCTGGACGTGCTGTCCGGCCTGGAGACGGTCAAGGTCTGCACCGCGTACACCTACCAGGGCGTCGTGCTGGACGAGATCCCCGCCAGCCTGGAGATCATGGAGCAGTGCAGCCCGATCTACGAGGAACTGCCCGGCTGGAACGAGGACATCACCGGCGCCAAATCGCTGGACGACCTCCCCGCCAACGCGCGCAGCTACGTGGCGCGCATCGAGGAGCTTTCCGGCGCCCCCGTCGTGCTGGTATCCGTCGGCCCGCGCCGCGACGAGACCATTATGCTCAGGAACCCCTTCGAGCGGGCATAATTTTTCAAAAAAGGTGTTGACGCTCAGTTTCTAATTTGCTATAAGGTTGTTCTTGCTTTTGCAGGAATGTTTGAGCCGCTAGCTCAGTTGGTAGAGCACCTGACTTTTAATCAGGTGGTCGTTGGTTCGATCCCAACGCGGCTCACCATTTTAAGTCCCCATCGTCTAGCCCGGCCCAGGACACTGCCCTTTCACGGCAGCGACGCCGGTTCAAATCCGGCTGGGGACGCCACGAAAAGAACGCCCTGAAGCTTCTTCAGGGCTTTTTTGTGGGGTGACAAGTTAACAAAGCTTCAAAACCGGTTTATCCGGGCCGCTAGCTCAGTTGGTAGAGCAGTAGACTCTTAATCTTCTGGTCGCTGGTTCGATCCCAGCGCGGCCCACCACTTTAAACGACAGGTTAAGGTCAAGGTTTAGGTTTAGACACGACAGGTTAAGGTTTAGGTTTAGACAACTCAACCTTAACCTCAACCTTGACCTGTCTTTCCTCAACCTTGACCTGTCTTTCCTCAACCTTGACCTGTCTTTAGTTCGGTCCCATCGTCTAGTGGTTAGGACACTGGCCTTTCACGCCTGTAACAGGGGTTCAAGTCCCCTTGGGATCACCATTGAAAAGAGAAGGCCGCTTTCCACCAGGAAGGCGGCCTTCTCTATTTCCGGTACAGGGGTTTCGCTAAGGGGCGTGCCTTGCCGACCGCCGACCGCCCTACTCCCGCATCCCCGGCCAGAGGTTCAGACAGTACGGGCACTGTTTGACGTCGTGAGGGATGGTATCTCTCAGCGGTTCCTGCTTATAGACAGCGGAGCAGCGTTTGGCAACCGGGTACTGATGAATCTCCTTGTGCTGGATAAACATAAGCATGACCAAGCCTCCTTGCGAACTTTTGGATTTTGAAAGCTTTCATCCACCAGTAAATTATGTAAGAATGCGCATTCTCTGTCAACGCCGCATCTGAAAATCGAGCCCCCATGCCTCCCGAAACACAAACCATGGATATCCAGCACTCCATGCTGCGGCATACCCCTTTCCGGCGCTTCTGGCTGGCCCGGGTCTTTTCCACCATCGCCTTCCAGATGCAGGCGGTCGCCGTCGGCTGGCAGATCTACGCCCTGACCGGCAGCACCTGGTACCTGGGCCTGGTGGGACTCGCCCAGTTCCTCCCCATGTTCCTGCTGACCCTCGCGGTGGGCCACGTGGCCGACCGCTACGACCGCCGGCGCATCGCGACCGTCTGCCAGATCATCGAGGGGGCGGCGCTCGCGCTCTTGGCCGCCGGCAGCTATACCGGCACCCTCAGCAAAGAGGGGATACTCGCCATCGTCTTCGTGTCGGGCGCCGCGCGCGCCTTCGAGGGGCCGACCATGCAGGCGCTGGTCCCGGGGCTGGTTCCGGCTGAGTTCATCCCGCGCGCCTCGGCCTGGTCCGCCTCGGCGAACCAGACGGCGAGCATCGTGGGCCCGGCCCTGGGCGGCCTGCTCTACGCCGCGGGCCCCACCGCCGTCTACGGTACGGCAGCGGTGCTCTTCCTGGCGGCCAGCGGGTTCATCGCAGCGATCCGGGTCACCCGCCTGCCCGTGCCGCGCGAGCCGGTCAGCGTCGCCTCGCTTTTCGCGGGCATCGCCTTCATCAAGAGCCGTCCCGAGATCCTGGGCGCCATCTCCCTCGACCTCTTCGCCGTGCTGCTGGGCGGCGCCACGGCGCTATTGCCGGTCTACGCCCGCGACATCCTCCACACCGGCCCGACCGGGCTTGGACTTTTGCGCACGGCACCCGCGCTGGGCGCCCTGGCGATGTCGGTATTCCTGGCACGCGCCCCGCTCCAGCACCGGGTGGGGCGCATCATGTTCACCAGCGTGTTCATCTTCGGCGTCGGCACGATCGTCTTTGCCCTGTCCACCTCGTTCACCCTCTCCATATGCGCCCTGGTCGTGCTGGGTGCGGCCGACGTCATCAGCGTCGTCATCAGGAGCTCACTGGTGCAGATCGAAACCCCGGACGAGATGCGGGGGCGGGTGAGCGCCGTCAACTCCATGTTCATCGGCACCTCGAACCAGCTGGGCGAGTTCGAGTCCGGCGCCACCGCCTCCCTCTTCGGCACCGTCCCCGCCGTTCTGATCGGGGGGATCGGCACCATCGTCGTCGTGCTGCTCTGGATGCGCCTCTTCCCCAAGCTGGCCCGGATCGATTCCCTGCGGCACTGAAGGCTCGCCAGCTGCTCCGCAGCACCTTACTGTCATATTCTTGACAGTTTCCCCGCCCCAAGGGTATAGTGACCTATGCCACGAAGCTAGACGAACCCCAGCTCACTTTCCAACAGCCAAGGAACCGCCATAAAATCGAAGACCTATGGAAACGCCAAGCATACTAGTCATGGATGAGGACAAAAAGACGCTCGATTTCCTGGCGGCTTTTCTGGTTTTTAAGGGATACCGCGTGGTACAGGCCCAGGACGGCCCGGATGCCCTGCAAAAAATCGGACAGGGCGACCTGCAGATGGTGATCGCCGACACCCGGATGCCCAAGGCGAGCGGGCTGGAGTTCGTGAAACAGGTCAAGACCCTGCGCCCCGAGATCGTCATCATCGCCTACAGCCCCTTCGTCAGCAACGAGACCACGGCCGACCTTTTGCGGGCCGGCGCCTTCTTCTTCCTGGAGAAGCCCTTCAACCTGGACCGGCTGGAGGTCCTGGTGAAGCAGGGGCTGGAGCATCAGGCGCTGCAGATCAAGACCCTGCGCCACAAGCCGAAGCTCAACAACCGCGAGCAGCTCAGCGGCATCATCGGCGACAGCGACAAGATGCTCGCGCTCTTCGAGATGGTGGAAAAGGTCGCCGGGACGGACTCCACCGTCCTGATCCAGGGGGAGTCGGGGACCGGCAAGGAGCTGGTGGCGCGCGCCATCCACGACCTGTCCGATCGCTGCGGGCGGAGCTTCATCGCGGTGAACTGCGCGGCGATACCCGACGAGCTTTTGGAGAGCGAGCTGTTCGGCCACGTGAAGGGGTCCTTCACCGGCGCGGTGGTCTCCCGGATGGGCCGCTTCGAGTTGGCGGACAAGGGGACCCTGTTCCTGGACGAGATCGGGGACATGAAGCCGAACCTGCAGGTGAAGCTCTTGCGGGTGCTGCAAAGCAGGGAAGTGGAGCCGGTGGGTGGCAGCAGGCCCAAAAAGGTGGATGTCCGGATCATCGCGGCGACCAACCAGAACCTGGACCAGATGGTGGCGGCGAAACTCTTCAGGGAGGACCTCTTTTACCGGCTCTCCGTGATACCGATCCTGCTCCCACCGTTGCGGGAGCGCGACTCGGACATAGCCCTGCTGCTGAACAGTTTCCTGAAAAAGTTCAACGCGGCGAACCACAGGAACATCGAGGGGTTCGACAGCCAGGTCATGGAAATCCTCACCAGCTACGCCTGGCCCGGCAACGTGCGGGAACTGGAGAACCTGGTCGAGCGGCTGGTCATCGTCACCGGGAGCGGCATGGTGAGCTATCACGATCTGCCGGAGAAGTACCGCGGGGGGAGGGCCGCCGCCCGGGTCCAGCCGGTGGTGACCCTCACCAAGGCCGGTATCTGCCTGCACAGCGCGGTCGAAGAGTTCGAGAACGGCCTCATCCTTCAGGCCTTGCAAAAAAGCGGCGGGAACAAGAAGGAGGCGGCCATCCTGTTGAACCTGAAGCGCACCACCCTCATCGAAAAGTTGAAGAAGAAGAACCTGGCCTCCACCGGGCACCAGCGGCATTGAGGCCGGGCATCGGCGCTGCTGCTCGCGTAGTTCAGCTCACCCCTTTGTGCAGGTCAGCGCTCCGACCGGGCAGGCAGCGAGGCAGTTCAGGCACCGGTTGCAGCGCAGCGGCTCCGCCAGGACCGCATGCTTGCGGAAGCCGGAGACTTCAAGGGTTACGAGGCGCTCAGTGCAGGCGGCAACGCAGCGGCCGCATCCGGTGCAGCGCGCGGCATCGAGCTCTGGGTAGTGATCTGAACCGATGGTAACCTCCCTGTTCTTCCTTTGCGCCACTGAAGGAAGCCGCATGAAACCAGCCTATTTTATATTACAAACTGTGTCAAGCAACTACACCCGATGCCATCCGCAACTCTCATAGGACCTGGGGACGCCAGGCACGGCATTGGCAAAATTCCATGATTAACCGCTTGCGCGTGAAGGACATCCCGCTTAGAATATCAGGCATCCCGTAACGCGGGACATCATTGAGACAGGAGGCGACTTGTATGAAAAAAATAGGCGTAATACTTTCGGGTTGCGGCGTCCGCGATGGCAGTGAAATCCACGAAGCGGTGCTGACGCTGCTTGCGATTGACAGAAATGGCGCCAAGGCTGTCTGCCTGGCACCTGATATGGAGCTTAACGAGGTAAACCACCTGCGCATGGAGGAGACCGGCGCCAAGAGGAACGTCCTCGTCGAGGCGGCGCGCATCGCACGAGGCGAGATCAGCGACATCAAAGGCGCCAAAGCGGCCGACCTGGACGCGATCGTGCTGCCGGGCGGCTTCGGTGCCGCCAAGAACCTCTGCAACTTCGCCTCCGAGGGAGCGCAGGGAAAAGTCCAGCCCGACGTGCTGCGACTGGTCCGTGAGATGGCGCTCGCCAAGAAGCCGATCTGCGCCATCTGCATCGCCCCGACGCTGGTGGCGCTCGCGCTCGGCAAGGATTTCTCGCCCCAGCTCACCATCGGCAACGACGGGGGAACGGCTCAGGCGATTGCCGCCACCGGCAGCAAGCACGTCGACTGCGCGGTGAACGACTGCGTCGTGGACCGCGAGCATCTGATTGTCTCAACGCCTGCCTACATGCTGGCAGGACGCATTTCGGAGGCCGCCGAGGGAATCGAAAAGGCGATCAAGGCGACCCTGGATCTGATCCGCTGATCCAGCGGGCGTTCGCTCCCGACAACGTGGATCCCTGCTTGATGTAGGGGCACCCGCTCCTGGCAGAATCAGGCCTCGTTTCTGACACCGCGAGTGACCGTTGTAATTACGGGGGCTTTTTGCTTGAAGGGTGAGTCCTTTTATCTTAAAGTGACTACCTATTTCAATTGACTATGCTGGAGGGTAACAAAATGCGTAAAATGCTTTTACTGACTGTCTGCGCCGCGCTGACGGCGCTGCTCGCCGGGAATGCCGCAGCTGACGACTTGAGAGGACGACTGGCCCTGACCGGCCGGATCGGAATCATCAATCCCGCCAACAGCGAGCGGGATACCGGCGGGGAAAGGCTGATCGTTTCGACGGATGCCGGTTTTATCGGAGGGGGAGGTTTTCTCTTCGGAATCGACGACTACATCGCCATGGAACTCGACATCACCCGTTCTTCCTTCCACACCTCCAACAGCACGGGTTAAGTGGACCCTATAGTCAAGACAATAAAGGATCGAGTTTAAGGTGATGCTCGGTCGCGCAGCTGACCGGCGCTGCCCCGGTTTTGAGCGTGGTTTTACGCTCAACAAATTTGTCCACGATTC
>Ga0316223_1000912_pt1 | contig 31292 bp, 16 predicted proteins | sample TBH18009metaG_FD_206007 | JGI IMG/M metagenome (GOLD analysis project Ga0316223, IMG submission 206007) | Freshwater microbial communities from Trout Bog Lake, Wisconsin, USA - TBH18009 | ecosystem: Environmental > Aquatic > Freshwater > Lake > Hypolimnion/Profundal zone | place: USA: Wisconsin...
CATTCTTTGACGCTAGTGGGCGTCAAAGTTGGGAGATTTACGCTTCACACATGAGATAAAATCGGTGCACCATTGGCGTTTGTTCGCCCGATGTCACTGTCCCGTTTTTAAATGAATGTGAGTGTACGAACATTGTACCCGTTTCAAACTTATTTACGGATAAATTAGTGTCAAACGTGTTCGTATTATTTTGGGACGATTTGCGTTCTAAAATACTGCGGCGACAATACGAAAACCGGTTTCTACTTACACGGTTTCCCAAATAAAATGGGACAGTAAATTTAATGTAAATTCCATTACATTTATAAAATCAGATTGTAATTTTTCCCAAAATATCGCCCAACAAAATTTATGAACGTAAAAAATCTCATCACTTTTCCATTCGCTACGCCCTATACCACGAGGATAGCCCTCTCAAACGAGGGGGTGGAAGGAGGTGGCCCGCCCACTCGGTCTACCAGCTCTTGGCCCTCGCGCTCCAAGTCGGCAAGCATTGATTGGCCTCTGTTTTTTACGTTCTCACCGCGTGGGTAGAGCGCCATGAGCGGCCACGCGGTGCTGCCGCTATCGACGGCCGCCCTCGGGCCGTCGAAGACGCTGTCGCTCCAGCTCCGCAGCGACACCGCGGTCGGCGCGCTGCAGAACGACGCGGGCGACCTGGTGCTCGGCGCCAGCAACGCGGCGGCGTCGGTGGTCGTGCGCGGCGGCACGGGCAACATGGCCGTGACCGGCACGCTCGCCGCCGCCGGCTTCGCCGACCTGTGCGGCAACCGCCTCCTCGACATGTCGGTGGCGCTGTGGACGACGGGCGCGTCGACGCTGACGGACGCCGCCGGGAACGCGCTGTCGGTCGGCGCGGGCGGCACGCTGACGTGCCGCTACTTCTGGCTCGGCACCCTCGTGCACGCCGAGATCGCGATGGCGCTCGGAACGGGGGCCGCGCTCGGCGCCGCCGCGTGGTCGTGGTCGCTCCCCGTGCCGGCGGCGGCGGGGGCGACGGGCGTCCTGGTCGGCACCGCGCTCGCGACCAGCGCCCACGGCGAGGGCACGCAGCTCGCGTCCGTCGTGGCCACGGCCGCCGGCGGCGTGACGGCGGTGATGCCCGGCAGCGCCGCCGGCTTCGGCGTCGACACGCCCTTCGCGTGGGCGCCCGGCGACGGGCTCACCCTGGCGTTCAGCTACGAGGCGGCGGCCTTCAGCCAGCCCTCCTCCGTCACGCCCGTCGCCTTCCTGCAGTCGGGCGTCTCCTCCAACACGCTGGGCCTCGGCGTGAGCCCCGCGCCCACGCTGCCGGCGGCCTCGCTCGTGGTGGGCGGCAACGTCGGCATCGGCAAAAGCGCGCCCTCGGTCCCGCTCGACGTGTCGGGCGCCGTGGCGGCCGCGTCCTTCGCCGGCGACGGGTCCGCGCTCACGGGGCTCAACGCGGCCGCGCTCACGACGGGCACCCTCGCCAGCGCGTGCTACGGCCCGGCCATGGCCGTGCCCGGCGCTTTGGCCGTGGCCGGCGCTTTGGCCGTGGCCGGCGCTTTGACCGTGGCCGGCACGCTGTTCGCCTCCAACATCGCGGTGCTCGGGACGGTCGAGACCGTGAACGCGATCGTCCTCGAGTCGTCCAACCTCGTGCTCGCGAACGCGGGCGCCGGGCCCGCGCTCGCCGTCAGCCAGGCGCAGGCGGGGGGCCCGCAGCCGGTGGCCACCTTCGCCGCGGGGTCCAACCTCGGGCTCATCGTCGCCGGCGGCGCGGGCTTCGTCGGCGTGGGCGGGACCACCGCGCCCACGCAGGCGCTGGACGTGAGCGGCAACGCCAACGTGCGCGGCACCGTCACCGCGTCCAACCTCGCCTTCACGGGGCTGCTGCTGCAGAACGGCGCGCCGTACATCGGGAGCCAGTGGACGACGGTGGGCGGCGGCCTGACGTACGCGTCCAACGTGGCCGTGGGCGGCGACGTCTACGCCTCCAACGTGTGGTTCCGCGGCGGCCTCTTCCAGAACGGCGTCGCCTTCGTGGGCGGGGGCGGCACGTTCTCCGGCGCCATCGCCGCCTCCAACCCCTTCTTCGGCCCGTCGGCGGCCATGGCGTCCAACGTCGCCCTGCTTCCCGACGGCGCGTACGTCGCCTCGGCCTCCTCGGGCCAGGCGTACCTCGCGTTCGACGGCGTGCCGGGCACCGCGTGGGCGTCGGCGCCCACCTACGCCGCCGCGGGCGGCGCCTACCTCGGCGCCGCCGTGACCGTGGACGCCTACGGCACCGCGTACCCCGGCGAGTGGCTGCAGCTCGCGGCGCCCGCGCCCTTCGTGCCGCGCACCCTTGTCGCGGTGGCGCCGTCGGCGGCCGCGGCGCCGGCCACCGTCAGCGTCCTCGGCGCCGCCGACGGCGCCACGTGGTTCCCGCTCGCGCCCCCGGCGGCGTGGCCCGTCGCCGCCGGGGCCGTCGCCACCTTCGCCCTCAACGCCGCGGCCACGGCGATCGCCGTGCGCCTCGTCGCGGCCGGCAGCAGCGGGTCCAACGTCGCGCTCGCGAACGTCGGCCTCACCGGCGCGCTCGCGGGCGTGCCCACGCTGGCCGCGCTGCCGGCGCCCGTGTGGGGGCCCGCGCCGCAGGCCGCCGCGCCCTGGGCGCCGTCCGGCCTGCAGTACGCGTTCGGGTTCGACGCGAGCGCCGCCGACGCCGGGGGCTCCAACCTCGTCTTCGCCGTCACCGGCACGCCGCAGTACGTGCCGGGCGTCGCCGGCCACGCGTGCCTGTACCTCGCCAACGAGGGCAACGTCATCAACGGGGCCACCAAGGCCGCCAACTACCTCTCCGCCACGCCGCTCGCGATGGTCGCGCTGCCCAACGCCACCGTCGTGTGCTGGGTGTGCTTCACGCGCAAGCCGTACCCGGGCTACACCAGCGCCGTGTGGTCCGCCGGCTCCACCGCGACCGAGGGGCTGCAGCTGCTCGCCACCGACGCCAGCGGCAACGCCGGCGTGTACGCCATGACAAGCACGGCCACCACCCCGGCCGTGGCCGTGCCCCCCCTCGCGTGGACGCACGCCGCCGTCACCTACCTCGCCGCCACCGGCACGCTCGCGCTGTACCTCAACGGCACGCTCGTCGCCGCCGTCAACGGCGCCACCGTGCCCGTCACCTCCACGGGCGCCTTCGCCGTGGGCGACTCGGTGGTGCCGGGCAACGCGCGCCCCTTCGCCGGCTTCGTCGACGACCTGCGCGTCCACACGCGCGTCCTCACGCTCGCCGAGATCGGCGCGACCATGGGCGTCTCGATCGCGCCCACCTCCAACGCGTTCACGCCGGTCACGCCCGGCGGACCGTGGGTGCTCGGCGGCGGCACGGGGCTGGTCGGCGACGTGTCGGGCACCGTCGCGTACCTCAACTTCGAGTCGACGTCCAACGCCACCTTCCTGCCCAACGTCACCGACTTCGTCGACGCGTACGGCGTGCTCACCTCCAACGCCGCCACGCTCGCGGGGTGGGCGTCCAACGTGCTCGCCTCGCCCGGCGCCGTCGGCGCCTTCTGCCTCGACGCCTCGGGCAACGCCGCCGGCGCCAACGGCCAGCCGCCGACCCTGCTCGCGTACCCCTTCGCGCCCGCCGCGTCCAACCTCGTGCAGCCGCCGCTGTCGGTGGCGTTCTGGATGCGCCCCCTCGTCGCGGCGTCCAACGCCCAGGTCGCGCTGTGCTTCGCCGCGTGCAACGTCACCGGCACATGGGGGTACCAGTTCGGCATCAACGCCGGCGGGTGCGTGACGGTGGACGCCGCGCTCGCCGGCGCGGGCGTGGTCACCGCCGCCTCGGGCTCCAACGCGCTCGTCGCGGGCGCGTGGACGCACGTCGCCGGCACGCTGGGACCGGCCTCCAACGCGCTCTACCTCAACGGGCTCCTCGCGGGACTCACCGTCTACCCCGCGTGGGCCTCCAACCTCGGCTCGGTCGGCGCCGGCGCGCCGCTTACCACGCTCGTCCTCGGCGCGCAGGCCGGATGCAACGCCGCCTTCTGCGGCCAGCTCGACGAGGTGCGCGTGTTCCGCCGCGCGCTCCCGCCCGCCGACGTGGCCGCCGTCGCCGCCGTCGCCGACACCTTCTCCGGCAACCAGGTGGCGTACGTCAACTTCGAGGGCGGCCAGACCGTCGACCTCTTCGGAAACTACGCGCCGGGCTTCCAGGGCGGCTTCGCGTGCAACGTGTACGCGGCGCCCGGACGCCTGGGCGCGTCGTGCTTCGACTGCACCACCAACGCCACGGGGCTCACCAACTCCGGCTCCGCGGTCATGGCCACGTACGTGGTGCCGGGCAGCGGGCTGACGCTGCCCGTCAGCGTGGCCTTCTGGATGTACCCGGCGTTCAACACCACGCTCATGTACCCGCTGTCCTTCGGCGCGGCCACCTACGCCTACGACTTCGCGCTCAACGCGTCCGGCCAGCTGTACACCGACGCCTACGTCAACGGCACCAACTACGCCATCACGCCCGCCGCCGCCACCGTCGTGCCCGCGGGCACGTGGACGCACGTCGTCGGCACGCTGTCGGCGCCGGGCCTCAACGCCGGCTACAGCACGCTGTACCTCAACGGCGTGCAGGTCGCGCAGTCGGCCAACTACCTCGCCGGCCGGCTCACCACGTCGGGCTGGAGCAACGCCATCCAGCTGCGGCTCGGCAACCAGAGCGGCAGCAACTACGCCTACAACGGACTGCTGGACGAGGTGCGCGTCTACAACAAGGCGCTCACGCCGTACGAGGTCAGCGCGCTGTACGCCAAGCACCTGTTCCCGGCGACGGGCGGCGCGCTCGCGTACGGGCCGTCCAACGCGCTCAGCGCTTACCTGGCGTTCGACCAGGCGCTCACCGACGCCGTCGGCACCTACTCCAACGTCACGTGGGTCGGCAGCAACGCGCCCGCCTACAACGTCGCGCCCCCTTGGTCCACGCTCGGGCCCATCCTGCCGGCGACCAACGTCGCCACCTCGCTGCCGCTCGTGTACCCCGCCGGCACCGCGGCGTGGGCGGGCGCGCTCGACCTCACCTCCAACGTCCCCGGGACGCTGTGCAACGTGGCCCCCGCCGCCGCCGTGCTGTACGCGTGCTCGAACCTGGTCGCCGCGCCGCTGTCGCTCTCCTTCCTGGTGTACCCGCTGGTCACCAGCAACGCGTGGCCCGCCGCCACGCAGTACATCGCGACCTACGGCGACGCCGCCACCGGCAGCCCGGCGCTCGACGTGGCCATCAGCGCCGCGGGGTGGGTGCTCATGGACGCCTACATGGCGTCCAACGCCGTGTCGTCCAACTTCCCCGTCCCCGCGACGACCACGTCGGGCATGGCCTCCAACGCGTGGTCGCACGTGGTGGCCACGGTGGGCGCGCCGCCCCTGTCCTCCAACGTGCTGTACGTGAACGGCGTCCCCGTGGGCGCCTCGGGCTACTACGGAAGTCGCACGCTCGCGACGTCCAACGCCGCGCCCGTCTCGGCGCTCATGGTCGGCGCCGCGCTCACCTGCAACCTCGCGTTCCGCGGCTACCTCGACGAGGTGCGCGTGTACGCCGCGGCGCTCACGCCCGCGCAAGTGGCCACGCTGTACGCGCAGTACACGATCGCCGCGGGCACGCCCGAGGTGGGCCTCAACTACGGCCTCATCGCGCACTTCCCGTTCGAGGGGAGCCTCGCCGACGCGCTCGGCTTCTTCAAGACCGCGCAGTCGGCGGGCACGCAGTCGGCGGTTGCGTACGGCCCGGGGCGCGTCGGGAACCTGAGCCTCAGCTTCATGGCCAACACGCTGTACCAGACGGGCACCCTCCCGCCCACGCTCATCCTCTACCCCATGACGTGGTACCCCATGCTGCCGCTCACGCTGGCGTTCTGGATCTACGTGGGCGCGCCCATCACCACCAACTACATCTACCCCGTCAGCTTCACCAACAGCAGCTCCTGGGGCCTCGAGTTCGGCATCCTCGGCACGGGGCAGCTGTACGTCGACGCGTACATCAACGGCACCAACTACAACGCGGCCCAGACCTCGGCCACGTACGTCTCGGCGTTCGTGTGGACGCACCTCGCCGTCACGCTGGGGCCCGTGGGCTCGGGCACCGGGTACACCACGCTGTTCATCAACGGCGTGCAGGTGAGCCAGTCGGGCAACTACACCGCGGGCACGCTCACCTCGTCGCAGGGCACGGCGTACCCCAACACCATGCTCCGCCTCGGCTGCCAGGGCGGCAACAACTACGCGCACAAGGGCTACCTCGACGACGTGCGCGTGTACAACCGCGCGCTCAGCGCCGCGGAGGTGCGCAACCTGTACGCGTCGTACACGGCGCCCGTGCCAACGTCGTCCACGCTGGCCCTGGCGCCCGCGGCCACGCTGGGCGGCGCGGTGTCGTCGGCGCGGCTCGGGCCCTTCTGGCCCTTCAACTACTCGCCCATCGACGTCACGGGCACGCTCGCGGCCACGCTGGTGGGCGGCCTCGGCTACTTCCCCTTCCGCGCGGGGCTCGTCGCCGCCTACTTCGCCAACGAGGGCAACGTCACGTCGTCGTCCACCGCCGCCGCCAACTACCTCGGCGCGCCCTTCGCGCTGCCCGCGGGCGCGCCGCTCAGCGTCGCGTGCTGGGCGTACTTCACCAAGGTGCCGCAGGCGGCGGGCCAATACTCGTACCTCGTCAACGTCGCCAACACCGCCAACGACGGCTTCGCGCTGTACGCGTCGTACCTGACCACGTCCACGTGCCTGCTGCAGGCCGCGGTCACGACGAGCGGCGGCGCCTCGGTCACCTCGACCTTCGCGCTCCCCGTCAACACGTGGGCGCACCTCACGGCCACCTTCGTGCCGGGGTCGGCGCTCGCGCTGTACGCCAACGGCGCGCTCGCGGCGTCCAACGTGCTCACGTCCAACGTGGCCACGCTCGCGCCCACCGCCGTCGCCGGGCCCACGCTGTGGAGCGTGATCCGCCTCGCCAACGCCTACGTCACCGGCTACGTGCGCCCCTTCGCGGGCTACCTCGCGGACGTGCGCGTGTACACGCGCACGCTCGCCGCGCCCGAGGCGGCCGCGCTGTACCGCACGCCGCTCACGCCCGCGACGCCCGGGTCCGCGCCCGCGGCGCCGGCGGCGCCGGTGGTGGCGCTGTCGTTCAACGCCACCCTCGCCGACGGCGCGGGGACCGTCGCCGCGCCGGCGCTCACGGGCGTCCTGGCGGGCCCCGGGTTCGCGCCCGGGCCGGAGGGGCCCGGCCAGGCGCAGGCGCTGTGGCTCACCAACGCCATGCCGTCGCCCGCCGGCGCCGCCACGTACCTCACGTACCCGCTGCCCGCCGGGGCGGCCGCGACGCTGGCCAACGCCGCCGCCGTGACCGTCGCCGCCTGGTTCTGCATGCCCGCGCTGCCGCTGCCGCCCACGACCAGCACCGCGCCCACGCCCACGCCCACGCTGTTCCAGCTCGGCGCGCTGGCGCTCGCCGTCGCGCCCACCAACCTCTCGGCCGCCCCCGTCGCGCCGCTCGCGCCCCTCGCGCTCACCGTCGCCGGCACCACGGTGGGCGTGACGGCCCTGATGGTGGCGCCGGCGACGTGGACGCACGTCGCCCTCGTGTTCGCGCCGGGGCCGAACGGGCCCACCGGGCTGGCGCAGGCGAACGCGACCGCGGTGCGGCTGTACGTCAACGCCAACCCGACGCCCGTGTACGCCGGCGCCTTCGCGTGCGCCGGCCTGTTCGCCGGCGGGGCCGCCGCCAGCCTCGTCGTCGGCAACGCCGCGACGGCCACGCCCGCCGCCCAGTTCGCCGGCGGCCTGCAGGACGTGCGCGTGTACGCGCGCGCGCTCGCGCCGGCCGACCTGGCCGCGCTCGTCGCGCGCGTCCTCGCGCCGCCCGCGCCCGCGCTGCTCGGGTGGTGGCCCTTCGAGGGCACCCTGCTGGACGCGACGGGCAACGGCGCCAACGGCGTGGTGCGCGGCCCGGTGAGCGACGCGCTGACCTTCAGCGCGGCGGCGCGCGTGGGCGGCACGTCGCTCGCGCTCGCCAACCCGCCGGGGCAGGCCGCGAACGCGTACGTGGACGCGCCCCTGCTGCTCATGCAGACGGGCACCACGCCCATGTCGGCGACGCTGTGGCTGCAGGCGCGCGCGCTGCCCGCGGGCCCCGCCGCGGCCTTCGCGTTCGCGCTCACCCTCGCCGTGGGGATCACCGGGCCGGCGGGGCCCAACGCGGGCCGCGCCGTCGAGCTCTTCCTCACCACGCCCGCGGGCCCCGGCGGGCCCGCGCTCCAGGCCAGCTGCTGGGACCGCGCGCTCAACGCGAACACGCTCACGCTGCTCGCGCCCGCGAGCGCCCTCGTGGGCGCGTGGACGCACGTCGCGCTCACGTGGGGCGACGGCACCTTCCGCGCGTACGTCAACGGGGCGCCCGCCGCCAGCGCGCCCCTGCCGGCGCCGCTCGCCGCCGCCGCCTACGCCAACGTGCGCCTCGGCGAGTCGCCGCTGGCCGCGACGTCAGGCGCGGGGCCCGGCGGCGCGTGGTCGGGGCGCCTCGACGACGTGCGCCTGCACAACCGCGTGCTCGCCGCGGCCGAGGTCGCGGCGCTGTACGCGGCGGCGCCCGTGATCGTGGGCACGACGCCGACCACCGCGCTGGCCGTCGCCGGGAACGCCACGGTGTCGGGGTGCGCGGGCATCGGGGCGGGCGTCACCGCGCCCCAGTACGCGCTCGACGTCGCGGGCCCGGCGGCGCTGCGCGTGGCCAGCGCCTCCACGCAGGGGCTCGCCGGCGCCTTCGCGTTCGCGGGCTCCAACCCGCTCGCCGACAAGAGCGGCGCCGGCGCGGCGCTCGCGGTCACGGCGGGCGCGCTGGGCGCGCTGCCGGGCAAGGTCAGCGCCACCGCGGGCTACCTCGCCAACGAGGGGTGCGTCGCCGCGGGCCAGCCCGCGTCCAACGTCATGGCGCTGCCGTGGACGCCGCCCAGCGCCGGCAACCTCACCGTCGCGGCGTGGCTGCAGCCCACCGCCGCCGCGGCGGTGCAGGGCGGCACCGCCGTCGCCGCGGCGTCGGGGCTGCCGTCCACCAACGCCGCCGACGCCGCCTTCGCCGCCGCCGCCGACGCCTCGGGCAACCTGTGGATCGCCGCCTGCTACACCGCCGGCGGCGCCATCGCGCTGCCCACGCTCGCGGGCGCGCCCACCGGGCTCACGCTGCCCGCCACGTCGGCCTCGGCCGCGGTCGTGCTCAAGGTGGCGTCGCCGACGGGCGCCGCCGCGGGCGCGGTCCTGGGCGTCGCCGTCCTCGACGGCACCGGCGCCGATGCGGCGCGCGGCGTGTGCGTCGACGCCGCCGGCAACGCCTACGTGGTCGGCGCCTACACCTCCTCGGGCACCGTGCCGCTGTACGCGTGCGCCTCCAACGTCGTGCCCGCGCCCAGCGGCCTCGCGCTGCCCGCGGCGTCCTCCGGCGCCGCCTTCGTCGTCAAGTACGCGCCCAACGGCGCCGTGCTCGGCTTCGCGGTGCTCGACGGCACGGGCGCCGACGCGGCCTACGCGGCGGCGTACGAGCCCGTCACCAACAGCGTGTTCGTGGCCGGCACGTACGTGTCCACCACCGCCGTGGCGCTCAACGCCATCGCCACCTCCAACGTCGGCAGCGGCTACCTGCTGCCAGCCACCGCGTCCACCACCAACGCCGCGTACCTCGTGCGCTACTCGGCCGCCACCGGCGCGGTGCTCGGCTACGCCACGCTCGACGGCACCGGCGCCGACTACGGCTACGCGGTGGCCACGGCGCCCAACGTGGTGGCGTGGGCGGGGCAGTACCTCAGCAGCGGCACGGTGCCGCTGTCCACGCTCGCCACGCCGCCGCTGCCGAGCGGGTGGGCGCTCCCGCCCGCGCCCGCGGGCTCCGCCTTCGTCGTCGCCTACGCCCTGGGCGTCGCCTCCAACGCGGCGACGTCCAACGTCGCGCCCCTCGCGGGCTACACCGTCGTCCAGGGCACCGGCGCCACCGTCGCCAACGACGTCGCCTTCGACGCCGCGTGCAACGTGGGCGTCGCCGGCGCCTACGTCTCCTCGGGCGCCGTGCCGCTGTACGCGCTTGCCTCCAACGCCGCGCCGCTCGCCAGCGCCTTCGCGCTGCCCACGTCCACCACGGGCGCCGCCTTCTACGCCAAGTTCGCGACGCCGTTCGCCTACGCGTCCAACGCCAACTCGAACGTGGGCGCGGTCCTGGGCGCGGTCACCGTCGACGGCACGGGGTCCGACGCCGCGCGCGCGGTGGTCTTCGACGCCGCGGGCGCCGCGTACGTCGCCGGCAACTACACGTCCACGGCCGCCGTCACGGTCGCCACCTCGCTCGTGTCCGCCACGCCCACGACGCAGGCGCGCACGCTGCCCGTGGCCACCGCGCAGGCCGCGTTCGTGCTGCGCGTGGCGCCGGCCGGGACGGTGGCGGGGGCCACCACGGTGCCGGGCACCGGGTCCACCAACGCGGCGTTCGGCCTGGCCGTCGACGCGTCCGCCAACGTGCTCGCCGTCGGCTCCTACGCCTCCACCGCGCCCGTAACGCTCGCCCACCTCGACGGGACCACGAGCCCGTGGACGCTGCCGCTCACCGCCACCGGGTCCACGTTCGCCATCGCGCTCGCCGCCACCGCCTACGCCACGGCGTGGGAGCTGGGCACGCCCACCGCCTACGGCGTCGCGCTCATGGCCGGGGGCGGGCCCGGCGGCGGGCCCACGTGGTTCGCGACCGCGGGCGCCGCCACCACGCTGGCGCAGGCCGCGCCAGGCCCGCCCCTCCGCACGTGGACGCACGCCGCCGTGGTGGTCGCGCCCGGCACCAGCCTCGAGCTCTTCCTCAACGGCGTGTCGGCGGGCGCCGTCGCGTGGCCCGCCCTCGCCGCAGCGATCCCCGCCCTCGCCGCGCCGGGCGCCGGCGTGATCGCCTTCGGCGACTCGCCCGCCTTCGGCGGCGGGCGGCCCTTCGCGGGCGCCTACGACGACGTGCGTTTGTACAACCGCGCGCTGTCGGCCAACGAGGTCGCGTGCCTGTACGGCGCCGGCGCGGGCCTCGGCAACGGCGTGGGCGCCACGCTCACGGTCGTCGGCGGCGCGGTCGGCATCGGCACGCTCACGCCCGCCTACCCGCTGCACGTCTACGGTTCGGCGGGCTTCGGCACCAGCAACCTCGCCAGTCGCAACGAGGCGCTCCGGTGCTTCACCCACCTCGCGGTGCAGGGCACCAACCGCGTGCACCTGCGCATGTGGGACGGCGCCGACACCACCACCGGCGTGTACGCGTCCGAGTCGGGGCCGGGGCTGTCCATGGCGCGCGCGCCCGCGGCCTCCTCCCTCAACATGTGCGCCGTGTCCACGGCCACGCCGCCGGGCGTGACCACCGCCATCTTCACCTCCAACGCGCTGCGCTTCCGGTGCGGGGCCACGGGCTCCGTCAACAACGGCTTCCTGTGGGAATCGGCGGGCGAGGCCGTCGCCATGGCGCTGCGCACCGACGGCAACCTCACCGTCGCCAACAACGTCACCGCGGCCAGCTTCGTCGGCGTCGGCGGCGCGGGCGGCAACAACGGCACGCAGGCGTACATCATGCCCATGAACGACAACAGCAAGTACGGCAACTGGCGCATCGGCGGCAACCGGTGCGGCAACTGGAGCGGGCTGCACTTCGAAGAGAGCCGCGTGTACCTCATGATGGGCAACTCGGGCGGCACCACCACGACCACCAACGGCGTGTGGGCGCTCAACAACAACGACTGGATGTGGCGGTGCGAGTCGGACCGCCAGTTCTACCTGTACAACAACCTCAACATCACGGGCGCGTGCTACGCGTCCACCAACTACTTCGCGGGCGGCACGCAGTTCTGCGACGCCTCGCGCAACCTCACCAACCTGGGCGCCGTCACGATGACGGGCACGCTCACCGTCGCCGGCGCGCTCACCGTCACGTCCGGCACGCTCACCACCGCCGCGGCCATGGTCACAGGCGCCATCTCCTCCACGGGCGCGGTGTCGTCGACCACCGGGTACATGGCGAACGGCGGCATGCCCCTCGTCGACGCGTACCGCAACATGTCCAACGTCACCTCCCTCACCGCTAAAAACGCCTACCTGGGGCCCGCGTCGACCATGCTGCAGGGGCCGCTCACGCTCTTCACCAACGCCGGCGCGGCCACGGGCATCCTCGCCGCCAACGCGTCCGCCTTCGTCACCACCGCGGCGCTCGACGCCGCGTACTCGGTCGCCGTGGACACGGCCAACGGCTACGTCTACGCGGCGGGACGCTACACCGCGTCGGCCACCGTCGCGCTGCCCAACCTCGACGGCAGCGTCAGCGCGCTGCTCCTGCCCGCGGCGTCGACGGGCGCGGCGTACGTCGCCAAGTACGCGTCGGCGACCGGGTTCGCGCTCGCCTACGCCGTGCTCGACGGCACCGGCGCCGACACCGCGTACGCGCTGGTGACCGACCCCTCGGGCAACGTGGTGGTCACGGGCACGTACCTCAGCAGCGGCACCGTGCCGCTCAACACGCTCACCAACCCGTCGTCCGCGAGCGGCACGTCGCTGCCCGCGTCGTCCACGGGCGCGGCGTACGTCGTCAAGTACTCGGTCGCGGGGCTGGTGCTGGGGTACGCCGTCCTCGACGGCACGGGCACCAACACCGACGTCGGCTACGACGTGGCGGCCGACGGCTCGGGCAACCTCGTCGTCACCGGGTCGTACCTGTCCACCGGGACCGTCGCGCTCACGTCCATCGCGCTGGCGCCCGTGGCCAGCGGGTGGTCGCTGCCCGCGTCCACCACCGGCGCCGCGTTCGTCGTCAAGTACAGCGCCGCGGGCGCGGTCACGGGCTTCACCGTCGTCGACGGCAACGCCGGCGCCGACGCCGGGCGCGGCGTGGTCACCGACGCCTCGGGCAACGTGCTGCTGTGCGGGCTGTACTGGGCGTCGGCCACGGTGCCCCTCGGCACGCTCGCGTCCTCCAACCTGCCGTCGGGCTTCGCGCTGCCCGCCACCGCGTCGGCCTCGCAGGCCGCGTACGTGCTCAAGTACTCGGCGGCGGGCGCGCTGCTGGGCTACGCGACGGTGGACGGCACGGGCGCGGACGCGGCGTACGACGTGGCCACCGACACCTCGGGCAACGCGTACGTCACCGGCACGTACGTGTCGTCCGGCATCGTCGGCCTCACCAACCTGGCGACCAGCAACCAGGCCATCGTCACCGCGCTGCCCGCGGCGGCCTCGGGCGCGGCCTTCGTGCTCAAGTACGACCCCAACGGAAACCTGCTGGGCTACTCCACCGTGGACGGCACGGCCGCCGACACGGGCTACGCCGTGGCGTGCGACGCGGCCAACAACGCGTACGCGGTGGGGTCGTACGTCAGCTCGGCGGCGGTGCCCGTCAACGTCCTCGCGCTGGGCACGCTGGCCAGCGCCTTCACGCTGCCGCCCACGGTCAGCACCACGGCCGCGGTGTACGTCCTCAAGTTCGACCCCTTCGGCAACGTGCTGGGCGCCTCCGCCGCGGTGGACGGCACGGGCGCCGACGCGGCGTACGACGTGTCGCCCGACCCCTCCGCCGGCAACGTGTACGTGAGCGGCAGCTACGCGTCCACGGGCGCGGTGACGGTCAAAAACCTGGACGGCACGGGGTCGCTGACGACGCTGCCGATCGCGACCTACGCGCCCTTCCTCGCGCAGTACACGCCGGCGCGCGTCCAGGTGCTGACGGTGACGACCGCGGGCACGCTGGCGCTGGCCAAGACCGCGGCGCAGGCCACCGCGGGCCTCGCGCTCGACGTGTCGGGCGCGGCGGCGGTGTCGACGAGCGTGGCCGTGGGCAAGCCGGCCGCGACGGCGGCGACGCTGGACGTGGCGGGGACCGCGTCGGTGACCGGCACCGCCTACGTCGGCGCCCTGGGCGTGGGCGTGGCCAACCCGGGCGCCGCGGCGCTCGTCGTCAACGGCGCCGTGGGCGTCGGCACCACCGCGCCGGCGGCCATGCTGCACGTGGTGGGCAACGTGTACGCGACGGGCGACGTCAACGCCTTCTACACCGCCTCGGACGCGCGCCTCAAGGACGACCTCGCGCCCATCTCGGGCGCCGACGCGAGACACGTGCTCGACGGCCTCACGCCCTACCGCTTCCGCTGGAACGAGGACGCCGCGCGCGAGGCCCTCAAGGTGGCGGGCGCGCCCGACGTGGGCATGTTGGCGCAGGACGTCGCCGCCGTGTGCCCCGAGGCCACGCGCGTGAGCCGCAGCGACTTCGGCGCGCGCGCGGAGCACCTGTCCATGGACTACACCAAGCTCATCCCGTTCCTGGTGGCCGCGGTGCGCGAGCAGGGGCGCGAGATCGAGGCGCTGCGCAAACAGGTCGGGCTTTAGACCCAGAGCGTTTCGAGCGTTTCGAGCGTTTCGAGCGTTTCGAGCGTTTCGCGCGGGTACGTGACCACGTGGCACACGGACGTCACCTCCGGGGGTTCGCCGTACACGTATCCAGGGAACACGAGGACGTGCATGTTCCCCGACACGTCGTCGAACGTCACCTCCGGACCACGTCCACGTAGTGGTGCGTGCATTGCGAGCTCAACCGGATCCGTCTCACGTCCATCGTTTTCCGTCGCAACACGTGCACAACCGGTATGCGGGAGTCGGATGCCCACCACGCGACGAAGCGGCGATCGGGCGACACCCGAAATTTGAACGGTCGGTGGTAGTACAGCAGTATCATCCGGACGTCGGGGACGACGCCGACGACGGTGTGCGTCGCCGTCGTCGGATTCAAGCGCACGAGTTGGGCATCCGAGGCGCGAAGGACGACGACGAGGAACTCGTTGCGTTCCGACCACACGCCGATGACGTTTGCGTTCGTCAAGTCGTAGTCGCATTCGAGGTTGCCCGCGTCCGACGCGACGTGCATCCTGGCGTCGCGCATGTAAAACAAGTGACGAGTGTCGTCCGAGAGAACGAGGTTGAACATTGAGTCGAACTTGATCACCTTCACCTTCTCGGGGTCGCGGACGTCGACGAAATTGTGCGAGTTAAACCGCCTGAAATTGTTGCTGTCGCGCACGAGCATGCACCCGGGAACGTTGAATAGCGTATGAATGAACCATATCGGCGGCCTCGACGGATCCACCTCGTCGCGCAAGGCGTGCGCGACGCGGTCAAAGGACGCCGTCAAAAGGATGCGTTGCGTTTTCACATCGCGCCACTCCGTTCCGCGGATGCAGCACACGCTTCCATCGGACGACATCACGACGTTCTGGGGCGCCTCGTGAGGCACACCGCCGCCAAAGACAGGGGAAGGGAGCGAGCGCTCCGTGCACACATCGAACATTTGGACGGATTCCGGGTCGCACGGGGGATTGGACCAAGCGAAAGGCGTGAGCATGAGCGTTCCGTCGCGTAAGCGAGGTAACATGCCCGTGCCACCCGTGTAAGCACGCACACGCCGACGCACGCGCGACCACCCGCGACACACGCTCGCGAACGTCGCCGTCGATGCGGGCGTCGTTCGCACAAGCAAAAAGTCATGGACGCGCTGCAAGAGTCCCACGGGGAGAGTCGCCCAATCCATGGCGGACCGGAGGTCGAAAAAAATGTCTGCGTTCATCATCACATGGACATCACACTTCACAAAAAAAAATCACCGCTGCCCACACCGCTGCCCACACCGCTGCCCACCATGTTCCCCGCGCTGGAAGCGCACGTCGCGCGCGAGGCGGCCGTCCTGCACAACGCGTCCCACCCCATGCGCTCCATCCCGTGGAACACATGGGAAACCATCCTGTGCTGCGTCGACGAAACGGCGGCGGCACGCTTTTCATGCGCCGCCCACTTCCCCGCGGCGGTGGTCCGGGACCTGCGCACACACCTCGAGTCGGCGTGGGACGCCGCCACGCGCCAAACCGTGTACGGGCGCGCGGAAGACCACTACCCGCTGCGATTCTGCTCGCGCTGCTTCGAGCGACGGGCCGAGCACGCCCTTCCGTGCGGCCACCTCCTGTGCGAGGACTGCGCGACCCTCATCGACGACATGCCCGAAACCTACCAAAACAGCTTTCAGCACGCGTACCAGACGTGCAAGGCATGCGGCAACATCCTCGTCGTGGAAGACGAGGAAACGTCCCGCATCCACCTGGACGAGGACGAAGACCTCGACGACATCCTGGACGATGTCAAAGAAGAGGCAGACACCACTGCAAACTACACGGAGGTTCGCCGCGTGCGGCGGTTGGCCACCTCCATGGTCACGTGCGCACGCACCTTGGACTCCAAGACCAAGGCCCGGGCGACGCTGGAGCGTCGCGCATCCGCCCTGTTCGCCCTCACCCACAACATCGCGTGCGGGCAGTGCAGCAGACTGTGTAACCCGGAGGCCATGTTCCTTCGCGCGTCCCACGTGTGTTGCGAATCGTGCCGCGGGGAGGAGGACGGACCCGTGAAGCTGGCGTGGCAATAAAAATCAATTCGAATACCCGTTTTAGAACCACCCCGCGGGGTGGTTCTAAAATAACAGTAAATAACGCCAGGAACTACGGCAGCATCAGCTTGCGCACGGACCCCGCGCCGCCCGCCCTGCTCGCGTAGCCGCTGTAGCTGACCGCCGGACCGCCCGCGGCCGTCATCGACACCGACGCGGACGCGTCAGTCTTGCAGAACAGCGTGATGCTTCCGCCGCCCGACCCGCCGCCGCACATGCGGTACGAGCCGCCGGACGGGATGCCGCCGCTCACGCCGTTGGCGACCAGCGCGCCGCCGGTGCCGTACAGCGTCCCCTTGCACACCACGATGAGCACGCCGCCTGTCCCGGCGCCGCCCGGCGTGGAGTTGGCCCCCGACCCCGGACCGCCGTCGTTGCCCGCCCCGCCGCTGCACGGCGCGTCGGTGTTGGTGGACACGCCCGTCCCGCCCGCACCGCCGTTGGCCACCGCGGTGGTGGTCTGGGTCTCGTTCGGCGCCGCGCGCACCGCGCCCGCCGCGCTGCCGCCGCCGAAGCACGTCCCCGCCGCCGCGTTGGCCCGCGCGGTGGCGGGGGTCCACTGCTCCCAGTAGCCGGTGCCGCCGCCGCCCGTCCCCCCGTTGGTGCCGGGATTCCCGTCCGACGAGGTGGCCAGGTTGACGAGCGCGGCGCCGCCCGTGGCGGGCACGATGGGGTTCGTATCGATCGTCACCGCCGTCACATTACTGAACGACCCGACCGCGAGCGGAATGTTGACCGGCGCGGTGTACCCGCCGCTGTTGCCCGTGCCCGAGTGGTTGGCGCCGCGCGCCGTCATCGACACCGTGCCGTTGATCGTGAGGTTCCCCGTCGCGCACAGCACGGTGAACAGCTTGCGCGCCGGGGGGACGAACGTCTGGCCCGACGCGATGGTGAGGTCGCCCTTGACGACGATCCACGCCGCGTTGTCGTCGGCCGTGGCCGTGAACCAGTCGGACGCCGTGAACGCGGTGACGGTCTGCGAGGTTTGCTTCACGACGACGCTCGCGTTCGCCGCGAGCGCGCCCACGGTCAGGCCGGTGATGACGGACGGCGTGGCAAAATACGGCGCGGTCGCCGTGGCGAGGTGGTTCACGGCGTCGAGCACGCAGGCGAAGGCCGGCGCCGTCGTCACGAGGCCGCCGAGGGCTACCGCGGGCGCGAGGCCCGCGGCGTTCACCGCGGACATCGTGACGGCGTACGTGGACGACCCGGCGAGGCCCGTGATCGCCACCGCGGCGTTGCTCCCGGCCGCGTACGTCGTCACGCCGTTGGACGTGGCGGTCGCGACGTAGGTGATGGCGGGCGGGTAGCCCCCGGACGGCGTGCACGTCACCACGATCGTCGCGGCCAGCGACGTCCCGACGGCGTCGACCGTCGCGGTGGGCGCGGCGGTGACCGTCGCCGCGTTGCTGGACGCCGCCCACGCCACGCCGTAGGCGTTGGACGCCGCCACCGTGCACGCGTAGTTGGAGCCGCCCACGAGGCCGGCGATCGTCAGCGGGGAGGCCGGGCCGCGCGCCGACGCGCCGCCCGGGGTGGCGACGGCGACGTACGTCACGGCGCCGGGCACGTCGCGGCTCGACGGCGCGAAGGCCACCACGAGGGCGGCGTTGGAGGAGGACGCCGGCGCGACCTTGCCCAGCGCGGGCACGCCGGGCGCGCCCGCCGGCGTCGCGGGCGCGGCCCACGGCGACCACGGGCCCACGCCCGCGGCGTTGCTGGCGGCGGCGCTCACGCCGTACGCCGTGCCGTTGGCGAGGCCGACCAGGGTCGCGGACGTCGTCGCCGTCGCCGTCCGCGCCGTCGCCGGGCTGGTGGCGAGCACGTAGCCCGCCGCGCCCGCCACGGGCGCGAGGGCGACGGCGAGGGCCGCGTTGGAGGCGACCACCGAGGTCACCGCGGGCGCGGGCGGCAGCGCCGCCACCGGGGACAGCGCGCCTGCGACGGCGAACGAGAGCGCCAAGAGCGACATCCGCCCACTCCGCTAACCCTGGTCAGGGCTACTTTTTGAGCCAGCGAGAAGTAGGATGGCCTCCTTCACCATGCCGATGCCGGGGCCTCCCACCGTCACGTCCGTGGCCGCCTCCAACGCCGCCGCGGTCATCACCTTCGCGCCGCCTTCCTACACGGGCGGCTCCCTGCCCATCCTGGGGTACGTCGCCCAGTCCAGCGTGGCCGGGTCCGGCGTCGCGTCGGGCCCCGCCAGCCCCCTCGTGCTGCCGGGCCTCGCCAACGGCGCCGCGACGCAGGTGAGCGTCGCCGCCAGCAACGCCGCGGGCGTGGGCCCGTGGTCGCCGTGGGCCGCGCCGGTGACGCCGGCGGGCGCGCCGGGCGTGCCCGCGCTGGGGCGCGTCACCACGACCAACGGCGGCACGGCCCTCGCGGTGGCGTTCACGCCGTCCAAGAGCGACGTCCCCGGCGCCGTCACCTACGTCGCCGTCGCCAACCCCGGCGGCCTCACGAGCGCCGGCCCGGCGTCGCCCCTCGTGATCCCGGGCCTGGCCGGCGGCACCGCCTACACGTGCACGGTGGCCGCGTCCAACGCCTTCGGCGTCGCGTGGGCCGCGACGTGCAACGCCTCCGCCGTGAGCGCGCCGGCCGCGCCGGCCGGCTTCTGCCTCACGAGCAACCCGGCCGTCCCGACGGCCCTGTACGCCGTCTTCGCGGTCGCGACCTCCAACACCGTCTTCAAGGCGGTGCTGTCCCCCGGCAGCAACGTCGCGCTGGGCACCGCGCCGCCGCTGGTGTGCACGATCACGCCGGCCGTCACCTACACCGTGGCGCTCTCCGCCGTCAACGCCTACGGCGTCGGGCCGGCGACGACCGCGTCCTCCAGCAACGCCATCCTGGTGAGCCCGCCCGTCATCACCGGCGTCGTCACCAGCATCCAAGCCGCGTCGATCAACTTCGGCACGCCCGTGTACGGCGCGTGCAACATCACCCTGTACGCCGTCACCGCCACCCCGGGCAACCTCGTCGCGACGAGCCCCACCTCGCCGGTCACCTTCACGGGGCTCGGCAACGGCGTCACCTACACCTTCTCGCTGCAGGCGTACCACGCCGTCGCCGGGTGGGGCGCGCCCGTGACGACCACCGGCACGACGCAGGCGTACTCGGCGACCGCCGCGGGCGGCACGCAGGGGTACATCAACACGCTCGGCGGCGGGTCGCAGGTGATCTGGGGCAACGGCGGGTCGGGGAGCACCACCGACGTGTACTCGGTCGTCATCAACCCGACGTCCAGCAACCTCAACGCCACGTTCACGTGGCGCGCGGACGACTACGCGTGGGTGTACGTCAACGGCGTGCAGCTGGGCTACAGCTCGGGGTGGGGCGGGACCTCGGTGTGCTACCCGGTGCTGCAGCCCGGCGTCAACAGCCTGCAGGCGCACCTGCGGGACGCGGGCGGGACGTACGGCTACTCGAGCACCGTCACCAACACCGCGACGGGCGCGTTCCTAAATATCTCGTCCACCAGCACGTGGTACCGGTGATGCCGACGCTGTACCACGCGCGCAAACGCCTCCTGGTGCTGCACATCCCCAAGACGGCAGGCTTCGCGGTGACCGGCCTGCTGCAGGCCGTCGACCCCGAGTTCGCGGTGGTGGCGCCGCCCTCGCCGACGCCGTCGCTGCGCGCCCTGCACGTGCCCCCGCCCGGGGACGCGAACGTCGTCGAGACGTTCGCGCTGGTGCGCGACCCGTACGCGCGCTTCGTCTCGGCCTTCGCCCAGGCGAAGCGCCAGGGCTTCCACGACGAGGCGCTCACCGCGGAGGGGGCGACGCGCTTCGGTCTCGCCGCGTTCGCGCGCGCCCCGGACGACCCCTTCTGGGCCTCGGACGCGGGGCTCCTCTTCCTGCCGCAGGTCGCCTTCCTGCGCGGCTGCGCCCGCGTCCGCGTCGGCCGCACGGAGGCGTTGCGCGCGGACGTGTCGGCGTTTCTGACACGCCACGGCTACGACGTGCCCGCGTCGCTCGACTTCGAGGCGCGCGTCAACGCCGGCCCGCCGGAGCTCGCCCTCCTCGAGGACGACGCGTTGCGCGAAGCCGTGGCCATCTTTTACGCCGACGACGCTATTTTGAATTGTATAGGGAGGGGGTAGGAGGGGGGGGGGTAGGGCATGGCCTCCTACACCATGCCGATGCCCGGACCGCCGACCATCACGTCCGTGACCGCGTCCAATGCGGCGGTCGTCGTCGCCTTCGCACAGCCTGATTACGCAGGAGCGCTGCCCATCCTGGGCTACGTCGCGCGAACGGGCTTGATCGTCACAACGGGCCCGTCAAGCCCTCTCGTGCTGCCCGGGCTCGTCAACGGCACCGCGACCGCGGTGAGCGTCGCCGCCAGCAACGCCGCGGGCATAGGACCGTGGTCCCGCTTCACCGCGCCCGTCACACACCAGGGGGCGCGCCAGGCGTACCCACACTTCAACCGTGCATCTCATCCAACGCGAGCGTCATCGTCCCCTTTCGTCCTTTCGCATCCGACATCGCTACGACCTACCAAGCGATCGCGAACCCCGGCGGACTCACAAGTGCAGTAACGTCATCTTCCCCGCTCGTGATCACCGGCCTCACAGGCGGGACGACGTACTCCGTCACGGTGCGCGCGTCCAACGTCGTCGGTGTCGCTTTCGCGGCCACCTGCAACACCCTCGTGGGGTGGACACCACCCTCCGCCCCCACCACACTGACACCATGGATCAACTACACCTCTCTGTCGGTCACCTTCAACCCTGCCACGTCGATGGGCTATCCTTCCTCCAACACCTACTACCTCGTCACGGCAACCCCCGGCGGCGCGTGCGGCGTTGCGTCGTCCTCGCCTGTCACGGTCAACGGTCTCACTCCAGGCACCGCCTACTCCTTGTCCATATGCACCGTAAACATGGCGGGAGCATCGTCCGCGTTGACGTGTGCGACGTCCACCAACACCACCGGAATCGTACCGCTCCAGCCCGTCGGACTCAGCGCAAGCATTCAATCCAGCGTGCTCACGTTATCCGGAACCGCATCCGTCGACAATGGGGCGGCTGCCATCACCGGCTTCCTCGCAACCTTCACCGCGACCTCCAACGCACCGTCGTCAAACCCGATCACCGCTATATACGTGACAGGATCCACCCTACCCATCACCATATCGGCCCTCAACGTGGGTACAACGTACACCATGACGCTCCAGTCGTCCAACGTGGGCGGACTCAGCATGCCGTCCCCCGCCTTAACGTCGGCCACTTACGTTTACTACTTCTACACTGGGAGTCCAGGCAATTACCGTAGCGTGTGGAACTCGGCGGGGTGGACCATTCCCGCCACATACGTTGGCCCGTTCGTTACCGAAAGCGTAACATGCGCGTGGCAAAACGTGGGGTCCGCCATGGACGTCGGCATGCAAGGACCGTTGGGTTACATCTTCCACTATACTAACTACTGCTCCGGCACCGGCTCCAGCACGTTTTACCCCGCCTACGCGTTCAACCCCGGCGACTCAGGCTACTTCAATGCATGGGCCCACAGCGCCGCGTTCACCGTACAATACACAATCAACCTCACGTACAAAAACACGTTGGTATGGAATTAAGTCGTCTCACCATGCCGATAAACAACCCATGTGAAATCATATGACTCAATAGGGCGGCACCAACAAAGTCACGGTCACTGCAAAGCGTAATGTACTTAAGGCATTAAATTCGGGTCGCTCTTCGTGCAACACAGCCAGGCCGGCCAAGACCTCTTCGCGTACCACGTGCTGTGCAAAAATCGGGCGGCATACACGGGCACGTTCTTGGACGTCGGATGCGCACACCCCATCCACTCCAACAACACCTACGCGCTCGAAACCTATTGCGGATGGCGCGGCGTCCTGGTGGATTACGACTCGAGCTACGCGGCCTGCATCGCGGCGGTTCGAAAATCCCCCTGGTACTGGCCGACGTCAGTGCGCCCGGGTGGTTCGACCGCGTCAAAGCCGCCGGCCTCGATTGCTCCCAGGCCGTCGATTATCTCTCCTTCGACATTGACGACTCCACTGTAAAGGCGATATCCTTGCTACCGTTCCGCGACGTACAGTTCAAGGTCATCACGATCGAGCACGACAAATACCGCTTCGGGCAATCCGCGCAAGACGCGATCCAACAACTCCTCACACGCTACGGGTACCTTCCGGTATGCACCAACGTCCAATGTCCCACGGGGGAGTCCTTCGAAGACTGGTTCGTGCACCCTGCCCACGTAAATGCGGGGAGCGTCGCTCAGTATGTGTGCGACTCCATCCCTTACCCCAAATTGATCGACTCCGTGCTCCTATGGAACCCCTGGGCGGCGCACTAGATTCCTTCGCATTTTCTTTTTTACGTGTCATCAAAACCGACCTACACAAAATCAGTCCGTGAAGTCCGCGCTGTTGAGCAGCACCGCGTAAAACCCACCCCGCTGCTTTTTGGGACCCGGGATGCGCGTCACCTCAGCGCTCGCCCGAGCGCAATGGTCGATGACCTTCTTCATGATGTCCGTGTCAATCTGGTACACCTCCTTCCGCTTTCGGTACTGTTTCGCCTTGCACAACGCCTTGACGCACTGCTCTACGCCCCGCATGTCGTCAGTCTGCACCTGAAAGAGATACTCCGCGTTGTTGGCGCGCCCCGTATTGTACACGTCTAGGCGCTGCTGCAACTGCTTCGCGCTTCCCACTTTCACCGACGCGATATGCTTCTGCACCTGATGCAGCGTCGCGTGGTCGCTGGTGCGCATCATGTACACGTATCCCGGGCGCGCACTGGGGATGCGCGGTTTCTGGTTCGCCACCAGCGTGTCGATGTTCTCCTGCATGCCGCGCACCGTTTGGTTCCGGTACTTGATGAACGCGTCCTCCACGTCGATGAAATACTTGCGGATCATGGCCGAGTTCTTGCTGTTCGACCGCATGCCGAGCTCCTTAAAGCACGCGCTCGTGAGCAGCACACGCTTGTAGTTGTTGCCCCTGTATTTGCCCGTCGTTTTGTTAGGGTTGGGGGCAGTCATCACCTCAAAATCTGTACCTTCCATGTACGACTTGCGAAGCGTTAAAAGTAACACCTCTTTTTTGACAGCCAACCATTTTGCAACTACGTCCAAATCAAGCACTGGCTGTGATTGAAGCGTATTTTCATCCACCATTGAGTACAGCTCGTCCACAAACGAGTCTGGCACCGTCGTAAAACGCTTCACGTATTCTTTCGCGCTTTGCATGGTTGGGTATTGCTTTGCATTTCGATAATAATTTTAAAACCATACCGCGGTATGGTTTTAAAATTAGGGTCTACCACGGCAGCATCTTGATCACGACGATCCCCGACCCGCCCGCGCCCGGCGCGCCCGAGCCCGCGTTGCCGTTGCCGCCGCCGCCGCCCGTGTTTGCGGTCCCTCCCGTGGTGTTGCTCGAACATTCTGATATCACTTGAGGGGCGGCGTTCATGCATACCCACGAGACGCCCCGCGCGCGGACGTGTCGGCGTTTTTGACACGCAACGGCTACGACGTGCCCGCGTCGCTCGACTTCGAGGCGCGCGTCAACGCCGGCCCGCCGGAGCTCGCCCTCCTCGAGGACGACGCGTTGCGCGAAGCCGTGGCCGACTTTTACGCCGACGACGTCGCGTTGCTTTCCGTGAAGTCCGCGCTGTCGAGCAGCACCGCGTAAAACCCGCCCCGCTACTTCTTGGGACCCGGGATGCGCGTCACCTCGGCGGCTCGCCCGGGCGCAATGGTCTGGCTCAACGCAAACATCGCTATACTTTTCGTTTTTAGAATACTAGCGCGCTAGTGTTCTAAAAACACTGGTAAGACGCCGTTCACAAAGATGTTGTCGACTTTTTCACGCACCAACGACGCGTCGACGTCACATTGCTTCAGTCCGTGAAGTTCAATTAAAATTTAAAACCATACCGCGGTATGGTTAGCGCCTGTATTTCACATTTTAAGTGGGCGACGCACTATTTTTTAAGAATACAAGCGCGCAGTCATGAAAAGCGGGTACTGTAGCACTATGCCAGGATTCGACTCCGCGGCGACTCGATTAAAAATTTAAAACCACCCCACGGGGTGGTTTTAAAATCAACTGTGCACTCCCCCTGGCTATCCCGGATTCGCCTCCGCCGCGACTCGATCGGCGTCGGAGATGGCGGTCTTGAAGATGTACACGAAGTAGAGCTGGCCGTTGAGGTACTCGTTCACGACGGTGCGGCCGATGGATTGCGTCGCCGCGGAGTTGGTGTAGCCGCTGCTCGCAACGGGCGTGGTCATCCCGTCGTTCAGGTAGCCCGTCCGGTTGACGCCGTCGTACTTGACGCTGATGACGTTGCCGGCGGCGATGGTCGACCCAAACGCGTAGTCGTTGTTGTACCAGTAGTTCAAGTAGTTGCCGCTGTTGCATCGCAAGTTGTTGGCGCAGTTGGTCGCGGCAGCACCCGAGCAGATGAACCCACCGTTGGCCGTGTTGTTGATGGTGCCGTGCTTGACGATGAACGTGTACGGCGCGTTGAGCGTGCCCGTGGGCACCGTGCCGCTGGGGAGGTTGAAGTACAGGGAGGAGGAGTTGAGGCAGTCGATGAGCTTGGCGGTCGCGTTGATGACGGGCTGGTTGGCGGCCGTCGCCTGCGTGGCGTGGTTGCCGCTCCCCGACTGGTCGAACCACTTCGCCACATACCCCGTGCCCGCGCCCAGCCACGCGGCCAGGTTGGAGCCGCTGCCGCTGTACGCGAGCTCCAGGGCGCCGTACGGGTCCGCGTAAATGTCGACGGTGGCGTTGTCGGTGCTGCGCCGCACGTTCAGGGCCGGGCCGGCGTACGTCGGCACGAAGCGCTTCAGCGCGAACGCGCCGGTAAGGTTGGCGAGCGCGTTGGAACTCAGGCTGCCGAGCGCGGGCTGCGGGAGCGGGCTGTAGGAATTGGGCAGCATCTTGATGATGACGATGCCCGAGCCGCCCGCGCACGCCGCGCCCGCGCTCGTGGCGCCGTTGCCGCCGCCACCGCCGCCGGTGTTGGTGGTGCCCGCGGTCATGTTGTTGGTCGACATGGTGCCGCCCTGGCCGCCGCCGCCCAGGCCGCCCGCGCCGCCCGTGTAGTTCCACGAGCCGCCGCCGCCACCGCCGCCGTAGAAGACGGGCGTGCCCGTGATCGTCGACATGAAGCCGTCGCCGCCGATGCCGCCGAACGTCGCCTGCGCGTTCCGACCGGGCGTCCCCGCGCCGCCGCCGCCGCCGCCGTTGTACGCCAGCCACGCGTTACCGCCACCGAAGCCTTGGCCGACGGTGCCGAGCCCGGGCCCCGTCGTCCCGCTGCTGTTGGAGTTGTAGTACCCGCCGCCCCCGCCGCACCCGCCCGTCACGATGGTCGAGATGGTGCCCATGCCGGTGTAGCCGCCGCCGCCGCCCAGCGCGGTGACCGTGCCGAACGCCGACGTGCCGCCCACGACCCCGACGGTGGACGCGCTCGTCGCGGGACCGCCGCCCGCGCCCACGGTCACCGTGTACGTCGTGCCGCCCACGACGGGGAACATCGGCACGTAGGTCACCCCGCCGCCGGCGCCGCCGCCGCCGCCATTGTAGCCGCCGCCGCCGCCGCCGCCGACCACCAGCACCTGGAGCGACAGGTTGGCGGGGGCCGTCCAGGTGGTCGACGTGAGGAAGACGATCTCGTACTGGAGCTGCAGCGTGCGCTCCATCGTCGCCACCTGGTTGTCCGTGAGGGTGGTGTTGAACACCACCATCTCGCGCGCCGCCCAGTCGCTCAACTCGCCGTTGAGGTTGATGCATATGCGGTACGACGCGGTGGACACCGCCGTGCCCACGTTGGTGCCGTCCGAGCGAAACTGCTGCGCCGCCGCGCCCTGGTTCCGGTCCGTCATGATGTGCCACGGCGTGACGGTGCCCGACACCGGCGAGCTGGACGTCGTCACCCACCCTTCGTGGTACGCCACGGGCGACTGGCCATTCCAAAACCCGGACAGCCAGTTTTGGCCGCCGACGGAGGCCTCAAGGATGCGCTGGTGGTTGGCGCCGTTGTACCGCATGATGTGCATGAGCGTGTAGGTGGCGGGGAGCACGCCCACCGGGAACAGGACGGTCGCCGTCGTCCCGCCCCACACATAGTCGGGGCCCATGAGCACGTTGGCCGTGGTCGCGTGGTAGCCGTTGCCCGTGATGTCGCGCCACAGGTTCGACGTCATCGAGTAGCTCTCCGCGGTGTACCACGCGACGAGGTTGGACGCCGGGATGGAGGCGTCGAGGTAGCGCGGCCGCGAGTAGCCCTGGCCCATCACGACCGTGGCGAGCGCCGGCGCGGGCATGACGGGCGTCTGGAGCCAGCAGCTAACGTTGGAGAGGAGACCGCCGGTCACGTTTTTGACGTCGGCCGGGGTCACGGCCGGCGCGTTGGAGGACAGCCCGATGTTGGAGGTCGTGAGCGCCGAGAGCGTGACGCTCGCCGCGCCGGCGACGGTATTTGCCGCCAGCGTCACGGTGTAGGCGGTGTTGCTGGACAGGCCGGTGAGCTCGAGAGGAGGCGCCACGCCCATGGCGAAGGCGCCGCCGGGCTGCGCCGTCGCGGTGTAGACCAGCTGGTTCCGATAGGCCGCGGGATAGCCCGTGGCCCAGGCCGGCGTGAAGAAGACGCGCAGGCCCGTGGCGTTGGAGGTGAGGTAGGCGTCGGTCGCGGCGGGCACGCTCGCCAGCGGCACGCCGACGTTGCTCGTGGCCGAGACGGCCACGCCCCACGCGTTGGAGGAGACCACGGCCACCGTGTAGGCGCTGCCGCCCGTCAGGCCGCTCAGCACGAGCGGGCCATTGAGGAAGGGAGCGGGAGCGCTCGCGGCGACGCCGCCGGCGGTGGCCACCGCGAAGTACGAGGTGGCGGGGACGTAGTCGGCCGCGCTCGGCGCGAAGCTTATTCGCAGGGAGGCGTTGGACGCCCCCACGCTACCTATGGTGGGCGCGCCCGGCGGGCCGTACGGGACGACGGGCGCGCTCCACGCCGACCACGGGCCGAGCCCCGCGGCGTTGCTGGCGGCGACCGCGGCGGCGACGGGCACGCCGTTGGCCAGGCCCGAGAGAAGGAGCGGCGAGGCGAGACCAAAGGTGGACGCCGGCGCGAGCGACGACTTGACCGCGTAGCCGAGCAGGGGGCCGCCGTTGCTGGAGGCGGGCGGGGCGAAGGCGACCCACGCGGAGGCGTTGGAGGCGGTCGCCGTCACGGACGTGGGCGCGCCCGGAAGGGTGTAAGGCGTGACCGGCGCCGACGACGCCGAGGGCGCGCCGAGGCCGAGCGCGTTGGAGCCGGCGACGGTGAAGGTGTAGGCGGTGCCGTTCACGAGGCCGGCGAAGGCGATGGGCGAGTTGGAGGCGGTGGCGGTGAAGCCGTGGGGCGCGGCCGTGGCGACGTAGGACAGCACGTTGGACGCCACGGCCGTGGGGGCAGGCACGAAGGCGAGGGTCGCGGTGCCGAAGGCGCCCGCCGTGGCGACGGGCGCGAGCGGCGGGTCGGGCGACCCCGCCGCGGGGGACCTCGCGGGGTACACGTTGCACGCGCCGACGTTGGCGATCGAGGGCGCGGCGAAGGCCCACGCGCTCGCCGGGCCCGCGCCCTGCGGGTTGGTGGCCACGACCGCGAAGGCGTACGTGGTCCCGTCGTCGGCGAGGCCCGTCACCGTCAGCGGCGAGGTCCCGGACGTTCGCGTCGTCACGCCCGTCGCCGTGTTGCTCGCCGTCACCGCGTACGCGAGGCCCGCCGGCCCGAACCCGCCGTCGCACGTCGGCGGCGCGAAGGTCAGCGTCGCGGTGCCGTCGCCCGTCGCGAGCGACGCGAGGACGGGCGCGCTCGGCACCGCGCCGTTGGTGTTGCCGTACAGCATGCTCACCGCGATGCTGCCCCACGTGGGCGCGCCCATGAGCGCGTGGGCGTAGCCCGGCGCGTTGGACGCGTACAGGTAACCCATGGAGGTCATGCGTGCCGACCGGGTTGCCCCCTTGCCCTAAAAAAAAAGGCGCACCGTGTAATGCACCACCAACCCTCCTTGGAACTCCTCCTGTCCGGCGACCAATGGGTATTCGACGCGCATACTTTCTTCACGAATGCGAACAGACAGGCCGTGAAGTACGTCGGAAACAATCGAAACCGCGTCCGCCTCTTGCACGACTACAAAGGTTCTTGGTTCAACTTGTTGAACAAAACGTTGCGAAGCCACGCGCCAACCCTGGAGGGCGAGTTAGCGGAGTTGGACGCATTTTTGACAAAGACGATATCCCTTCAGACGTGGTCACACCCCGCCTTCACTCTGTTCCGTTCGATCGAAGGAGCCTACGCAAAAGCAATCGCGAAATTAAGTGTGGGGGACGTGTTCGTGAACAAAGCCTATTCATCCACCGCGTTCGACGTGAAACGCGCCCTCTCTCTCAGCGGAACCCACATGATCCTCCTCATCATACAGCTGCGAGAGAACACGCCGTTCCTGTACATCGACGCGTTCAAAGACAGGTTCTGCAAGTCGGGGAACCCAGACGACGTCTGGGTGTTCCAAAGCGAAATCCTGTTGGGCAAGAACGTCCACTACAAAATTTTGAATAAATCAGCCCACGCGTCTCACTACGTTCACTTGAACGAGGCATGGGATTGCAGGTTTCCCTCCTTCCGCAAAACCGCTTACACGACGATCCACGTGGAGGCTTTCGTTGAATAAACGATGCGCATGGGCTTTCAACGACAAATTTTTACAAACAACTCCAACGCGCCCACCGTCGCTGGCGCATGCGGAGGCGGCGCGCCGTCCATCTCGCCGCGCGTTCGCGTGACACGAAGCTCCACGCGGATTGCGCCGCGGGCTATCGCCAGCTGATCGCGCCCCGCCGGAGGGATCTCGAACATCCGGCGATGGCCGCGCTGCAGGAAAAACACGTCGCGCTGCTCGTCCAGCGCGATCTCGGACTCGGACCCGAGCACCAGCGCCCAGCTGGACGGGTCGCACGAAAAATCCGCGCTCACGCTCGACGACACCCCGTAGGCGACCGGCGCCGCGGCATCGCCCTCGGCGAACGGACGCAGGCCGAGCGCGGCAAGCTCGAGCTCGTCGTAGAGCGCCTGGCGCTGCAACGGGAGGTCCGACGCGGAGACGGCATCGCCGCGCGTCGCGGCCTCCCAGCGCACCGCGGCGTTGCCGCGGTTCTCCCCGATCAGACGTCCCACGGCGAGCGCGATGCCAAACTCGCGAAACGCGCGCTCCGCCAGGGCGCGGCACACGTCGGGCGAGAGGAGCGCGACGTGCGTGGACGGGGCGTCCACGGTGGGACGCGCGCGAGACCGCAGCGGGAAGTTGAAGGGGACGTCGCGCGCGTCCGCGTACACCGACACCGCGTACGTGGGCGAGGGGTCGTGGACGCGGCCCCGGTCGCGGACGTGGAGGAGGCTCCACCCCCTCCCGAGCCATCCGTAGATAGCCGCTTGCAGCACGTCCTTCGCGTCGAACACGCCGCTGAAGTTGAAGGTGTGCGCCTTGGTCTCCACCGGCATTTCTCCGCACACCTCCGGGAGGCCCGCGTCGCGCAACGCGAGACGCAACGCGTCGCCCAAGGCGGTCGGGGCGAGCGCGAGAACGCCGTCGGGCTCCCCCTGGAGCGTCATGCTCCAGTTCCGCCAACACGCCAGGTCCAGCGACGCGCCCTCCACGCTCGCGCACATGTTTTTCGCCGGCGCGAACCGTTCGTTCGGCGCGGCCGCGGTGGCAAACTCGCGTAAGTGGCCGTAGGGGCCGCCGATGCGGGACCGCCATCCGCGCAGCATCTGACTCAGCCGCCCGACGGCGGCAGGAGCAGGCCCGGACATGGGCGTGGCAGCGAGCCACGACGCGAAAAGAGTCGGCTCCATCGCGGCCAACTCGGCGTCAAAGACGCTCATGGAGGCCAGCACCGCGTCTTCGCCGCGCGCGAAGCTGAAATCGAGCGCGATGTCGGTGGCGTGACGCAGCACGGTGTTCCACACCGTGAGAATGCTGGGCACCCATTCGACCAGCCTATCGCGACGGATGACGCACGTCGGGGTGTCGAAGACTGCGCGAAGGACGTCGCGGAGCGCGCGAATCTCGTGGTCGCATCCGTACACCGCGCGCGTCAGCTTTACGACGAGATGGCGCGGCTTCCCGGCTAGCGCCGCCGTAAAAGAGCGCGTGTCGCGGCACTCCATCCTCGCATGGAGCTCGTCGACGGCGCGCATCAGGTCGGCGACCTCCGCCAAGCCCTTGGCCGCGGCGGCGGCCCGACAACCGCCGCCGCCGCGGCCTCGTTGCCGGTCGACCTCGTCCATCAATCCCGTCAGCTTGGTCGCCACGTGGCCGCCCACGTCCCCCAGGTACCGCATCAGTTGTCGGCAGGCGAAGCGCAGGTGCAACGGAGGCATGATGCCACGAGGGTGTCGGAAAAAAATGAGTTTGAATCATTCCACCCTAACTCATACGAATCGTGTCGAGGGGGGCGACTGCCCGGGCCGGTTTGGGCAAAAAAATTTGGGCCCAAAAAGTGTGGCGGGTCACGCGCGATCCGGACCGCCACACTTTTTTGGCCCGTGGCGACTTTGCCCAAACCGGCAGCCGCCCCCCCGATTCCCTACCTCTCCTTCCATCCAGAGGTAGGGACACGTGAAGTGGTATGTATTTTTTAAATATAGGTAAAATATGTATAAATTCATAATATCTCATACGGATCGTGTCGAGGGGGGGGGGGGGGGGGGGGGGGGGGGGGGGGGGGGGGGGGGGGGGGGGGGGGGGGGGGGGGGGGGGGGGGGCGGGCGGGGGGGCGGCGG